>ERZ651768.1484-NODE-1484-length-17128-cov-34.111665_pt1 | contig 17128 bp, 13 predicted proteins | sample MGYA00514754_ERZ651768 | MGnify/ENA metagenome assembly ERZ651768
GGAATCAAGCGGGCAACAGACGTAATGATTGCTGGCAAGATTGCTGTTGTTTGCGGGTATGGAGATGTTGGCAAGGGCTGTGCTCAAAGTCTCAGCTCACTCGGTGCAACGGTTTGGGTAACGGAAATTGATCCAATTTGTGCTCTGCAAGCGGCCATGGAAGGCTATCGTGTTGTAACCATGGAGGATGCTTGCTCAGAGGCCGATATTTTTGTAACAGCAACTGGAAATTACCATGTCATTAACCTGTCACATATGGAACATATGAAAGACCAATCCATTATTTGTAATATTGGCCATTTTGATAGTGAAATTGATATTGAATCTTTAGAAAAGTTTGAATGGATCAATATTAAACCACAAGTTGACCATATAGTTTTTCCAGATGGAAAAAAGATTATTCTACTAGCAGAAGGAAGACTGGTTAATTTAGGCTGCGCTACAGGGCATCCAAGTTTTGTGATGTCAAATTCATTTACAAATCAAACACTTGCACAGATTGAATTGTGGCAAAATCCAAACAAATATGACAAGAAAGTTTATGTTCTTCCAAAATTACTTGATGAAAAAGTTGCCCGTCTCCATTTGGACAAAGTTGGAGCAAAATTAACACAACTAACCAAGAAACAGGCAGAGTACATCAGGGTATCGGAACAAGGACCTTATAAAACGGATCTCTATCGCTATTGATTTGACATTTAATCCTCGTGAGCCTTTTTGATCTCCTTAATACAAATCACTGATCCACATTTAACTGAAAACAAAAAAACCAAAGTCAAATCGTGGTTAACTCATTCATCTTTTGAAAAAACAATCGCTTATATTAAAACCAATGAAACTCCGGATTTCATAGTGGTTTCCGGCGATATATCAAATGATGGCTCCAAGAAAAGTTATGTGGCTTATCAGCAAGGAATAGAACGTTTTGAAAAACCGGTTTTTACCATTCTAGGCAACCACGATAACCACAAGAATTTTCACGCTGTTTTTCGAACAAAATTTCCATCAGTTGAAAAAATAACCCTGTCAGAATCTTGGTTGATAATGACTATAGATAGCACTTCAATGAACAAAGAATCTGGCCATATAACAAAACAACAATTGCATGCACTCAGAAAATTAATTGAAAACAATAAAGATAAAAGTCTAGTGCTTTGCCTTCATCATCAACCCATCAAAATGGGTTTCTGGATCGATCAAGTGGGGCTAGAAAATTCAGATCAATTTATTGCTTCAATTGCCAATCAATCCAATGTAAAGGCTGTTGTTTGGGGTCACGTTCACCATGAATCCGAGAGTACACTGGGATCAATTAAGATGCTATCAACTCCCTCCACATGCTATCAATTTTGTGGAAATACAGAACAGCCTGATACAAACAAACCAGGCTATAGAAAAATCAAATTATTCAAGTCAGGAAAATTGGAAACCAAAGTGGTTCGCATAGATTGAGTTGTAATTATTGTTGGGAATTTTCTCTTATCAGTTTTATAAGAGGCTCTAAGAAATTGAGTCTCAAAATTGGATCGTCAAATTCCAGACATTTCTGTTTATCTTCAATTTTCAGCGGTAAAATTTCGGCAAAGCGAAAACTTACCCAAGATGCGCTTTGAAAAAACTTTTCTCTGTCTTCGTATAAATCGAGGTCATCCAATATAGCCTCCAATAAGCTGATCATGTTGTCAAAATTTGGAGGTGCTTTAAAATCTTCTTCCCTTTCTATTATCTTTATTTCCCCAATATTTAACCCATCTTCCTGTTTTATCATAGACAGTAATTCAAATTTATTTGTACCAAGAACGGTAATACCCAATAATCCATCATTCCCCTGATTCCAATCGATAATCGTCGCCAAGGTTCCTGTAGTATAGGTTTCAAGCATGCCTGGTTGTGGGACTTTTCTACTCAATGCTATTCCAAATTCTCTCTTGGAACGCATGCAAGCACTAACCATGTCTAGATATCTCGGTTCAAAGATTCTAAGAGGAAGCTTTGAACCAGGAAAAAGAATGGTTCTAAGGGGGAAGATTGGTATTCTTTGATCTGACATCGAACTTTATCTTAGCTTGGTGGGCCTTTGGTCAAAATGTTTCTTATCCCAACTGAATCCTTATTGGTCATAATTACTAGAGAATCATCAACTTTTAACTTGCTCCATAGCTGGTCAGATAGATCATCCATATTTTTTGCGATACCAACATTTTCAATGCCCAAGAACTCTTTCTGTATATCCCATTCGGCATCCCCAAAATCTAATATCCAGACGAAATCTGCATCATGAAAAGATTCTTTTAAATCAGATTTCAAACTTCCTTTCCTCATGGTATTGGAAGCCAATTCAACAACTGCATAAAGCCGGGATGAGTGGAATTTAGATTTCATAGCTGCCATTGATGCTTTGATCGCTGTTGGGTGATGAGCAAAATCATCAAATAAATGAATGTTGGAAAATTTCCCTAGATATTCCAACCTTCTTTTCACACCGATGAAATTTTGTGCGCTTGCCATTAGTTCTCTAGGGCTCAACCCCAAATTTGAAAGAGATGCGATAGCGGCGGTTACATTCAGCATATTGTGATGGCCAAAAAGTTTGGAGTGTATTGGTTCTAACTTCTTGCCCTTTAGGGATAAATTATATTGGCCATGATCATCAAGAACACAAGTCCACTTTTGTGAATCACTGAAGCTAGAACCAAAATAATCAATCTCTGACCATACGCCTAATGCAAAGAGTTTTTGAATATTTAAATCATCCCCGTTAGCAACAATTCTTGTTCGTGGAGAAAGAGTCCTAAGCAGTTGATGAAATTGCCAAATAATTTGGTCAACATCGTTGAATATGTCTACGTGATCGAATTCAATATTATTAATTAATAAAACATCCGACTTGTAATGAATAAACTTGGATCGTTTATCAAAGAATGCTGTGTCGTATTCATCAGCTTCGACAATGAAAATAGGACCTGTACCAATGTTCGATGACCGATCAAAGCCAATCGGTATTCCACCAATCAAATAACCCGGATCCATCCCTAGATCCTTAAGAATAAATGCGATAAGACTTGCAGTAGTGGTCTTACCATGGGTGCCGCTCACTGCAATGACTTGTTTCTGGTCTAAAATGTTATCTTTCAACCACCTTGGACCCGAAGTATAGGGTAAGTTTTGTGCCAATATTTGTTCAATAATAGGCATTCCCCTCGACATCACATTGCCTATGACAAAGAGATCAGGTTTAAGTTGCAGCTGATCAATATCATAATTTGGTATGACCTTAATATTTAAGTCTTCCAGTTGATCACTAATGGGAGGGTAAGATTTAAGATCTGAACCAGTAACTGTAGCCCCTGAGTCTTTTGCTAAGACAGCTAAACTGCCCATGAATGTGCCGCTGATTCCTAAAATATGGATGTGCATCTGATTCTGGAAATCAAGGAGCTGAAATTGAGGACGATACTACAAAACTAATAAGCAAGTAGACTAAGGCCAGTCCTAACCCAACACTAGGTGTTTTTGATATTGCCCTGGAGAATATATGCGCCATAACCAATACCGACCAGATGGTTACGATGAATATAATCAAAGTAATCCATACTGGAATTTGTATTTCATCTAAAGAGCTCAATTCTTTTAAGTATGGCGCATAAACAAAAAGGAAAGGCCCAACAATTAAATTGAATAAGCCACCTGTTCCAAATAGCGCAATTAAACTTTGTTTAAATCGATCCAGTTTTCCTGATAATTGCACAATAATTCTCAGCCAAACTGACAGCAAGATAACATCGAGAAATAACAATTGGAAAACTTCACCTAAAGACTCATACAACCTAATGCCAACTGGGATTTGAGAAAGAAGAAAAAAAACAAACGTACTGATCAGTAAAAAATTTGAACCAGGAAGCTCCTCAGGACTGGATTTCCTAAGCATTATTCTCCAAAAGACACTTAATAAATTAATCATAGCTAACCGATTTTATTATAATTTCTCTCTACAGAAAATATTTATGCATAATACTCAAAAATTACCAAATATTTTAGAAACTGAAGATTCCATCAATAATTTCGTTTCTAAGATTTCATCGACAAATACCATTGGGTTGGATACTGAATTTGTCCGCATAAGGACTTATTACCCCAAACTCTGCTTAGTACAAATTTCATCTAACTCAGGTACAGGATGCATTGATTGCCTACAAAGAAATAACTTAAATAAAGTTTGGCAACTAATTTTTAACCCCAACAAGCTTAAAATTTTTCACTCGGCTAGACAAGACTTGGAAATTCTTTTTCTTATCAAGGGCCAAATACCAGAAAATATATTTGATACTCAAATCGCTGCAGCTTTACTTGGTTATCCGCCTCAGGTCGGAATTAAACAACTTTTAAAAGATGAACTTAATATTGAAATAAGTAAAACAGAAACCAGAAGTGACTGGAGTAAACGGCCTCTTGATTTAAAACAAATTGAATACGCACTCGAAGACGTAAATCATCTTCTAAATTTACATAATGCTTTAAAAAATAAATTGAAAGAAAAGGAACGGTATCGTTGGGCCATGGAGGATTCATCAAGAATTTTGACAAACGAAAAAGAGCTTTTTAATCCTGATAGTGCGTGGAAAAGAATTCCAGGAATTAAAAATCTTAAAAATAATAACCAACACTTAGCAGTAAAACTTGCAACTTGGAGAGAAAAAACCGCAATACAAATGGATCTACCTAGACAATGGCTGCTGAGCGACCAGGCTTTGATAGAAACGGCGAAAAAAGAGCCAGTTTCTTTAACTCGCCTCGAAAGAATTGGGATTAAAAATAGACATTTGAAAAAATCACAACTAGAACAAATATCTAAATTGGTTCGGCAACACAAAGAAAATATAGAAAGGGTAGGAAAATTGAAGCCAAAATTTAATAAGAATTATAAAATTCATTCTGATCCAAATTTGCTGGAAAAACTCAGCAAAATAATCAGTGTAAAAGCCAAGGAATTAAATATTTTTCCTGAAGTACTGGCTGGTAAAAAAGACCTGTTGGCTCTTAATCAAAAAAACAGCAACTCAAAACTATTAACTGGCTGGCGAAAAAAAGCAATAGGAGCGGAATTAAACGAACTCCTGAAAAACCCTTAATCCATCATGTTTGTTAACTTCACTACGTGTTTGTATACCTCATCAATTTCGCCATTGCCATCAGCAATAATTAAGAGTCCATTAGATTTATAATACTCCAACAAGGGTTCGGTTTGCTCCCTATAAACATTGATACGATTGGTAATTGATTCAATATTGTCGTCGCTTCTTTGGATTAATTCACCGCCTGAATTCAGACATTCGTCTATCTCAGATTGATCGGAAAAATAAATATTAAGAATCTTTCCTGTTAGAGAACTCATGCGTCTGCCAGACAGCCTTTTGGTCAAGGTATCAAAATCAACATCAATCAAGACAGCATGATCCAATGGTTGGTTTATTGAAGTTAGAAGTACGTCTAATGATTCTGCTTGGGTAATATTTCTTGGATAACCATCTAGGACAAAGCCCGACTGACTGGAAGGACTATCAAGTGAAATTCTTATCAAATCAAGAACAATTTCATCGGAAACCAAATCGCCAGCAGCCATGATCTCTTTTGCTTGTTTACCTATTTCAGTATTGTCAGCAATTGCCTGCCTCAACAAATTCCCAGTTGAAATGTGAGGCAAACCAAAATCATCCATTAATTTTTCTGCTTGAGTACCTTTGCCCGATCCAGGTGCTCCTAATAAAATGATTCTCATAAGATCACGGTACCAATTCTTGTTGGTAATATTGTATTAATAGAATTAATCTATCGCTATCATATGTAAACGTCAAAGATATGAAAAAGAAAATGATCACCAAAAATGCGTTCTATGCTCAATCTGGAGGGGTAACTGCAGTCATCAATGCAAGTGCTTGTGGTGTCATAGAAACTGCTAAAAAACACAAAACAAAAATAGCTAAAGTTTATGCTGGGAAAAATGGAATTCTTGGTGCATTGAGCGAAAATCTGATTGACACGAGTCTTGAAAGTGACAAAGAAATAGCTGCGCTGCTGTACACACCTGGAGGAGCATTTGGATCCGCTCGGTACAAACTCAAAGGATTTGAGGAAAACCAAAGAGAATACCAGAGGCTGATTAAAGTCTTTAAAGCCCATAATATTGGTTATTTTTTTTATAACGGGGGCGGTGATTCTATGGATACGGCATTGAAAGTCTCTCAAATGGGAGAAAAAATGAATTTCCCAATAATCTCAATTGGTATTCCAAAAACGGTCGACAACGATATAGCCGTGACTGATTCCTGCCCTGGCTTTGGTTCTGTAGCAAAATACATTGCTGTTTCAACTCACGAAGCAAGTTTGGATGTTCTGTCAATGGCAGAAACGTCTACAAAAGTATTTATTCTTGAAGTCATGGGTAGACACGCAGGATGGATCGCCGCAGCGTCTGGGCTTATTGCCAAAAAACAAAATGACCCACCACATATGATCTTATTCCCTGAAGTCCCATTTGATCAAAAAGATTTTTTGTCTCACGTTAAGAAAAACGTTCAACGCAACGGCTTTTGTGTCATTGTTGCCAGCGAAGGTGCAAGATATAAAAATGGTAAATTTCTAGCAGATGCGGGAACCAAAGACTCATTCGGACATAAACAATTGGGGGGCGTTGCCCCGGTATTGGCACAAACGATAAAAAAGGAACTGGGATATAAATTCCACTATGCAATTGCGGATTACCTTCAAAGATCCGCCCGGCATTTGGCTTCACAGACAGATCTTGATCAGGCATACGCTGTAGGAGAAGCAGCAGTGGAAATGGCAATTGACGGAAAAAAATCCCTCATGATCACAATCCAGAGACTTTCAGACAGCCCTTACAAGTGGAGCATTGGCTCGGTAGATTTGTCAAAGGTTGCTAACAATGAAAAAAAGATGCCTAAATCGTTTATCAAAAAAAGTGGTTACGGCATTACCAACTCGTGTAGAAAATATTTAGCGCCCTTAATCGAGGGAGAAGCTTATCCAAATTATGAAAATGGATTGCCTCGTTATACGACATTAAAAAATAATCTCGTTCCTAAAAGGTTAAAAACAAAATTTGTGGTATGATTCGCCAAATTTTTTGAAAAATAAATACTCAAAATTCATAAAAAACTCAAAAAAACAGCCTACAGGGAATTTTAAAAAGGACTAAAAAATGAATGAAAACCAAGCATTGTGGATGGCACTAACTGCATCAGTAGTGGCTATAAGTTGTGGAATTATTTTTGCATTGGCAATTCTTAAAAAACCTGCTGGTAGTGAAAAAATGCAAGAGATAGCAGGCGCTATTCAGGAAGGTGCAAATGCCTTTCTCAATAGGCAGTACCTAACGATCAGTATTGTTGGTGCACTGATTTTCTTAGTGTTGGGTTTTGCTCTGAGTGATCATTGGAGAACAGCTGGCGGCTTCCTGGTAGGTGCAATTCTTTCAGGGTTGACTGGCTATATTGGAATGAACATCTCTGTAAGAGCAAATGTAAGAACAGCACAGGCAGCTTACTCTGGAATGAATGCTGCATTAGCAATTGCATTCAGAGGTGGTGCTGTAACTGGTTTGTTGGTTGTTGGCCTGGGTCTATTAGGAATCAGTGGTTACTACCTTTTCCTAAGGTCCTTGAACATCACAACAGATGAAACTTTACACGCACTTATCGGACTTGCTTTTGGTGGGTCATTGATTTCAATTTTTGCTCGTTTAGGCGGTGGTATTTTTACAAAAGGTGCGGATGTGGGTGCAGATTTGGTCGGAAAAATCGAAGCCGGAATTCCAGAAGATGATCCAAGAAATGCAGCAGTCATTGCAGATAATGTTGGCGACAATGTAGGTGATTGCGCCGGTATGGCAGCTGATCTGTTTGAAACCTATGCCGTAACAATCATTGCCACCATGTTACTGGGTGGTTTAATAGCTGGTTCTGAAGATTTCGAATGGTTACAAAAACAAGATGCCATTTTATATCCATTAGTGTTGGGTGCGGTATCAATTGTGGCATCGGTAATTGGTACCTTTTTTGTAAAAATAAAAGAGGGCGGCAAGGTCATGGGTGCTTTGTACAAAGGAGTTTTTGTCTCTGGATTGATTGCAGCCATTGCTTTCTATCCACTGACTGAGATGATGAACATGACTATTGAAGTCTGGTATGCTGCTTTGATCGGGTTAGGCCTAACTGCCTTCATGATGGTGGTAACGGAATATTACACAGGTACTGAATATGGACCTGTTAAGAAAATAGCACAAGCATCCACCACTGGACATGCAACCAATATCATCGCCGGACTTGGTGTCTCGATGAAAGCCACAGCCCTACCAGTATTGGCTGTTTGCTTTAGTATATGGGGTGCTCACAGCCTTGCAGGATTGTATGGGATTGCAATAGCCGCCACATCAATGCTTTCTCTCACTGGAATGATCGTGGCATTGGATGCGTTTGGTCCGATTACAGACAATGCTGGAGGAATTGCTGAAATGGCTAAGCTACCTCCTGAAATTAGAGCAATCACAGACCCTCTAGATGCTGTTGGAAACACAACCAAAGCAGTCACAAAAGGCTATGCCATTGGTTCAGCTGGTCTAGCTGCTTTAGTATTATTTGCCGACTTTACCAACAACCTAGCTGCCCAAGGTAAAATTGTCAGTTTTAGCTTGAATGATCCTGCCGTTATTATAGGTCTCTTCATTGGTGGGTTGGTTCCCTATCTTTTTGCTTCTCTGGCTATGGAAGCGGTGGGTAGGGCCGCAGCTTCTGTGGTTAATGAAGTGAGACGCCAGTTCAAGGAAATACCTGGAATAATGGATGGAACCAACAAACCAGACTACTCCAAAGCAGTTGACCTATTAACTAAAGCAGCAATAAAAGAAATGATTCTTCCCTCATTATTACCGGTTGTTGTTCCTATTGCTCTTGCATTAATAATGAATGCTATGATGCCTGAAGATGGAGGAATAAGAGCGCTTGGAGGGTTATTGATTGGAACAATAGTTACGGGTCTTTTTGTTGCTATTTCTATGACCACCGGTGGTGGAGCTTGGGATAATGCAAAAAAATATATTGAAGATGGAAACTGTGGTGGTAAAGGTTCTGAAGCTCACAATGCTGCAATTACTGGAGATACTGTTGGAGATCCATACAAAGATACTGCCGGTCCAGCGATAAATCCTTTGATAAAAATCATCAATATAGTTGCATTATTAATGATTGCGATGCTCTAGTAACTGATAGCACGGAGTTACAATTCGTTACATCAATCAGCTTGTAAGAGATACTTGGAATATATAGTCTATAGCGTCAAAACAAGCTACACATTACTAGGTTATAAATTTTGCTTTAAATGGAAAAATATTATTCAGAAGTTATGGGAAATAAATTAATAATATTAACAACCGTATTAGCTGCCCTCATAATGCCCTTGGCAAGCAATGGAGCATCCTTGATTGATATTTATGAAGATGCTTTGATTAACGATCCTCGATTGAAAGAAGCCTATGCGAACAAGCAGGCAATTATTGAATCCAAACCTCAAGCCTTAAGTTTACTGTTGCCAAAGTTAACTGCCAGCGGTGCCTTCTCTGATTCAGATACAGATGGCAATAGCACTTTTCAGAGAAGAATTTTTGATCCTATAACTGGTGATTTACTTGCAGTTACAACAGACAATACTCAATTCGTTCAGAAAACAGATAGTTTTCAATGGGAGGTTACTTTGCAACAATCCATTATCGATGCTGGTGCCTGGATGACACTTAAAAAAGCAAATAAAATCGTTGCCCAAGCAGAAGTTGATTACTTATCAGCAGAACAAGATTTGATGGTGAGAGTCTGCAATGCTTATTTTGACGTGTTGGCTGCTCAAGACACACTAGAATCTGAACAAGCTGCTAGAACTGCCATTGAAAAGCAACTTGATCAAGCTAGAAAAAGATACGAAGTCGGCCTTATAGCCATTACAGATGTCCAAGAAGCTCAAGCAGCATTTGATCAATCAATAGCAAGTGAAATTTCAGCAAAAAGAAATCTTGCGACCACTAAGGAATTACTCAGAGAAATTACCGACAGCTATCCAGAAGAACTACAAAAGCCTAACACAAATATGCCACTTATCATGCCCAATCCACAAAGTGAAAATGAGTGGGTCAATACTGCACTGCAACAAAATTTAAATCTACTTTCAGCACAAGTTGGAACAGAGGTTGGAAGAAACGAAGTAAACATCCAAAAATCTGGACATTACCCAACGCTTGGACTTCAAGCATCAAAAAGAGATATGGATAACGATAGCTTGCGTTCGGATAGTGGAAGCCCTTTTTCACCTGCAGATACTGAAAATATTAGTGAAGGCATTGGACTGCAATTAAATATCCCTATATACAGTGGTGGCCAAACCTCATCCAGAGTCCGGCAAGCAGTTGCCCAACATAGAGCAGCAAAAGAAAAATTAGAAAGAATTGCAAGAGAAACAACCAGAAAAGCTAGAGACGCTTACCTAGGGATAATTTCTGGAATTGCCACAGTTAAAGCTTTAGAACAGTCTGTAAAATCTTCTACCACTGCGCTTCAGGCAACTGAAGCTGGCTACGAAGTAGGCACTAGAACAACCGTTGATGTATTAGATGCGAGAAGGAGACTTTATTCGGCACAAACAAATTTAGCGATTAGCAAATACGATTATTTGAAAAATATTATTCGTCTGAAACAAGCGGCTGGAACCCTCTCCAGAGAAGATTTAACACAGATCAATAATTGGCTCCAATAGCTAAGATTTCAACAATGGAACAATGAGGCTTAATAGCTTTTGCAGCGATCCTTTGTTTTTATCGACCACACTTCTGGCTGCTTTAGTCATCTTTTCGTGTCGATCAGAATCGGAAAGCAAAAGGCATACAATTTTGCTCAATTCTTCAGCGTTATGAATGATCTCTAAAGCATCATTCGCTCGCAGCAAATTTGCAATCTCTTCAACTCCAAATAATATCGGTCCGGTGATGATGGGAGTGTTTAAAGAAGCAGGTTCTAATAAGTTGTGCCCGCCTGTTTTAAATAAACTGCCACCGACAAATGAAACCCTGGATGCTGAGTAATACATGGGAAGTTCGCCCAGTGTATCCGCCAACATGACTTGTGTAGTCTCAGAAATTTGTCTGTCCTTACTTCTTGAGACACATGAAAATCCTCTCTTATCAATAAGATTGCGAATTGATTGAAATCTCTCTGGGCGCCTGGGAGCAATTATCAATAGAATATCGGGATAGATTTCCATAATTCTCTTGTGTGCATCCAGAATAATTTTTTCTTCTCCATTATGAGTACTGCCGGCAACCCAGATTGGCCTATTTAAAGCAAACTCTTTTTTGAATTTTTTTGCCTTCTCGACAAGACCATCAGGCGTTGAGTAATCAAATTTAATATTTCCAGTTACAAATGTTCTACTCTCACTTGCCCCCATTGATATGAATTTTTTCGCTTCCCCCTCAGTTTGAGCACCAACAACAATTCCATGGGAAACCGCTTCTTGAAACAGGCCAAGAAGCAGTCTATATAATTTAACTGATTTGTCGGATACACAGGCACTAGCTAAAACCAATGGGACATTTAATTTTCCACAATAATGGAAGAAATTTGGCCAAAGTTCCGTTTCTATGATGATTGAAATTTCAGGGTTTGCCCATTTGAAAAATCTAGCAACCGCTCCATTCAAATCATAAGGAAGGTAGACATGGTGTACAGTGTTACCGAATAATTCTTGGATTAATGCAGAGCCCGTTGGTGTAAATGTAGTTAAAAGGATTTGTTTTTCTGGATACCTTTTAATCAGCTGGTCAACAAGCGAGGAAGCTGCCTTAACTTCACCATAAGAAACGGCGTGAACCCAAATTATTTCTGTATTCAGGGGATCCCCATTAAAACCAAACCGTTCGTTTATCCTTTTTAAATAGTTGCTATCACCCAAAGATTTATAAAGAAGGTGTAAACAAATTAGAGGAAGCATTAAATAGGTGAAAACAACGTAACCAAACCTTATTAATGCTCTAGTACTCATGTGCAACTAAATTACAAAGATTTAATTTTCTCAATTAAATTGATCGATGATAACATCGCCAATAACGATTGAGTTGATTCTGGAAAAATTTGGGAGTTTCATACTATCAAGAATAGCTATCTCATAATTCTTGATCTTATCACAGAGTATATTTTTATTGAGTTAAAAAAAGTACCAAAATCCGAGTAAAAATTAAGTTAACTGCATTTTGAATAGCCGCAATCAAGACAAGTCAAACAACCATCCATCATAACCATTGCGACGGCATTGCAGTGTCCACATAACTGTGCACCCACTGGAAAGGAACCCTGATCAAATACATCTTGTTGTCTATTTCTATTTTCAAACTCCTGTCTCTTTTCTTCGACTAATTTTTTTTGGTGCTCATCTAATTTTTCTAGGGGAATAATTCCTATGGTTTGAAGGTGCTTTTCGACGACGTAACCCAATTCCGCAATAATTGAAGGCATAAATTTCCCTCCAGGCTGCCAATATCCTCCTTTTGGATCAAATACTGCTTTTAATTCTTCTACCAAAAAAGCAACGTCGCCGCCTTTTCTAAAGACGGAAGACATCACCCTTGTCAGTGCAACAATCCATTGATAATGGTCTAAATTTTTCGAATTGATAAAAATTTCATAGGGTCTGTATTTCTCGAATTCAGTTCCAGGATTTAAGACAATGTCATTGATGGTAATGTACATCGCGTGTTCAGAGATTGGTGTCTTGATCTTATAAGTTGAGCCTCTGAGCGTGCCTGGTCTTTCCAAGCGCTCGTGCATTCTAACCACTTTCGACTCTGGGCTTTCCACAGCTTTTGATTCCACTGCTTCAGCTGTATCTGGGATATCAGAACTTTCAGCTGTGCTGACCCTGTAATCAACAATCTTTTTCTCTATCTTTATTCTCTTCATAAAATGATCAAATTTTAGTGCGTTTTAAAATTTTCCATAGTAGCCCTCTTTCAAGGCATCGAACAGATTTGCTGCAGTGTGGATTTCGCCGTCGTATTCTATCTCTTCATTGCCTGCTACTTGAATTTCTTTGCCATCATCCAATACAAATGTATAAAGAGTATTTTCAAGATCTTTTTCTTTGACCAGCACACCCTGAAAAGCTTCTGGATTAAAACGAAATGTAGTACAGCCCTTCAAGCCCTGATCAAAAGCGTAAAGATAAATGTCTTTGAAGTCCTCAAATTTAAAATCCGTAGGTACATTAGCAGTTTTCGAGATTGAAGAATCTATCCATTTTTGTGACGCGCTTTGGACATCAACATGTTCTTTCGGGGTAATATCTTCTGCTGTAACAAAGTAATCGGGTAATTTGTTGTCTGATTTACTGTCTGTCTCGAAATCAACGTTTGGATTAACCATGTTCATATAGGACAACAATTCGAATGAATAGACATCAACTTTTTCTTTGGTTTTCTTCTTCTCTCTGATGACATTTCTAAAATAATGATGAGCAAAACTTGGTTCAATGCCGTTACTGACGTTATTGCCTATGGACAATGAGATGGTTCCTGTTGGGGCAATCGAACTATGGTGAGTAAACCTTGCACCAATTTCTGCTAGCTCGTCCACTAATTCGGGCTCTACTTCTGCAATTTTTCGCATATAACGGCTATATTTTGCATGTAAAATTCTTCCGGGTATCTTGTCGTCAAGTTGCCAACCGTCATTGATCATTTCAGGTCTTTGTTTGAGCATCTCTTTTGTAACGGTAAATTCTTCTAAAAAGATAGGTGCAGGTCCTTTTTCTTTAGACAACTCCAAAGCTATTTTCCAACCGGTGACAGCAAGTTCCTTGCTTACCTGGTCTGTAAACTCGAGTGATTCTTGGGAACCATACTTCATCCGCATCATGGTCATCGCTGAGCCCAAGCCTAAAAATCCCATACCATGTCTTCTTTTTCTGCAAATTTCTTCTCTCTGCCGCTCAATCGGCAAACCATTGATTTCAACCACATTGTCCAACATTCTTGTAAATACACCGACAACTCTTCTAAAGCTTTTCCAATTAAAAGTTACTTCATCAGTAAAAGGATTCTGGACAAACCTCGTCAAATTAACTGATCCAAGCAAACACGAGCCATATTCGGGCAGCGGTTGCTCGCCACATGGATTGGTGGCACGAATGTTTTCATCAAACCAATTGTTATTCATTTCATTAACTTTATCTATCAAGATGAAACCCGGCTCAGCATAGTTGTAAGTCGAATCCATGATAAGATCCCAAAGTTCTCTCGCTCGTATGATTTTATAAACCTTGCAAGCCACCAGATCATTGTCATTGGTTATGTAACCCTCAGTTGTTGTCCATTCTCTCCAAATGATCTGCTTTGGATCCTCTAGATTTACTACTTTTGCCTCGGGTAGATTTGGATCTAGAGGAAATGCAAGAGGCCAGTCGTTATCCTCTTTAACGGCTTTAATAAACTCCTCGGTTATTAGCAAAGATAGATTGAATTGTCTTAGCCTTCCGTCCTCTCGTTTTGCTTTGATAAAATCTTCAACATCAGGATGCCCGACATCAAAAGTACCCATTTGAGCACCCCTTCTGCCACCTGCAGAAGAAACCGTAAAACAGGTTTTATCATAAATATCCATAAAAGAAAGCGGTCCAGAAGTATAGGCACCGGCGCCAGTTACATATGCACCTTTGGGCCTCAAAGTTGAAAATTCATAGCCAATACCACATCCTGCTTTTAGTGTCAGTCCTGCCTCGGTTACTTTTTCTAAAATCCCCGTCATTGAATCTGGTATTGAACCAGAGACGGTGCAGTTTATTGTTGATGTTGCAGGCTTATGCTCACCTGCTCCTGCATTGGACATAATTCTTCCAGCAGGAATAGCGCCCGAACTCAGTGCCCAAAAAAATTCTTTTTCCCACTTATCTTGAATATCTGGATGCTCAACCCCGACCAAGGCTTTGGCAACTCGCTTAAATGTATCTTCGATGTTTAAATCAATGAATTTTCCAGAGATATCTTTTAAACGATATTTTTTATCCCAAATGTCCAGTGATGCAGATTGATAATCAACATGCAAAATATCTTGATTTTCTTTTTTTGATGCTGATTTCAAAATTTTATTTTTCCCCTAGTCTCCAATTTATATTATAGAAGCAAGTCTAAAATCACAAAAAAGACAAAAAAAATTGCACAAGATGTTGTGTTTAGACAATATTAAATTATTACGTAAATCTGTGTTATGTCAAGATTTTTCTACAAACGTTTAATTTACATTTATATTCATATATTTCAATAACTTAAATAAAATATTAGCTTAATATTTTTATAATTTGTAAGGAAAAACTTCAACTAAATTTAAAAACAAGGAACACAACATGTTGTGTTTATGATATCCACCTACAATTCAACATTTATTCACAGATTATCAACAATATCTTTAAGATCTCTTCTCTTAAATTAAGAATAAATTATGAATACATTTAAAATGAATACTGTATGTTGATGTTTTGAGTTATCATTTGCGAAATTTTATTCAAAGTCCTAGGTAGATTTGTATGCCATACACAAAAAAAATCCCGCTAAAGGTGAAGCTTTTAACATTATTTTTCCTGTTCTTGATTAATCCAGGTCTAATAACACATCATTTGCATGCCCATGATGTAGGAAATCTTGCACAGTCTTCTCTAGCTGAGCTTGTGGATTCCACATCACCTTCAGTTGTTACTATTGCGATAAAAGGAACTCGTAAGGTTCAGCAAAATCCTTTTTTCGACGATCCTTTTTTTGAACGTTTTTTCGGACAACCTCAACCCCCGAGAGAAAGAGAATTTGGTGGTGGTGGCTCAGGAGTTATCGTTGATGGCATTCAAGGGTACATTATCACCAATCACCATGTGATTGAAAAAGCCGAGGAAATTAAGGTTTTCCTCAAAGACGGCGGAGAATACTTAGCCGAGTTAATAGGTTCAGATTCTGGCACGGATATAGCAGTTTTGAAAATAGACCTTTCTAGAACGATTTCACAGATGTCTCTAGGTGACTCCAGTCTCCTTCGCGTCGGAGATTTTGCATTGGCGATAGGTGCACCGTTTGGACTGAGTCAAACTGTTACTTCAGGCATTATCAGTGCATTGGGAAGACCGCAAATGAGTTCTGATGGCTATGGAGATTATATACAAACTGATGCAGCTATTAACCCAGGCAATTCGGGAGGAGCGTTGGTGGACCTGCAAGGACAACTGATTGGGATCAATAGCGCAATATACACTAGAAGCGGAGGCAATATCGGCATTGGCTTTGCAATACCTGTAAATACCGTAAAAAACATCATGCACCAAATCATTGAATTTGGTTCAGTCAAACGAGGGCTATTGGGAGTCATTATTAGTGATATCAACAAGGATATTGCTGAACAGCTTGGCCTTGAAGTTGAAAAAGGTGCTTTAATTCAAGAAGTTTCACCAAATTCAGCTGCAGAAGAAGCTGGTTTATTGGTTGGGGATGTCATTACCAGTGTAAATGGAGAAAAAACTGAGACTTCTAGCGATCTCAGAAATGCGATCGGACTTAAAAGAAGTGGGGAGTCAGTTGAAGTAACGATTCTCAGAGAGAATAAAGCAATGACTTTATCAGCTACATTAGGTGAACTGGTTGCCCAAGAACCTGTTAAGGCAGATGAATTGAATTCACTGCTCGCAGGGGCTGAGTTAGCAGATTTTATCCCCGAAGGTAAAATTAAACCTCAAGGAGTGGTTATCCTGTCCGTCATGCCAAATAGTAATGCTGCAAACGCTAGATTAAAGAAAGGCGATATTATTTGGGCAGTCGGTAATAACTCCATTGCAAACCTTGACGATTTTGTTGCCATCATCAAAGACAAAAACATACTAGTCTTAAGAGTGAACAGAAACGGACGCCAACTTATTATTCAAATGAGAAAATAAATTGCACCATCAATTTATATTTATTTTTTAGATATCATGGACGTTTATTTAGTGGGTGGAGCTATTCGAGATCGGCTCCTTGGCCTGACAACACAAGAAAAAGACTGGG
>ERZ651768.1486-NODE-1486-length-17118-cov-10.651077_pt1 | contig 17118 bp, 14 predicted proteins | sample MGYA00514754_ERZ651768 | MGnify/ENA metagenome assembly ERZ651768
GGCATCCAGTTACGCGCCTCCGGACTGTTGTTCAGCCGCCTCGTTCAGGGTACGCCTCTGCAGGAGAGCTTCCTCGGCTCCATCGAGGGCGGTGCCATCCTGCTCTCCGTCGTCGTCTTCATCTACGTCGCTTCCGGCGGCTTGCGATCTGTGGCCTATGTCGACTCCGTTCAGTGCATCCTGCTCGCCCTCGGCATCGTCATTCTCGGCTTCGTGGCGCTGGATCTGGTCGGGGGGTGGGAGAGCTTCAAGGGGGGGCTCGCCCGCCTGGCGGAGTCCAACCCTGAAATGATCGCCATACCGACCCGACCGGAGTCGCCGTCCTTCCTCGAGCGCGCCGGTACCCTGTTCTGGGACGGCTCCGGCAAATCGTGGACCGGAATGATGATCCTCACCTACATGTTCGCTCTCATGGGCATTCAGTCGGCGCCGGCGTTCTCCATGTGGGCCTTCGCCAATCGCGACCCCCGCTCCTTCGCCTGGCAGCAGGTCTTCGCCTCGAGCCTCGCCATCGGCGGCATCCTCTTCGTCTTCACCGCCGTCCAGGGGCTGGGCGGCGCCATGCTGGAGCGGGGCCTCCTGCCGGTCCGGCGTACACCGACGGCCGTGGTGCCGCGTGTACCGTCGACCGGGTGATCGTCGAGTTGGGGTCCGGCCACCGCTACGACTGCACGACCCGCACACTGGTCATGGGGATACTCAACAGGACCCCTGACTCGTTCTGGGATCGGGGTCGCTACTGGGACTTCGACGACTTCCTCCGCCTGGCCGAACGGCACGTCCATGACGGCGCCGACTTCCTGGACGTGGGTGGCTCGAAGGCTGGTCCGGGTCCGGAGGTGACTGAGGCAGAGGAGCTGGGGAGGGTGGTGCCGGCCGTCGAGGCCCTCCGGTCGCGGTTCGACCTGCCGATATCGGTGGACACCTTCCGGGGGCGGGTGGCCGACGAGGCGTTCGCCGTCGGAGCGTCGGTGGGCAACGACATCAGCGGCTTTGCCGACCCGACCTTCCTGCCGGCGTGTGCCCGCCACGGGGCCGCCGTGGTGGCCACCCACGTCCGGATCGGACCCCGCATCCCGGATCCGACCCCCACCTACGGCGACGTGGTGGTCGAGGTCCGGGAGTTCCTGGCCGCCAGGGTGGAGATGGCACGGGAGGCGGGCATACCCGATGAGCGCATCATGGTGGATGCCGGCCTGGACCTGGGAAAGACGCCCGCCATGTCGGCACTGCTGCTGCGTCGGACCGACGACCTGGTCGCCCTCGGCCTGCCGGTCTTCCTGTCGGCATCCAACAAGGGCTTCCTGGGCAACCTGACAGGCGACGGGATCGACGAACGGGTCGAGCCGTCGTGGGCGGCCCATGCCCTGGGCATCGCCCTGGGATGTCGGATCATCCGGGCCCACGACGTACGTGGCGGCAGGCGGGTGGCAGACACCATGGCCGCCGTCCTGGCCGTCGACGCCGAGGCGATCGGCGTGCCGAGGTGACGCTGCCGATCGTCGTGATCTCCGGAGACGACGAGGCCCTGGTGAACGAATCCGTGCGGGCAGCGGTCGAAGCGTCGCTGGGCGCGGAGGACCGCACGCTGGCCCTCGAGGAGTTGACCGAGGACGACTACCGGGCCGACGACGGCTTCGAGATCGCCAGACTGGTCGACGCAGCCCAGACCCCGCCGTTCCTGACCGGACGACGGGTCGTGGTGGGCCGACACCTCGGCCGGTTCGGCAACCGCGACGCCGTCGCGCCCCTCGTCGCCTACCTGGCCTCCCCGCTCGGCACCACGTCGTTGGTGGTGGTCTGGGAGAAGGGTCGGACGCCCACCCAGCAGAAGCTGAATCGGCTTCCGAAGGACCTCGTGGAGGCTGTCACCGCTGCCGGGGGAGAGGTACGGAGGGTCGGGACGGGTCGCGGTCGCGACGCGGAGCGCTGGTTGGACGAACGCCTGGACGGCGCCGCTGTGGAGTTGGACCGCCCGGCCCGGGCGCTCATCGCCAGGCGGATGGGAGAGGACCGGGCGAGGGTCGTGCCGCTGCTGGACACCCTCGCTGCGGTGTTCGGACCCGGGTCGGCGCTCGGTGCAGGTGACGTAGAGCCGTTCCTGGGCACGGGAGGCGACGTGGCACCATGGGACCTGACCGATGCCATCGACCGCGGCGACGTCCCGAGGGCCCTGGACTGCCTCAGCCGCATGCTGGATGCCGGAGGACGCCATCCGCTGGCCGTCATGGCCTCCCTGCACGGCCACTTCGGCCGGCTGCTACGCCTCGACGGGTCGGGGATCCACGACGAGGCCGGCGCTTCGGATGCCCTGGGCATCAAGGGCTTTCCGGCGAAGAAGGCGCTGCGGGCCAGCCGGAGCCTGGGACCCCACAAGACCGCCCGCTCGATCCGGCTGCTGGCTGCGGCCGACCTGGACCTCAGGGGTCGTTCGGCCTGGCCACCGGAACTGGTGGTGGAGGTGCTGGTGGCCCGACTGGCGAGCCTCACCCGGCGCTAGCAGGCCGCCGGTTGGTGCCGGGGTCGAGGGCGAGGCGCAGCCTCAGCCCGAGAGGGCGTCGAGGCGCTTCTGGAGCCGAGACTTGCGACGGGCGGCGGTGTTTGGGTGCAGGACCCCGCTGTCACAGGCCCTGTCGATGCGCCTCATGGCGGCAGCGGCTGCCTCGGCGGCGTTCTCGCCGGTCTCGGCAGCCTCGACGGCGTTCTTGATGCGGGTCTTCAGCTCGGTGCGCACGGCGCGGTTGCGGACGCGACGAACCTCGTTCTGGCGGTTCCGCTTGATCTGGCTCTTGATGTTCGCCACGGGGGAGCGTCCCTGTTCGTCGGTGGGTACTGGTGCGTCGTTGGCGACGGGGCACGGTCGGATGACCAACCGGCACGAGCAGAGATCCTACCGCTGGTGCCACGGGAACGGTTCTCCACGGGGCGTGACGCCTGCCCGTTCCGGGCGGCGCGGGCTGTCGCCGAGGATCCGATGTCCGCCGGTACCGTCTGCGGGGACATGGACCTCTCGCGGCTGCGCAACACGTCGATCATCGCCCACATCGACCATGGCAAGTCCACCCTCGCCGATCGGATGCTGGAGCTCTGCGGTGCCGTCGACCCCCGGGAGATGCGGGCCCAGTACCTCGACACCATGGACCTGGAGAGGGAGCGGGGCATCACCATCAAGCTCCAGAGCGTGCGCCTGGACTGGAAAGACACGGTCGTCAACCTCATCGACACCCCAGGCCACGTGGACTTCAGCTACGAGGTGAGCCGTTCGCTGGCCGCCTGCGAGGGAGTGATCCTGGTGGTGGATGCGGCCCAGGGGATCGAGGCCCAGACGTTGGCCAACTGCTACCTGGCGCTCGAGAACGACCTCGAGATCGTGGCGGCCCTGAACAAGATCGACCTGCCGGCCGCAGAGCCCGACCGGTATGCAGAGGAGATCGAGCAGGTCCTGGGCATCCCGGCCGAGGAGGTGCTCCACATCAGCGCCAAGACCGGGGAGGGCGTGGCGGCGCTGCTGGACGCGGTCGTCGAACGCACCCCGCCGCCGGCCGGAGATGCGGACTCCCCGCTGCAGGCCCTCGTCTTCGACAGCCACTTCGACCAGTACCGGGGCGTGGTGTCCTCGGTCCGGATCGTCAACGGTCGGCTCAGGTCGAACGCGTCGCTGCGGTTCATGCAGGCCGGGGCGGTCCACCAGGTGGACGAGATCGGCGTTCGTCGGCCCGAGATGACGTCGGTAGACGAGCTGGGTCCCGGGGAGGTGGGCTACCTGCTGGCAGGGATCAAGGACGTGGGCGAGGCCCGGTCGGGCGAGACGGTCACCACCAGCCGGGATGGCGCAGAGGTCGCCCTGGAGGGCTACAGGGAGCCGAAGCCCATGGTGTTCTCCGGCCTCTATCCGATCGACGGCGACGAGTTCAACGACCTGCGGGACGCCCTCCAGAAGCTCCGCCTCAACGACTCCAGCTTCACCTACGAGCCGGAGACCTCCGGCGCCCTCGGCTTCGGATTCCGGTGCGGCTTCCTGGGGCTTCTCCACATGGAGATCGTGAGGGAACGCCTGGAGCGGGAGTTCGGCCTCAGCCTCATCACCACCGCACCGTCGGTGGAGTACAGGGTGACGAGGACCAGCGGCGAGACCATCGAGATCGACAACCCCTGCGACCTTCCGCCGGCCGGGGAGATCGCAGGCATCGAGGAGCCGTTCCTGCTGGCCACCCTCCTCACGCCGTCCGACTACACGGGCACCCTCATGGAGCTCTGCCAGGAGCGTCGCGGCGAGCTGGAGAGCATCACCTACCTCTCCCCGGAACGGGTCGAGTTGAAGTACCACCTCCCGCTGGCCGAGGTGGTCATCGACTTCTTCGACCAGATGAAGAGCCGGACCCAGGGGTACGCCAGCCTCGACTACGAACCGGAGGGATACCGGAGCTCCGACCTGGTGCGGGTGGACATACTCCTCCAGGGCGAGCCGGTGGACGCCTTCTCCATGGTGATCCACCGGACGGCCGCCGACGTCTACGGCCGGAAGATGACGGCCAAGCTGAAGGAGCTCATACCGCGTCAGCAGTTCGAGGTGCCGATCCAGGCCGCCATCGGTGGGCGGGTCATAGCCCGCCAGACGGTGCGTGCCTTCCGCAAGGACGTGACGGCCAAGCTCTACGGCGGCGACATCACCCGCAAGCGGAAGCTGCTGGAGAAGCAGAAGGAGGGCAAGAAGAAGATGAAGTCCATCGGGCGCGTCGACGTGCCCCAGGAGGCCTTCATCTCAGCCCTCAGGCTGGACGACTGAGAGCCGTGGGGTCGGCTCCGACCCCGGTCTCCGGAACCATCCGGCATCTGGCCTGCCGATAGCATCGGAGCCGTGTTGGAGGACCGGAAGGCGACGATCCTGAGCGCCGTCGTGGAGGAGTACATCCGGACGGCCCAGCCCGTCGGGTCGGCACGCGTCGCCGCATCCGACGCCGTTGACGTCTCGTCGGCGACGATTCGCAACGAGCTGGCCAACCTCGAGGAGCAGGGCTACCTGGAGCAGCCGCACACCTCGGCAGGCCGGGTGCCGACCGAGAAGGGCTACCGCTTCTTCGTCGACCACCTCGAGGGCCCGACCATGTTGGACACAGCGGACCGCGAGCAGGTCAGGGCCTTCTTCAGCCGGTCGCACCGTGAGATGGAGCAGATGCTCGCCGACACCAGCAGCCTGCTGGCCGACCTCACCGGGAGTGCGGCGGTGGTCCTGGCCCCGGACCGGGACCACCAGGAGGTGCGATCAGCCCAGGTCGTGGGCCTCACCCCGGACCTGGCCCTGCTGGTGATGGTCATGGCCAACGGCACGGTCGAGAAGCACACGCTGGAATTGGCCGGTGATGCCGCGGAGCCGACGGAGGCCACCCTGGCCGTGGCGGCCGCCCACCTCTCCGGGGCCCTCATAGGCCGTCGTCTGAACGCCGTTCCCAGTGCTCCGATCACCGGGGAACCATCGGTGGACGCCGTGCTGCGCACCGTCACGAACGTGCTGTCCGAACGTTCGGGCCATGCCGACAAGGCGTGGGTAGGTGGTACAGCCCAGGTAGCGGAGGCGTTCGGCGAGGTCGAGCGGGTCCGCCGGGTGCTGGACGTCCTGGAGCGGCAGTTCGTCGTGGTCGCCCTGGTGAAGGACGTGATCGATCGGGGACTGAGCGTCGCCATCGGAACGGAGACGGGGCTGGAGACGCTGTCCGGTTGTTCGCTGGTGGTGGCCCCGTACGAGATCGAGGGGGAACCGGCAGGCTCCATAGGGGTGCTCGGGCCGACGCGCATGGACTACTCCCAGGCGTTGGCCACTGTGGCCGTCGTGGGTCGTCGGCTCGGCGACAGCCTCACCGAGGGCTGACCGGTGCCACGCGACCACTACGGGGTCCTCGGGCTGGACCGGGATGCGTCGCCCACCGAGGTCAAGGCGGCATACCGGCGCCTGGCCCGCCAACACCATCCGGACGCCAACCAGGGTGACCTGGCGGCAGAGGCAGAGTTCAAGGCCGTGGCCGCGGCCTACAAGGTCCTGTCCGACCCCGAGGGGCGCCGGCACTACGACCGCTTCGGGCATGAAGGACCCACCGTCGGCATGGCCGGCGATCCCTTCGGCGGCATCAACGACATATTCGAGTCGTTCTTCGGCGGCGCCGGGGGATTCGGCGGTGGAGGGCGTGGCAGGTCAGGACCGATAACCGGGGAGGACCTCGAGACGACCCTGCTGGTGGACTTCGTCGACGCGGTGTTCGGGTGCGAGGAGGAACTGACCGTCCGGACCGCGGTGGCGTGCACCTCCTGTGAGGCGACCGGCTCGACGCCGGGCACCTCGGCGCAGCGTTGCGAGGGCTGCCGGGGGACCGGTCAGGTCCAACGGGTGCGACAGTCGCTGCTGGGCCAGATGGTGACCAGCGCGGCCTGCCCGACCTGTTCGGGCCGTGGTGAGGTGGTCCCGGATCCGTGTGCGGACTGCCGGGGCGAGGGGAGGCGGGTCGAGGAACGCACCTTCACGGTCAACGTCCGTGCCGGGGTCGACGAGGGCACGACGCTGCGCCTCACCGGGCGTGGAGCCGTCGGGCCGCGGGGTGGCCCGGCCGGAGACCTCTACGTGCACGTCAGGGTCAGGACCCACCCGGTGTTCGAGCGCCATGGCCAGGACCTGGTCCACCGGCTGCACGTGCCGGTGACCCAGGCGGCCCTCGGTGTCCAGCTGGACTACGAGACGCTGGACGGAACCGAGGAGCTTCGGATCCCGGCCGGCACGCAGACCGGGGAGGTGTTCCGCTTCCGGGGACGCGGGGTGCCCCACCTGCAGGGAAGGGGGCGCGGCGACCTGGTCATCGAGGTGGTGGTGGACACCCCGACCGGTCTCAGCGCCGACGGAGAGGACCTCCTGCGGGCCCTGGCCGGCGAGCGCGGCGAGACAGTCGCCGAGCCGGAGGACGGCCTGATCTCCAGGATCCGGTCGGCCTTCCGCTAGGGGTGTCGATGAGCGGTGGGCTGCCCGACGGCCGGGGCGGCCCCCATGCCTACGTGGAGGACCTGGACGATCCGGTCCTGTCCGCCGAGGATCGCCACCACCTGTCCAGGGTCCTGCGCCTTCGGGACGGCGACGCCCTCACCGTGTGCGACGCCGCGGGTCGCTGGCGGGCCGCCCGCTTCGGCGCCGGGCTGGACCCGTGTGGCGATGTGGTGGACGTGCCGCCGCCGTCCCGGGAGGTGTCGGTGGGCTTCGCCCTCATCAAGTCCGGACGGCCGGAGCTGGTGGTGCAGAAGCTCACCGAGCTGGGGGTCGACCGGATCCTGCTGTTGTCGGCCGAGAGGTCGGTGGTCAGATGGAACGCCGACAGGGCGGCGGCCCAGCTGGCCAGGCTCACCCGGGTGGCCAGGGAGTCCGGCATGCAGTCGCGGCGGGTTCGCCTACCGGTGGTGGAGTCGGTGGTGCCGGCGGCGGTGGCGGTTGGCCGCACCGGTGTCGCGATGGCCGAGCCGGATGGCGAAGCGCTGGACGACGACGTGGGGCTGCTCCTGGTCGGACCGGAGGGTGGCTGGACCGACGCCGAGTTGGGCGATCGTCGGCGGGTGGGCCTCGGGCCCACGGTGCTGCGGGCCGAGACGGCGGCCATCGCCGCCGGCACCCTGATGGTGGCCCTGCGCGACGGTCGGTTGTCGGCGGCTTCCTGACGGGGCGTGCTCCGACCCGCTCCACAGGGTCATCCTGACCGCTGGTTGCCGACCACGCAGCGCGGTCGATACGGTCACGTCCTGTGGTAGGAGAAGATCGCGACGGCGTCCACCGGGACGAGGCCGAGTACAGCAACCGGCTCGGGGAACGCATCCGGCTGATCCGCCGGCAGAAGCGGCTCTCGTTGCAGGACGTCGAGGCCAGGTCGGAGTCGGAGTTCAAGGCATCGGTCCTCGGGGCCTACGAACGCGGTGAGCGCGCCGTATCCATACCCCGACTGCACCGCCTGGCGTGCTTCTACAGCGTGCCCGTCGACCAGCTCCTACCGACGGCCCACCGGGACGGTGGCGACGACCCCTCGACGGGGTCGGCATGGAGCCCGGGACAGAAGGTGGTGATCGACCTGGTCGGGCTGGAGGGCGTCTCGGGACCTGAGGTCGACCTGATCCGCCGCTACCTGGGGATCATCCAGGTCAAGCGGCAGGACTTCAACGGACGGGTCCTCACCATACGCGGCGACGACCTCCAGGCGCTCGCCGCCATCCTGGGAACCGGCGTCGACGACGCGCCGGCCCGGCTGGCCGAGATGGGCCTCCTCCGGCTCCCTGCAACCTCCTGACCGGTCAGCCGACGGGTCCCACGGTGCCCGCCGGAGCCACCATCGCCAGAACCCCCGGCCGGTAGCCTCGGCCGGACCATGAGTCTGTTCTCGCGCGTCCTGCGCAGCGGTGAGGGCCGCAAGGTCAAGGCCCTGGAGTCCCTGGTCCCCGACATCAACGCCCTCGGCGACTCCATGTCGGCCCTGGGCGACGACGAACTGCGGGCCAAGACCGACGAGTTCCGCCAGCGACTGGAGAACGGCGCCGAGCTCGACGACCTGCTGGTCGAGTCCTTCGCCGTGGTCAGGGAGGCGGCCTGGCGGGTGATCGGCCAGCGCCACTACGACGTCCAGCTCATGGGCGGCATGGCGCTCCACCTCGGCTGGGTGGCCGAGATGCGCACGGGCGAGGGCAAGACACTGGTCTCGACGCTGCCCGCCTACCTCAACGGCCTCTCGGGACGCGGCGTCCACCTCTGCACGGTCAACGACTACCTGGCCAGCCGGGACGCCGAGTGGATGGGCCAGATACACCGGTGGCTCGGGTTGTCGGTCGGCCTCGTGTTACCCGACGTCCGCGACCGGGCCGAGAAGCGGGCCGCCTATGCGTCCGACATCACCTACGGGACCAACAACGAGCTGGGCTTCGACTACCTGCGCGACAACATGGCCATGTCCGACGTGGAGAAGGCCCAGCGCGGCCACGCCTTCTGCATCGTGGACGAGGTCGACTCGATCCTCATCGACGAGGCGCGGACGCCGCTCATCATCAGCGGGCGGCTCAGCGAGGCGGCCGCCCTCTACAAGCGGTTCGCCGCCGTAGTCAGGGGCCTGGAGCCGCACCACCACTACGACGTGGACGAGGAGAAGGGCATCGTCGCCCCGACCGAGGAAGGGGTCCATGCCGTCGAGGCGGCCCTCGGCGTCGACAACCTCTACGACCAGGTGTCGGCCAACCTCGTCCACCAGTTCCACGCCGCCCTGAAGGCCAAGGAGCTCTACAAGCGGGACAAGGACTACATCGTCGTGGACGGCGAGGTCCGGATCGTGGACGAGTTCACCGGAAGGGTGCTCGAGGGACGACGGTGGTCCGATGGGCTCCACCAGGCCGTCGAGGCCAAGGAGGGGGTGTCGATCAAGGAGGAGAACCAGACGCTCGCCACGATCACGCTCCAGAACTACTTCCGCCTCTACGAGAAGTTGGCAGGCATGACCGGAACCGCCGAGACCGAGGCGGCCGAACTGGCGGGCATCTACGGCCTCCAGGTGGTGCCGATTCCCACCAACCGTCCGCTCGTGCGCTTCGACCAGAGCGACCTCATCTTCAAGTCCGAGGCGGGGAAGTTCGAAGCGGTGGTCGACGACATCGTGGACCGTCGTGAGGCCGGCCAGCCGGTGCTGGTCGGCACCGTGTCGGTCGAGAACTCCGAGCGGTTGTCCCGCGAGCTCGACAAGCGCGGCATCGACCACGAGGTCCTGAACGCCAAGCAGCACTTCCGCGAGGCCGAGGTGGTGGCCCAGGCCGGTCGTCCCGGAGCGGTCACCGTCGCCACCAACATGGCCGGCCGCGGCGTGGACATCCTGCTGGGTGGCAACCCGGTGAACCTGGCCGAGCGCGAGGTGCGGGCTGCCGGAATGGACCTGGCCACCCCGGAGGGTGAGGCCCGGGTGGCCGAGCTCCTGGAGCGCTTCGAACCGGAGTGCGCCGGGCTGGGCGACGAGGTACGGGCCAGTGGTGGCCTGTACGTGCTGGGTACCGAGCGCCACGAGTCGCGCCGGATCGACAACCAGCTCCGGGGTCGTAGCGGCCGCCAGGGAGACCCCGGTGAGAGCCGCTTCTACCTGTCGCTGGAGGACGACCTCATGCGCCTCTTCGCCTCGGACACCATTCGGGGCGTCATGGACAGGGCACTGCCGGAGGACGTGCCCATCGAGTCGAAGATGGTCACCAAGGCCATCGAGAGGGCCCAGACGACCGTCGAGCAGAAGAACGCCGAGGTTCGCAAGAACGTCCTCAAGTACGACGAGGTGATGAACGAGCAGCGCAACGTCATCTACCGGCGCCGCGACCAGATGCTCACCGACTCGGAGATGCGCGACGAGGTGCTGGAGGTCCTGGCCTCGGTGGTGGACGGAACGATCGAGGCGCACTGCGGCTCGGGCCTCCCCGAGGAGTGGGACCTCGACGGCCTGCGGGCGGAGGTGGACACCTACTGGCCGCTGGGCCTGGATGCCGAGGCACTGGCCGGAGCACGCAGTACCGACGAGCTGTACGGGGCCCTGACGGCCGACGGCATAGAGGTGTACGAGGGACGCGAGGAGGAGCTTGGCACCGAGGCCATGCGCGAGGTCGAACGACAGGTGATGCTCTCCATCATCGACCAGCGTTGGCGCGAGCACCTCTACGAGATGGACCACCTCCGGGAGGGCATCCACCTCCGGGCGATGGGCCAGCGGGATCCCGCCACCGAGTGGAAGCGTGAGGGATTCGAGCTGTTCAGCCAGCTGGACGACCTGATCGGACGGGACTTTCTCCGCTACGTGATGCGTATCCGGATCGTCAGGGCCGACGACTCGGCCCAGCCGTCAGACATGACGACCAGTGGGCCGGAGGGCCCGGTCCTAGGGGCGGCGGCCGCCGCCGGGGTGCCGGCCCGGGTGGAGGAGTCGACGCCCACGAGGGTCGCGACAAAGGTCAACACCGAGTGGGAGAACACCCCACGGAACGCGCCGTGCCCGTGCGGGTCGGGCCGCAAGTTCAAGCACTGCCACGGGGGCTGACGTGCAGGACTTCGCCCCAGACCTCGCCGCGCTCCGGACCCGACTGGCGGAGGCGTTCGGCTACCTGCGGATCACCGAGCTCGACGAGCGCAGGGTGGTGCTGGAGGCCGAGATGGCTGACCCCGACCTCTGGAACGACCAGGACCGTGGACGGCGCGTCCAGAAGGACCTCTCCAGCGTCGTGGAGGACCTGGACTTCCACGCAGACCTGACGGCACGCCTCGAGGACGCCGAGACGCTGGCCGAGATGGCGGCCGAGGAGGGCGACGAGAGCCTGGATGGAGAGATCGGCGAGGCGGTGGCCGACCTGGCCACCCGCCTCGACGCCCTGGAGCTCCGGTCGCTGTTCTCAGGGCAGTACGACGAGGGCGATGCCGTCTGCCACGTGCAGTCCGGGGCCGGCGGGACCGACGCCCAGGACTGGGCCGAGATCCTGCTCCGGATGTACGGACGATGGGCCGATCGCCGGGGCTTCGACCTGGTGGTGGAGTCGATCTCGGAGGGGACCGAGGCCGGCATCAGTTCGGTGGAGTTCGTGGTGAGGGGCCGGTACGCCTTCGGACTCCTCCAGAGCGAGCGCGGCGTACACCGGCTGGTGCGCATCTCGCCGTTCAACAAGGAGTCCAAGCGGCAGACGGCCTTCGCCTCGCTCCAGGTGGTGCCCTTCTTCGACGAGATCGTCGACGAGGTGGAGATTGACGAGACCGACCTGCGGATCGACACCTACCGCTCCTCGGGAGCCGGGGGGCAGCACGTCAACGTCACCGATTCGGCTGTTCGGATCACCCACCTGCCGACCGGGATCGTGACCTCCTGCCAGAACGAGCGCAGCCAGCACCAGAACAAGGATCGGGCCATGCAGATGCTGGCGGCCCGCCTGCTCGACCTGGAACGCCAGAAGCGCGACGCTGAGCTGGCCGAGATCGGTGGCGAGCAGCGGGGCGTGGACTTCGGGAGCCAGATCCGCTCCTACGTCCTGCAGCCGTACCAGATGGTGAAGGACCTCCGTACCGGGCACGAGGTGGGTGACGTGGCCGGAGTGTTGGACGGCGCCCTGGACGGCTTCATGGAGGCGTACCTGCGGTGGCTCCGCTCCCGGACCGAGGCCTGAGCCTCCGACCGTCCCGGCCCGGCATCCTGTCCGCCCTGGTCCCCCGGGGCGCCGCGATCCGTGGACGACCCTCTGGTACCGTGCGCGCCGTGCCGTCACGACCCGTTCTAAGCGAGGAGTCGCGGCCCGGGAGGCCCCGGTGATCAAGCTGGAAGGGGTCTCCAAGGTATTCAAGGGCGACGTGGTCGCCTTGAAGAACGCCACCGTCGAGATCCAGAGGGGCGAGTTCGTGTTCCTCGTCGGCCCGTCGGGGTCGGGGAAGTCGACCTTCATCCGGCTCCTCAACCGGGAGGAGGTGGCCGACGAGGGTCGGATCATGGTCGCAGGCAAGGACCTGGGCTCCCTGAGTTCCTGGAAGGTGCCGTACCTCCGGCGAAACATCGGCTACATCTTCCAGGACTACAAGCTTCTACCCAAGAAGACCGTCTACGAGAACGTGGCGTTCGGCCTCGAGGTGATCGGCCGCCCCCGTCAGGTCGTCCGTCAACAGGTCCCGGCGATCCTCGAGCTCGTGGGCCTCGCCCGGAAGGCCGAGCGGCTACCCGACGAGTTGTCCGGCGGAGAGATGCAGCGGGTCTCGATTGCCCGCGCCTTCGTGAACCGGCCGCTGATCCTGCTGGCCGACGAGCCCACCGGGAACCTGGACCCCGGGACCTCGGTCGGGATCATGCGCCTGCTGGACCGAATCAACCGCAGCGGCACCACCGTCGTCATGGCCACCCACGACCGGGGGGTCGTGGACACGATGCGTCGACGGGTCATCGAGTTGGACCGCGGGGTCATCAGGCGCGACGAGTCCCGCGGGGTCTACGAGTGAAGCCGGTCGACCCGGGACGGACCACCTGACGTGCTCTACCGGCTCTGGTACTACGTCCGCGAGACGTTCGTCAGCCTCTGGCGCAACCTCAGCCTGACGCTGGCCGCCATCCTCACGGTGGCCATCTCGCTGTCCCTCGTCGGGGCCTCGCTGCTCATCCGCGAAGGTGCCGCACGGGCCACGGCACAGTTCCAGGAGGGCGTGGAGTTCATCGTGTTCATGGTGTCGGACGCCTCGGCGGAGCAGGACGCCGCGATCCGCAACGTGCTCGACTCCAGCCCCGCCGTCTCCGGTTACACGTACGTGGACAAGCTTGCGGCCTACGAGGAGTTCCAACGGCTCTTCGCCGACAAGCCCGAGCTCATCGAGAGCGTCACGCCGGACGTCATGCCGCCCTCCTACCGGATCGTGCCGGCCAACCCGGACGCCGGGAACGTCGCCGAGATGGCCCGCCAGTTCGGGGAGCAACCGGGGGTCAAGGAGGTGGCGACCGCCACCGAGGCCATCCGCCAGATCGAGGACTTCTCCACGCGGGTCAGCCAGGCCCTGCTGGTGGCCGCCGTCGTGCTGGTGGGCGTGTCCACGCTGCTGATCCTGAACACGGTGTTCACCGCCATCGGGGCACGCCGCCAGGAGATCGAGGTGATGAAGCTGGTCGGTGCCACCAACTGGTTCATCCGGATCCCCTTCATGCTGGAGGGCACCATCCACGGCCTGACCGGTGCCGCGCTTGCCATTCCCGCCCTCTTCGTGGTGGACGCCCAGGTGCTGGCCTACTTCCAGGAATCGGACGCCGTCCCGTTGTTCCGTGGCTTCGCCGTGCCTGAGGGATTCGTCTGGGACACCAGCATCTGGCTGCTCGTCATCGGAGGACTAGTCGGCATGATCGGTTCAGCGGTGGCGGTGACCCGATTCACGGACGTCTGACCCGTGGCCGACCGGCCCTCCGGCGGTCCACCCGGTTCCGGTTGGATCCGCCTGGTCGACGATGAGCTTCCAGCCGGTGGCATCCTCGAGGTGTCCCTCGGCGACGAGGACCTGGTGGTGTGGCGTGGCGAATCTGGAGTCCCGTGCGTCTCCGAGGCCCGCTGCCCGCACCAGTGGTCGCACCTGGCCCATCAGGGAGCCGTCGACGGCGACGAGCTCGTCTGCCTGACCCACTTCTGGCGGTTCGGCGCCGACGGTGCAGGCTGGAAGCAGAACGTCAACGGCCGGCGGGACCGCAAGGGTGACTTGGCGGTGCTGCCGTGCGTGGAACACGATGGCGCCATCTGGGTACGGGACCCGGATGAGGACGACTCCTCCGGGGCATGACGGAAGGGAAGTGACGGCGATGTCCATAGACCGTGACCTGCTGGGTAGGTACACGCTGACCACCTGGGGGTACAAGCAGGGCGAGATGGTGGGCCTCATGATCCACCTCGGCGTGCGCCTCGGCATCTACCGGGCGCTGGACGGCGCCGGAGCAGTCACCTCCGTTGACCTGGCTGTGGCCACGGGACTCCACGAGCGGTGGCTGCGCGAGTGGCTCAGGAGCCAGGCGGCGGCCGAGCTGCTGGTCACCGGTGACGGAGAGACCTTCGAGCTGGAGCCGGAGGCGGCCCTGGTGCTGGCCCGCGAGGACCAGCCCAGCTATGCCGCCGGCGTGTTCGCCCGCCTGCGCGATCCGAGGGTGGCGGACGGGCTGGTGGAGGCGTTCCGGACCGGCCTGGGCCTGACCTACGACGACCAGGGCGAGGGGTCCGAGCAGCACACCGAGGCGATGCTGGCACCGATGGCGCGGGCCCTGCTCGTCCCGACGGTGATCCCGCTGCTGGACGGCGTGGCCGGTCGCCTCACGGCCGGAGCCAGGGTCGTGGACGTCGGTTGCGGCACCGGACTGGCCCTCGAGTTGCTCGCCGAGGCCTTCCCCTCCTCCACCTACGAGGGCTACGACGTGTCCGAACGGGCGGTGGCAGCGGCCCGCGAGCGGTTCGCCGACGTCGGAAACGTGACCATCCACCTGGCCGGCGGCGAGGACCTCCCGGCCACCGGCGACGTCGACCTCGTGATGACGCTGGACTGCCTGCACGACATGCCTCGTCCGGACCGGGCGATGGCCGCGATCCGTTCTGCGATCGCCGACGACGGGACCTGGCTGGTCAAGGAGATCAGGTCGTCGGGGGAGTGGGGGAAGAACCTGCGTAACCCGATGCTGGCCATGATGTACTCGACCTCGGTGACGACCTGCATGGCATCGGCCATGTCGACACCGGACGGCATGGGCCTCGGCACCCTGGGGCTGGATCCGGTGACGTTGGAGGCAATGGTCACCGAAGCCGGCTTCCGGAACTTCACCCGGCACCAGGTGGACGACCCCACGAACCTCTACTACGAGGTCCGCCCCTGAGGCAGGGCCCTCCGCCGGTCGGTACCGCGACGCCAGCGGGGGTCCGGTCAGTCCAGTGGCAGGGGCTCCGAGATCGGCACCAGGCAACCCTCGGTGGCGCCGAAGCCAGGGCCGTGCACGCACGGGTACTCGTAGCGCCTGACCTGCGTGGTCAGGTGCCCGTCATAGCTGGTGGCGGGGCGCATGTCGGGTACGTCCACCGAGCCCAGGGCGGCCAGCGCCACCTGGAATCCAAGTCGGGTCGGGTCGGGTCCCGCGTCGTGCAGGGCCCGGGCGATGGCCCTGACCAGGCTGCAGGCCTCGGTCACCGTCCGGTAGACGTCGTCGGTCCTGTCGTCGGCGTTGGCCAGCGGTCGCCCACCCGCCTGGGCGTACGAGCGGTTGCACATCTCGTCGAAGGGCCGCGTCTCGAACCCATCGAGCCGGTGGCTGCCCGTAGCCGAGGCGTCGACTAGCCACGCTCCGTCGTAGTACCCACCGGCCGGAGAGCCGCCGAACTCGGCAACCTGGGATGACACCGCGTCGAGGCCCTGGCCGTCCAGCCCGGACTGGATGAAGGTGGGTCGCGGCATTCCCTGATCCAGCATCTCGAGGATCAGCCACGGCATGGAGGTCCGGTTCAGGAGGGGGAACACGACGTCCACGCCGCGCCCGGCCATGGCGGCCACCGCCGTGTCCAGGCCCACCCGGCAGGTCGTGGTGCCCTCACATCCCAGCAGGTGGATGGTGGGCTCGTGACCGAGGTCCTCCAGGGCATCGACGAGTACGTCGGCGACGTCGTCGGAGCGCTGGGGCGCATCGGGTACGACCAGCCCGACCGTGGCGTCGGCCAGCAGGCCAGCCTCTTCGGCCATGCGGACTGCCGCCTCCAGGCCGGTCCGATCACCCGGCTCCAGGGCGAACAGGAGGCCGCCGGCCCGGCGTTCGTCCCGGTCGGAGGTGCCCCGGACGGTCAGGAAGGACGTCCGACCCGACACCGTGAGGCACCGGGCGGCGGTCCCCGGGACGGCCTCCACGCTCAGGACGGCCAGTGCCTCATGGATCTCGAGGGACTCCAGGCATGCCGCCTCCCGGCGCGTGTCTATGTCGTGGCCGCCGCCACCGAGTGCCGACACCTCGACCGTACGGAGGTCCAGTCGTCGACCGTGGATCCCGCCGCACTCCTCGTTCACCAGGCCGACGAAGGCCCGGAGCATGTCGTCGACGTCGCCCACAGGCGCCGAGAAGCCGATCTTCTCCAACTCAGCGAGGAGGGTGTGGAGGTGCACGAGGGTGACGGAATCGGCGGTGATGCCCGGCTGGGTGGCAACCGGCGCCGTGTCGGGAACGGGTGTCGGGAGGCAGAAGGCGTCGAGGGCCTGGAAGGGGTGGGTTCGGTCGAAGGTGGACTGGAACTGCTCGTAGGCCTCGCCGCGCGGGTCGGCGTAGTGGCCGTCAGTGATCGTTCCGTCGGGGATGGCGCTGCCGTCTCCACCGGCACCGCCGTCGTCTTCACCGGCACCGCCGTCGATTTCACCGGTACCTCCGTCGGCCCCACCGGCACCGCCGTCGTCTTCATCGGCACCGCCACCGGTGCCGTCATCGACACGCCTCGCTACGGTCGACGCCGTCACCGCCGCCGCCTCTGACAACTGCGCGTCCGCTTCACCGACACCACCACCGCTGCCACCTCCTTCTCCACCGGCACCGCCACGGGTGTCGTTGTCGACACGCTTGGCTACGGACGTCGCCGCTT
>ERZ651768.1487-NODE-1487-length-17104-cov-4.194691_pt1 | contig 17104 bp, 15 predicted proteins | sample MGYA00514754_ERZ651768 | MGnify/ENA metagenome assembly ERZ651768
AACAATTATTTTTAAAAGCTATAGAATGTGCGCGTGATGGATTTAATATTACAGAAAAAGTTTCTAAGAGTTGGGAAAAAAGTCATTTAATATTAACGACTCGTAATTGATAAATATTTTCTGATAGTATCTTTTAATCCATATTCAAATGTATCACATACAAGAGCATGACCTATTGAGACTTCTTTTATTGAAGAAATATTGTTCAAAAGATAATAAGATTGATGCCGCTGATTTTATTAATAATGTTAATATTTGTTGATCGCAATAATACAGCATATGTCATAGGGTTTTTATTTCTATTATTGTTATACACGATTATCTTAGTTACCAGAATCTTATATGCTAAAAAAGTTTGGAAAAAAGAGTTTAGTGATAAGAACTATGCTAATGACGCTAGCATTATTAAGATGCAAGACCAAATAGAAAAGTTTGATAAATAATTACAAAATAATTTATAAGGAGAGTTCTCATGAAGATTATAGATATTAAAAGTTTATGTATAGGATTTCTCAGTGCTGCTTTAGTTTTTACGCTAATGGGCGCCAAGCAAAAGAAAAATCTTGGCGATATTATTGTTAACTCAATTACTGTAATGGACGATGGCTACGGTGGATTTATAACGGCTTATAATCAAGACCAGAACCGAACTCTATATTTAGGTACTGGAGAAGAGAATAATGGATATATCCAAACGTTTAATAAGTTTGAACAGCCAACAGCCTATGTTGGAACAAACAAAGATATGGATGGGATACTTGTTTTAAATGATAGGTATGGAGAATTGGGTTGGTCTAGATCTGCGAAAGAATAGACCTATAATTGAATAGTTAATTATGAAAATTGCTTTTTTAACAGCAGGGGGGATAGCGCCTTGTCTCTCTTCTAGTATCGGTGCGCTCATTTGCGAGTACAATAGTTTAGCTCCTAAGGCAAAGATGATTGGTTATCTAAATGGTTATCGCGGTCTTCTGCTTGGTGAGTCAATCGAGTTTCAAGCCTCTGTTAGATCTAAGTATAAAACTCTATTTGATTTTGGTGGGAGCCCAATCGGGAATAGCCGTGTAAAACTTACCAATGTAGATGACTGTTTTAGCCGTGGGTATGTGCAAAGGGGCGAAGACCCGTTAAAAGTAGCGGCTAAACAGTTAAAAAAAGACAATATTAATATTTTGCATACAATTGGCGGAGATGATACAAATACGATGGCCGCTCAACTTTCTTTTTATTTAAAAAACCATGGCTATGATTTAACCGTTATCGGGCTACCAAAGACTGTTGATAATGATGTTTATCCGATATCACAGACTTTAGGTGCCTGGACCGCGGCAGAGCAGGGTGCAGTTTTCTTCGAAAATATTGTTAATGAAAATACAACCAGTACGCGCCAACTCTTAGTTCATGAGGTAATGGGTAGAAACTGTGGCTGGCTCACTGCCAAAACAGCATTCGAGTATAGGCAGAGGATGAAAAAGAGAGACTTTATCCCGGAATTACTAATTGATAAAAAGCGTTGGGATATAGATGCGATATATATACCTGAATCAGATTTTAATTTTCAGACAGAGGTAAGTCGCTTAAAAGATAGAATGGATGAAAAAGACGGTGTAAATATTTTTCTAAGTGAAGGAGCGGGTTTAGAAACCATTGTACGTGAAATGGAAAATATTGGAGAGACAATTCCCATAGATGCTTTTGGTCACGTACGTCTAGATGAAATTAACCCTGGAAAATGGCTGGCCAAGCAGTTCTCAGAGGCACTTGATGCGGAAAAAACATTGGTTCAAAAAAGTGGTTACTTTGCTAGGTCAGCAAAGCCTAATAATAAAGATCTTAAGCTGATACAAAAATCAGCGGGTCTTGCAGCGAGATTTGCTTTAGACCAACAAAATGGAGTAGTTGGTAGAGACATAAATAATGATAGTAAACTAGGGCTAATTGACTTCAATAAAATTAAAGGTGGTAAACCTTTTGATTATCATGTAGAATGGTTTGATAATATGTTGATTGAGATTGGCCAACAATAAAAAGTGAAAGGTAAAAAATGAGTTTAGATTTTAATAGTCTGCTAGAAATAGCGCAGGCGATGACAGTAAAAGGTAAAGGTATTTTAGCTGCTGACGAGAGTAACCCAACCTGTGAAAAGCGTTTTGACTCAATAGGTGTAGAAAGTACGGAACAAAATAGAAATATATACCGAGATCTGTTATTTACCACTAAAGGGATGAAAGAGTTCATTAGTGGTGTTATTCTATATGATGAGACGATAAGACAGTCAACAATCAAGGATGGAGTCCCTTTCCCTAATTTTTTATCAGGACTTGGGGTGATACCAGGGATAAAAGTGGATGCCGGCGCAAAGAATTTATCAGGCACAGATGGGGAGAAGGTTACAGAAGGGCTAGATGGGCTTGATGGTAGGCTTAAAGAGTATTACACGATTGGAGCGCGTTTTGCTAAATGGAGGGCCGTAATTACCATTGGTGATAGTGAGCCTTCTGGTACTTGTATTTTAGCAAATGCTCATGCTCTAGCAAGATACGCAGCGCTCTGTCAGCAAAATGGTATAGTTCCGATTGTTGAACCAGAGATACTTATGGATGGCACCCATACTATTGAGGAGAGTTTTTTAGTTTCGGAAGAGGTGTTACACACAGTTTTCTACGAGCTCTATGGACAAAATGTCAATTTTGAGGGGATGGTGCTTAAACCAAATATGGTTCTATCGGGATATAATTGTCCTGATCAAGCAAGCGTAGAACAAGTAGCCGAATTGACCGTTAGAGTATTTAAAAGATGTGTTCCTTCTGCTGTACCAGGTATAGCCTTCTTATCAGGAGGGCAAAGTGATGAACACGCCACTGCTCACTTAAATGCAATGAATAAACTATTAGGTGATTCTTCTCCCTGGAATCTAACATTTTCTTATGGTCGTGCTTTACAAGCGCCAGCTTTAAAAGCATGGAGTGGAAAAGATGAAAATATTAGTGATGCTCAGGAAGCGTTTTATAAGAGAGCTAAGTTTAATAGTCTTGCGACAAAAGGAGATTATTCAGAAGACATGGAATCATAGACCAGTTTATTTTTTTCTGAGCTAATTATTAGTATAAAATAGAAAAGTACTGAGACTAGCATGCCTGGATAGAATGGTTCAATATTTGGTAATGAACCAACAGTTAATTTTTTTAAAATAAACCAGAAAAAAGATACAATAACCGGAAGACATAACCATAGTAATGAAAAATAATTATTAATCATTTTATTCTTTCTGGTTAATGCATTTATAAATGGCAGGATAAGTCCTGGAATGACTATGGATCCCAAAGTATAGAACAGTTTTACAACTGATGGTATTGTGATTGATAGTGAAATAGCTAATACTGCGACTGCAATGAGTCCTCTTTTTACTAGATAGACCGGATTTTTTTTTGCATCTTTTGGTCTCATACGCCAAACTATATCTCTTCCAAACGTAATTGCATTAACAAAGCTCATTGAATCTATAGTTGACATAATAATAGCAAAAAGAGATACAATAAAGACACCAACTAGACCTGACGGAAGGACCTCTGATGCGAGCAAAGGATATGCCATCATTGGACTTTCTGGAACAATGAAAATAAATGCATATAAACCAGCGGTAATTGTTAGTATATCAAAAATAAACCATAATCCGATAGATAATATCAGTCCTTTCTTCGCAGTCTCTGGTTTATCTACAGAGCAGCATCTTTGAAAAAAGCTAGGGTCAATTACTGTCCAGATTGCTATAAAAAACCATACCAGAATGTACTGAACCGTGTTTCCGCCCAAAGGATCTATGTGGCTGTATGAGATTGATCTAAAGAGTTCGATAGGTGATACAGATTCGATCCATGAGTAAGCTACTAATATAATAAACCCTGCAAACATTAGTATTACCTGGAAATAGTCTGTTTTAACTATTGCAGAAAGCCCACCATTCCAAATGTATGCAACACTGAAGCCAGTTGCGATGAACAACCCCCAGATCAAATGTATGTTGAAGATAAACTTAATTAAAATGCCTAGACTAAGTATGTATGGGGCTGGACTAGAAAGAAAAAATATAAGAACCGCACTGATAATTCCTGATTGAGTTCCGTAAACTTGTCTGAAAATATCAGGAATAGATAATACGTTTTTTTTCCAAATCTTTTCTGATATCCATACAGCATAAACCCCAGCAAATATATAATAGGGAAAAGCAAAAATAAACCAGGTTTGAACTCCATATAGGTACGTATTCTCTCCTATCCCAAGTATTGCACCATACCATGTGCTAACTAATGTAGCGATAAATCCAGGGAGACTTAATTTTCTTCCTTGAAGGATATAATCATTTTGACTTATTCCAGTACTTTTTGTGCGAAAAAATCCAATAACAATGAGGATAATAAAATACCCACCAATAATTAGAAAGTCGTAATAGCTCAGATTCATTTAATCTATATGGTTTAAAAACACCAATACTTTTCCAGTAGATTTTAGGTAAAATTGATCACTAATCGCTTTATTGCATATTGCCCTTGCGGAAGGCAATAGTTTTTCATTCTGCATGCTGTATTGTAACCCCTCTAAGGTGATGCTATCAATTGGTTCTGTAGCAATAATTGAGACCTGCTGATTATTATTTGTGTTAATATAGTTTTCTCCTGATAAACAAATGATTTTAGCATGATTCGTAATCATATCACATTTGATATCATCATGGTATTTTGCCAGAGTAAATAGATTGCCAGTCGTGTGATCTTCACGTTCTCCACCAGAGCCTAGAAGGAATATTTTCTTAACACCATTCATAATGCACCATTCAATTGTTTTTTCTAAGTCAGTTTTATTTTGATCTAGTACCTCGATCCACTCTCCTCTTCTGTCCTCTTTATTAATCGATGTAGAGTCAAAATCTCCTATAATGATATCAGGTCTTCTTCCAAAATCGATTAATTTATCTGCTGCACCATCCGTACAAATTATTGTTCCAGAGTTAATCAAGTAATGTATTGCTGATGGGTGAGAAGGGAAACTTCCATTAGCAAGAACGATGATTGGATTATTAAAAGAATATCTTTTTTGTGTCATCTGAGATATTACTAACAAAAAAATTAGGTTTTGTAGTTCTTAACATCTAAAAATTTTACAATGTAAATTCTGTATCTTTAATATAATCATGAATCTTAGAACATTAACAAAACGTATATTTCTATTGGACGCGCACTATCCACGTTCTATCATAGCGTCTATTATTTTATGCACTATATTTTTTTTATGGAAAATTCCAGATCTAGAAATTGATCCCGGATTACGTTCCATTGTTCCAGCAGACCATAAAATAGTATTAAATATGGAACTGGCTGAAGATCTATTCAGCGGCAATGAGATTGTAATTATTGCTGTAGAGTCTGGAGACTTATTATCTGAACCTACGTTAACTAAATTTTCATTTTTACACGATTCTCTAGAAAATATGCCAGCAATAAGCAGGGTTGCTTCAATTTATAATCAGAGATATATAGTTCCTGATGATGGTGGTTTTGAGATTCAGAAGTTGCTTGAAAAAATACCATCCGACTCAATAGGTATTGCGAACCTAATTGAAACAATATATACTAGTGAGGTTATAGGTAATCTAATCTCTGTTGATATGAATATAATGTGCTTTGTTGCGCAGATAACTGCGTCCACTGATTTTGATGAAATAGAGTTTAGAGAAAAACTGTATAGCATAGTAAAGAATTTTGAAGGGCCAGAAAAAATTCACCTAGCTAGTCCTGTTATTTCTTCTGCTGAATCTATTGATAGTGTGAAACGTGATATGCGAACATTCACTCCGCTAGCGTTAGGTCTAATGATTTTACTTTTAATCTTAAGTTTCCGGAGCTGGACAGGAACCTTTCTACCTCTTTTTGTTGTTAGTTTTTCAATTCTCTGGACTTTCGGCCTTATGGCTTGGTTAGATATTTCTGTTCCAATTATTGGTGGCTTGATTCCAATAATGTTGATTGCAATTGCAAATAATTATGGTATCCATATCATATCACACTATTATGAATTTAGCAAGATTGATCAAAATTTAAGTAGAACTGAGATTCTAAAAAGAACCATGAACAGACTTGGGATGCCTATATTTCTTGCTGGTATCACGACTGTAATAAGTTTTATGAGCCTGATGACGCATGAACTATCCAAAGTAAGAGAAATTGGTCTTCTTGTATCTTTCGGGATAGCAGTTTCCTTTCTTTTAAGTCTTTTTCTTATACCGGCAATACTTATTCTTGTTCCTAGGCCTACATATTTGGGTAAAGAAAATAGTTTGCAATTAGTAAATAATTTTCTAGTCAACTGGGGAAAATTCTTTGTTAAAAATCGAACTCCTTTTTTAGCAATTCTTTTTGTTGGGATGTTTTTATTCTCCTTTGGGATAAGAGACATTACGATTGATACAGTTCCAGATCATTTTTTCCCAAAAGATTCAAAAATAAGAAAAGCTAGCAGAGTAATTAACCAAACATTTGGTGGGGCCACGCAGTTAAATATACTGATCGAGGGTGATATATATGATCCATTATCTTTACAGCATATAGATAAACTAATGGACCATATAGAAGAAAAAAATAAAGCGGTTAGCTCAACCTATTCTATTGCAGATGTAATTAAAAAAATGCATTATTCTTTTAATAATGGCAATATTGATTCATTAAAAATACCATCAAGCAGAGAGCTTATTGAGCAGTATATGTTTCTATATTCAATTGCAGGAGAGGATAACGATTTTGATTTAATATTGAACGATACGGATGACCCAAGTTTTACGCAATCTTTTGTTCGAATAAAAAAGGTTAGCACTGTTGATTTGATGGCTCTAGTTGATGATACTGAGGACTATATACATTCGAATTATTACGATGGGATACCAATTAAGCCAATGCTTGCAGGACCGGCAGCTTTATTAGGTGCTGTAAGTCATCTTGTTATCCGTGGTCAGATAATTAGCCTTGCTTTTGCAGCAGTAATAATTTTTATAATTATGTCCATTGTCTTTAGATCTTTTATCGGTGGTATCCTAGCCAGTTTGCCCATGTCACTTGCAGTATTATTGATATTTGGTCTTTTAGGAAATTTTGGTATCCCCTTAAACATGACAACCTCATTACTTACATGTGTTCTAGTTGGTGTCGGCGTTGATTATTCCGTACACTTTTTGTGGCATCTTCGCGAGCATATTAGGGAGGGTAATGAGCTTGAGCAGGCTATAACAAATACTTTGAAAGTTTCTGGCAAAGGGATTTTGTTCAATGGAATATCGGTAATAGTAGGATTCTCTGTTTTAATGTATTCCGTTTTTATGCCTCTAAAGGCATTTAGTGTATTAATTATGGCATCGATAGGTTTCTGTTTAATCGGTGGTCTGGCAATCCTCCCAGCAATGGTTAGTCTTATTGATCCAGCGTTTATTCGAAAATAATGTACGTAAAACAAGATAAAAGAATAAGTATCGTAATACTATTATGTGCAATTGGTATGCTAATATGGTGGATAGTTAGCATCTATGTTGATTCAGCTGGATCAATCAGCATAGTCAATATTTCTTTGAAAAATATAGTTGATTGGGCGAATAATAATACTGATTTGCTTATCATTCTTTATATATTTTTATGTCTACAAGCAGCGGGACTATCAGAGTTTAAACAGGGACAGGATTATTTAGTTGTAGCACTAATTAGTCTAATTTTTACACCTATTAGCCTCTTATTTATTAAGAGTGAAAAAGATGATGAAACTGAATAAGTTTTTTATAATTATTATTTATTTTTCATTTCTTTATTCTGCTGAAGAAGACTATACGGCAATTGGTGTGATGGAAAAAGTAATGACTGCTCCAAAGCCAGAATCATCCATATCAGAGATTCACTTAGAAATTGTAAGAAAAAAATCTGGAAAGACCAAACGGAAAACTCGAGCTTTTTTAAGATATGAGAAGCAATATAGGTCTGGCGAATACTCTAGAAAGTCCCTTGTAAAATTTTTGAAACCCAAGCCAGTAAATGGTACAGGTTTATTAAGCTGGATAAAGGATGATGGCTCATCAGACCAATGGTTTTTTCTTCCAAAACTAAAAATGGCAAAGCGCGTTAAATCTAAAGAAAAAGGTAAATTTTTTATGGCGACGGACTTCATATATGAAGATTTAGAAAGTCGCAGTATTAATGATGATACTTTTATATTAGACGGTACAGAAAAAGTTGACGGTCATAATTGTGTAATCTTATTGTCAAGGCCAGTTAAAAAGAGCTCATACTGGGGGAAAAAGATTTTTGTAGATGACAAATTATGGCAAATAAGAAAAGTAGAATTTTTTACTAATGAATCTGTGTTGGATAAAACATTATTTTTAAAAGATATTGTGAAAAAAGATAACTATTGGTTACCTACTATCATGGAAATGCATAAATCTAATGGGGACCATACTATTATGAAAATTGAAGCTTATAAACCTGATGCTAAGCTGGATGATGAAATATTTACTGAATCATTTTTAAAACAACAAGATTAACTAAATATTTATTTTTTATATAAGTTTTTTTACTATCAAAATGAATTTGAATCAAATAATAAAATAAAAAGATAAATTAACATTAATTATGAACGATCAATCAAAAAATATTTTAAAGAAAAAATCACTTAACTATCCAGGATGGGTACTAACTGAAAGACAGAGCTGTGATCTTGAGATGATCCTAAATGGTGGATTTTCTCCATTAAATGGATTTCTTGAGTTAGATGATTATGAGTCTGTGGTAAATAATTTGAGATTAAGTGATGGTACAGTCTGGCCAATACCAATAACGTTGGATATTACCTCTGAGTTTGCAGATTCAGTGTCTGAAGGTGATTCTATAACATTAAAAGATAAAGAAGGGTTTTCTTTGGCTGTGATGAGAATAACTAATATTTGGGAACCAGATAGAAAAAAGGAATCTAAACTGGTTTTTGGTACTGATGATGATAGTCATCCCGGCGCTGATTATTTATTAAATGAGGGCAATTCAGTATATGTTGGAGGACCAGTAGAGGGTATTGATCTTCCACATCATTATGACTATCAGATCTTAAGATATACACCAGATATGTTAAAGAAGAAATTTCAGGAGTTGGGATGGAATAAGGTTGTTGCTTTTCAAACTAGAAATCCACTTCATCGTGCACATGTTGAGATGACTTTAAGTGCGATTAAAGAATTAAATGCTAAACTATTAATTCATCCAGTAGTTGGTATGACAAAACCGGGTGATGTAGATCATTATACCAGAGTTCGTTGTTATGAGCATGTGCTAGATAAATATCCTGATGATCTAGCGATGTTAAGCTTATTACCTTTGGCAATGCGAATGGGCGGTCCAAGGGAAGCACTTTGGCATGCAGTTATAAGAAAAAATTATGGATGTACTCATTTAATTGTAGGGAGAGACCACGCAGGTCCGGGTAATGATAAAAATGGGAATCCATTTTACGGACCCTATGATGCACAAAATATTATTGAAAAATATAAGGATGAGATAGGTATTAAGATGGTTCCGTTTAAATTTTTGGTTTATCTTCCTGATCAGGATTTATATAAACCGATCGATGAGGTCCCAGATGGAATTGACTATAAAACGGTATCAGGTTCAGAACTCCGTCAACATTTGGATGATGGAACGAACATTCCTAGTTGGTTTACCTATCAAGAGGTTGCAAAAGAGCTGCAAAAGTCAAGGCCTCCAAAAAAAGATAGAGGCTTAACTATTTTTTTTACTGGTCTATCAGGTTCAGGTAAGTCCACTCTTGCCAATGGTTTGCTAATTAAATTATTAGAAAATGGCAGTCGTCCTGTAACATTATTGGATGGAGATATAGTGAGAACACACTTGTCTAGTGAACTAGGGTTCTCAAAAGAGCATCGATCTTTAAACGTAAGACGCATCGGGTTTGTCGCTAGTGAGATTACCAAAAATAAAGGTATAGCAATTTGTGCACCTATAGCACCGTACAAAAAAGATAGAAGATTTAATAGAAAATTAATTTCCAAACTAGGTGGATATATTGAGGTCCATGTGTCGACATCATTAGACAAATGTGAAGAGCGTGATGTAAAAGGTCTTTATAAATTAGCTAGGAAGGGTGTTATTAAAGAGTTCACAGGTATTTCAGACCCATATGAGGAACCAAAAAATGCTGAAATCATTATTGACTCAAGCGGAATTTCTCCAGAAAAGCTTGTAGATCAGATTTATGATAAGATTAATGATTTAGGATACATTTAACTAGCCTTATCATAAGCTTTTAGGTCACAATCTCAATGCTGAAAAATATATTTTCATTAATTATTTGTTATAATTTTCTTTTGTCTTCCGTTCTATATGGAGACATTATATCTCCGGTCAATAATAGTATTCTCAACTATGTTCATGTGTTGTTTGAGTGGGAACAAATACCGGATGCTTTGGAATATAGATTACAAGTTTCAACCGAGTCTGATTTTAGTGTACCCGTTACTGATACTACTGTCAGTTCTTTAATATATATTGATAAGGAAAATATTGAATGGAGTAGTAATTATTTTTGGAGAATTAAACCAGTCTATAATAATTACGAGGGTCTTTGGTCGGAGTCGAACGCGTTTAGTACGGATACTAAACGTTCTGATGCAACAGCCACTTTATATAATAACCAGGAATTTAATTCAGGGCTGACAATTTTTGGTTCGTTTTATAATTATTACAGTGCGATAATTGATCAAAATGGTAGAGAGGTCTGGAATACAGGCGATAAAAATATTGTCTACTATAATTCTACTCCTTATCTCGACTTATTAGGTTGTTATTCCGACCCCACATTAGAGAATAATCTTCCAGGAATAGAGTTTTCAATTGGTAATGAATTTCTCTGGGAAGAGCCAAATGAAGAATTCTTGCACCATGATCTAATTAAGCTCCCTAATGGAAATTATTTAGGGATTGTTTCGATAAGTCAATTAGGGCCAATACCTATTGGGTCATGGACATCTAGCTATCAAGAATTTGGATTTTCAGCAAATGGTATCACGTTAGAATTTCCGTGGGTGGGTGACAGGCTCGTGGAGTGGGACAAGGATACCAAGGAAGAAATCTGGAGCTGGAGCGTGTTTGATTATTTTTCTATGGATGATTTTGATGCGATTGGCGGCACCTGGCTTCCTACTTCAACTGGATTTACAGAATATGACTGGACACATGTGAATGCAATGATCTTCTCTGAAGAGGAGAGTGCGATCTATATTTCTACTAGGCACCTGTCAAGAATTACAAAAATTTCATACCCCGGTGGCGATATTATATGGAACATTGGCCGTGATATGCCATCTGGAGATGTAACCATGGGTCAAGATCTTGGGTTCAGCTTTCAGCATGGTTTACAGAAGCTTGATAATGGAAATATTGTTACGCTCGACAATGGAAATCTTAGCCAGGAATTTTTAGGAACAGATGAACCTATAACTAGAGCAATTGAAATATCAATTGATAATGACCTCGCTGATATTGTCTGGGAATATTCTCTTTCAGAAAATTTGTTTGGATTTGCATCTGGTAATGCTCAAAAACTTGATAATGGAAACTGTCTTATTACTACAGTAGGTGGGAATGGTACCTCTCTAGAGATATCCGAAAATGGCGAAATAGTTTGGCAGGGTAACTATAACCTATGTGAACCTATTTGTGCTGTTTATCGTGCACATCGTGTTCCTGGTTTGTACCCAATAGCGTTTAGCGTTATTATTGATGATTTCAGAATGAATAGTAGCCAGGTTGAGGGTGTCTACCTACCAGAGGGTAATGCCGAGATTTCCTTTACTATCAAAAACGAAGGCTCAAAATCCGAAACATATAATTATAACTTCTCAGAGAACTTAGACTGGTTTAGTGATCACAATGGTTCTGCAGAACTTGCTGCTGGTGAGCAGCAAATTATTTCCTTTAATGGCACCACATCCAGCACATTAATTGAAAATCATTTTTTATTTCAAGTGACTCCAATTCACAAACCATCAATGCAGAAGTCAGTTACTGCTCCATTATTTCTTGGACAGTTAGATATAGACACAGATGCATTCTTGTTTCCTGATCAGGCAACCCTACTAGCCCCATACCCTAATCCGTTTAATCCTTTGCTTCATATTAGGGTAAATAATATTCACAGTATAGGATCAAACCTTGAGATCCATGATGTTAGCGGTAGGTTAGTTGAAAAAATTTCTATAGATAATAATGTAAATGAATTTGAGATTAAGTGGAACGCAGAAGGATTTCCATCTGGTATATATTTCATTAGACTAAACCAAGGGAATGAAATCCAGCTAAAAAAAGTTTTATATCTAAAGTAGAAAAATGAACAATATAAAATATTTTATATTAGTTGTTACTCTTATTAGCAGGTTCCTTTTTGGACAGTGTGATAGCGCATATACTTATTTTGATTCTATCCCTGGAAATGTCAATATTTTAGCGGGGGACAGTTGTTTTTCTAATCAAGACTTAGAAGGATTGAATGATATAATTAGTTTAAACCAACTACAATATAATTCAGCACTAGAAATCGGAACGCAAACATGGTTTAATGGACGATTAAAAATACTAGTAGCAGGTAACTATGGAAATAGTACAGGCGTAAACGATACTATATACACTCTGCCTGAGTCTATTGGGAACTGGACCAGCATAAGCGGATTATATCTTGAGTGGAACAGAATAGCTTTCTTACCAGAAAGTTTTAAGATGCTTAAAGAGCTCAGGTCTCTGTATATATCAAACAATATTTTAGGAAGTATTATTGCAGATATTGATAGTCTGTCTCATCTTACATATTTAGATCTTGGGTACAACGAGATTGACTCTCTGCCATCATCTTTATGTAATCTGAGCGAGCTCCAATATCTGTGGCTTTTTAATAATAATCTGAGCGCAGTTCCAGACTGTATTTGTTCTATGAATATTGATTGGAGCAGTGATGATAGCGCATGGTTTCCTTATTTTGCGATTGGCGGGAACAGTCTCTGTGAAAATGTTCCTGATTGTATTGCTAATAGTGCAAATTTCAATGTTAGTCTTGATCAGTTTTACTATTCGTTTCAGATTGAGGCCCAGCAGGAGTGTGATAACGTCAAGATTAAAATGGCAGGTATCTTCCCCACATTTCTTAGCCTTGAAAATCCATACCCGAATCCCTTTAATCCTGAAACTAGATTTAGGGTCAGTCTAATTAAAAATGAAGAATTAAAAGTCTCCGTTTATGATATTAACGGATTTGTAGTTGGTATATTGTTTAATGGGAATGCAACGCAGGATTTATACGATTTCAATTGGAATGCATCGAGTTTTAGCTCTGGGATATATTTTATTGAGGTCAAAACCTCCAGCGAAGCATTATATAAAAAAATAATTCTTACAAAATAATACTAATAGTTAATCAGGGCACATGCCATGGATAGGCCTGCGCCAGTGCCGATGAAATAGAGAAGATCTCCTCGCATTATTCTACCATCCTGGACTGCAGTGACAAAGGCCATTGGCATAGATGCAGCAACGCAGTTACCTGTTTTGGCTACGATATTTACAATTTTATGTTCTTCAAAGCCTCCGTATTCATGATAGGCAGTCACTGCCTTTTCTGATGCCTGATGAGGGATTACCCATGAAACATCTTCCTTTTCAAATTCTACAGATTTAAACGTTTCTAGGACCATTTTGTATGCTTTTTTTCTTGCTATCTTATAGATGGAAGGACCGTCCATTGAAAATAAATTATCTTCTGGTTTAGTGGTTGGATTTTGAGGGTGAAGCGCAGTTCCTCCACCACGAACTTCTGTAAGTTTAGCACCATCAGACCACGTATTCATTTTCCAATAGTGAAAATTATTTAATTTATTTTCTTCTGCTTCAATCAGTATAGCCGCTGCGCCATCTCCTAGTAATGCTGCGCTTTCAGGCTCTTCACTGTTTCTACCTATGGTCCCTCTATCTGCAGATATAATAAGTATTTTATTATAGGTTTTAGAATTAATTAAAGCGGCAGCATTATTCAGGGCAATAAGAAATGATAAGCATGTTCCGTGAATGCTAAAACATGGAATATCATTTAGACCCAGCTCTCTTTGGAAAAATACTGAAGTATCAGGTATCGTTTGTTTTGGTACGCCTGATGCATTGATGATCAGATCAGGATTAGCGTTTCCTTCTAATGCTTGCAATGCCGCAATAGCTCCCATTTTATCTACATCAATATTAGACTTTCTTCTTTCAACAACACCAGTCTTTGAGATGATCCATTCTTCGCTTTTATCAATAAGCGTTGCTGTCTCCTTAGATGTTTCAATTTGAGGAGGGAGGTATATACCTATGCCAGTTATTTTTATGCCCATAGATATAAGAAGAAATTTATCAGAAAGAATATTTTAGGTCAGCACGAATATGAGAAAAATCTTCCATGATATATAGCCTGTAGTTTTCTCCTAAAGGGTGGTCCTTATCGCCCTTGATATTTGTATAACCGACCGTTAATTCTAAATTGTCGATAATAGTATAAGCAGCCTCTAATGATAAAATAGATCCTGGAGATGTTCCATCGTAATCAGTGTTATCTATATCAAAAATAGATGATGCCGTTAGAATTAGTTGGTCATCAAAAAATTTCTTTTCAAGTGATAGGATTAAGGCTTTTTTGGTCATAATAGCGAGCGAGGAACCATAGCCTGGCGTAAAAATATTTTTTGGGTCTAGCTCATCTACACTTATCTCAAGGTTTGGTATTGAAACATCTTCATCAAGAGGTAAACTATCTGAGCTGTAGTCAAGCGTATCGTAGTTAAAGAACTGCCCAACGAATTTTATATCAAAAGGTAACTCTGCCTCTAGTTGAACTGTCGTTTGGAAGTATCTAGCTTTTTCATTTAGTGGATAAGAATAATGCAGAGAATCAAACCATTCTGGATTATCAGGACTAATTCTTGAGATATTATTGTTTTCATCTTCTGTATTGAATACGGCTACATCTCCTCTAAGCTCTAAATCACCAAAAAAGAGCGTGCTCCCGAGGCCTGTCATATTCGTTTTTCTATAACCGTAAACAACGTCAATATAAGGATTGCTCAAGCTTGGCCCGTGACCAAAACCATTAACGCCAGATAGGTTGAACAATCGATCATAACCAGTAAAATAATTCAATGATATATCTCCAAAACTAAAGGATCTGTTAATATAGGCACCTAGCTCATAAGGAAGACCGCCAATTTTCATGATCTGATCTTCTGAGGGGCTTACAGGAAGTTTGATAGGAAATTCATCGTCGTTTTGTGGAGTCCTATGGGTATTGTGTAGAGGAGAAAAAATTAACCCTAGTTTCATATTCTCCATATACACATCAATGGCTGAAGAAAAAATAGCAAGTTTCTTATCGATACCGGAGTCAAAGGTATAGTAATAGTCAAAAGGACTGGCTATGTCAACCGGACTATTTTCATCAGCATTGCCCCAGGTGTGAATAATTTTTCCAAGTCGTATCTCTCCCCATGATGTAAACATTTGTAGATATAATTCTCTCATGTCTAGTTCAAAATCTGTTGGGGAATTATTTGATAGAAAGTAGGTATCGTTCCTTAACCTATGTTCTAAAGCAATGGTAGACCTTAGCATAAGATCACCATTCTGGTGATCAACGTTAAGACTAAAAATTCTGTAAGGTAGGTTGATGATAGACTGATCTGAGAGCCTTGATATATAGTAAAAGTCTACATATCCTTTATAGGTATTTATTGTCTCACTTTTAGTGGTGGTTATTAACAATAATAAAGAGGATAAGATAAGTTTATTCCAATGCATCGTTAAGCCAATGTATTATTTCATTTCCCTGCGTTTTCCATGCTCTCTCAAGTGCGAAGCTAGGAAAGTCTCCTAAAAGTTCCCCGTTCCAAGTATAACTTACTGTAGTCTCATTTTTATTCTTAGGTACCAGTTTCCATTTGCCCGCTGCATTCACAAGTCTAACATAGTTATTCTTTTCAGGAGCATCTATATGTTTAACCGCGTTAAATGTAAACTCCCAGGTATTTTGATTTTTACTTTTAATATATTGAATCCCGTAGTCTCTGTTTGATAGAAAAAGGGGCATGCCTAGCATAACATGTACAATATCCTTTTCAAGAGTATTCGTTTTATGAATCCTTTTAAACACACTTGGGTAGTTTTCCACGTCCTCAATTATGGATGAAATAGATTCCATTGAAAAAGGTAAAACGCTAGTTGTTTGGCAGATTGGATAACCCTCATAATCAGTCCACCTTATTTGAATAACTTTTTTTTGAATTATACTCCAGTTTTTTATAGAGTCTATGTTATCTAGCCTTATTTCAGCAGCGACAACTGAAAACATGCCGATCAAGATGCCGGTAATATATAAATTCTTTTTTGATTTTATCATTTTGTTAGAAATGTATCATAAACAAATTTACAGTCTGTTTTTATTTTTTCTTCACTAAGGCCAAATTGTTTAAGATTGTAACCATGATTACTTTTATAGTTTCGCTGTGCTTCTGTAGTTTTCTTTATTTCTCTGACTAAGTTATCTGAAGGCTGTTGACCAATAAAGCCAAGGATACTATCCATAAGCTGATCAAAATTACTCATCATCTTATCATATCTTACAATGAAAACACTTGATTGATTAATATTCCCATTCGTCCAATCTTCATGAAATCTTCTTAATAGTGTAACAAGCGCATTGTAAAGCCGTTCAATGTATTGGTCGCGCTTGTCTTTATTTAGGCTCCAGAATCCAAATCTTTTGTCTAAAACACCTGTCACTAGGCTAAGGCCTGAGGGGATGACGTTTAAAGGATCTCTGACCATGTAAAGGATTTTTGCATCAGGAAACCTTTTTTGGAATGCAGGAAGGTTTGTGCTTAGTGAAAATAGTTTTCCGATATATGGCAGATCCTGATTTACAACTGTTCTAGACCAAATATTTTCAAACCAATCAAAGTCTCGCTTGCTTGTATCTCGAACTTTTGGATCAAAAT
>ERZ651768.1488-NODE-1488-length-17087-cov-72.535509_pt1 | contig 17087 bp, 13 predicted proteins | sample MGYA00514754_ERZ651768 | MGnify/ENA metagenome assembly ERZ651768
GTTTTCATTCCACGCTCACGATAATTATATGCTGACTGAAGGAGTGTCGTGGTTTTTCCTGCATTCATTGCAGAATAATAAAAATACAGCTTGGCCATCTGTGTCAGAGAAAAAAATGATGGTCACAAAAAACACCATTCTTTTCTTTGGACGAATGGTAGAAAAATCTATGAGCTAAGTATAATTCTTCTGGAAAATATAAAAGTGGTAATTTTAGCAACAAATAAGAAAATAATAAAGGAAGAAATTACATGAAAGCATTGTGGAAGGGGCAAGGCACACTTGTTGCTCATATTTATTAAGCCCCGGAGAGTGGCTCCGCCACTTGAATCCTTTTACAAATTCATGAATTTAAATCCTGAGCCTAGCATGACCTGGGATTTGCTCCATATTCACTCCGGGGTGTAGCCTCAAAAGATACAGACTTCCCAAACAGATTTCAAGCAGGAATTATAAAAAAAAATATTTTTTTGAAATATTTTTTTGCTGACTTGAAGACTATTTTTTTTAGTTCATTCCATACCTCTGATTTTTTTATTTTTATTGCTTTTTTGGATTTTATTACAAAAAAAGTAAGAAACAAAAAAAAATAAATTTCATAATTATTTTCCCGGAAAACTTTTTTTTCTTTGTAAAAAATTTCACTTGAAGTTTTGTTAGCACTCTAGTATAGTGAGTGCTAAAAGGATTTTATTCGAAAAAATAAAGGTTATAATGGACACCCAAAAATTTACAGAAAAATCGCTGTCTGCCTTGGAAAATGCACACAACGATGCAGTTCGTCGTAAAAACTCCGAGTTGTCCACAGTCCATCTTTTGAGTTCCTTAACTTTTCAGGAAAATGGTTTAGTTCCCAGGATTTTCGAAAAAATGGAGCTCGATTCTGAAAAATTTACACAGTCACTGGAATCATCTTTGAAGTCTTTACCGACTCTTAGCGGGAGTTCAGCAGGAAGAGTGGGCGCTAGCGGTGAAATGAATCAGGCCTTGGTGCGAGCCGAAGATGAAGCAAAAAAACTGCAGGACGAATATGTAAGTGTTGAACATCTTTTGCTGGCATTGACCGAGGAGGGACGTAAGGGTCCTGCAGGAAAAATATTGGCTGAGAATGGAGTTACCCGTGAACGTTTAATGGGTACAATTCAGGATGTACGTGGAGGACAGAGAGTGACAAGTCAGAATCCTGAGGAAACATACGAGGCACTTGAAAAATATGGGACAGATCTGAGTCAGCGTGCACGTGATGGAAAGCTGGATCCTGTGATCGGTCGGGACGATGAAATTCGTAGAGTGATACAGGTACTTTCGCGTCGCACAAAAAACAATCCGGTTCTGATTGGAGAGCCGGGTGTAGGCAAAACTGCAATAGCCGAAGGTTTAGCACAGCGTATTGTTCGAAATGATGTGCCGGACAGTTTAAAAAATAAAAAGCTGGTTTCGCTTGATATGGGTGCCCTGATTGCCGGAGCGAAATATCGAGGTGAATTTGAAGAGCGTCTTAAAGCAGTCCTCAAGGAAGTTGTAGATTCAGATGGACAAATAATGCTTTTCATTGATGAACTGCATACAGTTGTCGGTGCGGGAAAAACTGAAGGTTCTATGGACGCAGGAAATTTGCTTAAACCAATGCTGGCTCGCGGCGAACTGCATTGTATTGGTGCCACTACTCTGGATGAATACCGAAAACATATCGAAAAAGACCCTGCACTCGAGCGGCGTTTTCAGCAGGTTTTGGTGGATCAGCCCACAGTTGAGGATACGATTTCGATTTTACGGGGCTTAAAGGAACGTTACGAAATACATCATGGTGTTCGTATAAAAGATGCAGCTTTGATTGCCGCCGCAACGCTTTCTCACCGCTATATTTCGGATCGCTTTCTTCCGGATAAAGCCATCGATTTGATGGATGAAGCGGCAGCGCGTTTAAGAGTAGAAATAAATTCCATGCCTGCTGAAATGGATGAAATATCACGGCGAATACTGCAATTGCAAATCGAAAAAGAAGCACTGAAAAAAGAAAATGATACTGCTTCCAAAGAGAGGCTGAAAAAACTGTCTAAAGAGTTGGCAGAGTTGCAGCACAGCTTTGACAATTTGACTCTGCAATGGGAAAAAGAAAAATCTGCTTTACAGGATATGAGTGAATTGAAGCAGGAAATAGAAGAAGTGCGTCTGCAAATTGAACGTGCACGGCAGGACTATAATTTGGAAGAGGCAGCACGTTTGGAATATGGTGAACTTCCGGAACTGGAAAAAAGGCTGAAAACCACACAATCTGAAGAACAAAGCAGCAAGAATCAACTACTCAAGGAAGAAGTAGATGCAGAGGACATTGCCGAAATTGTAGGACACTGGACCGGAATTCCTGTGCAGAAACTGATTGAAGGAGAAGGCGAAAAATTGTTGCGACTTCCGGAACAGCTGCATCAACGAGTGGTTGGACAGGATGAGGCGATTGATCTTGTTTCGGATGCAGTAATGCGGGCACGCTCCGGAATCAATGATCCAAACAAGCCGCTTGGAAGTTTTATATTTTTGGGCCCAACAGGTGTAGGCAAAACAGAATTGGCACGGGCTTTGGCAGAAAATTTATTTGATGATGAGCAGAACATGATCCGCATTGACATGAGTGAATACATGGAAAAACATGCGGTTTCCCGTTTAATTGGTGCACCTCCCGGATACGTTGGCTTTGACGATGGTGGACAACTCACTGAAGCAGTACGAAGAAAACCTTACAGCGTTTTGTTGTTCGATGAAATTGAAAAGGCTCACTTTGATGTTTTTAATGTTTTGCTGCAAATTCTTGATGACGGAAGACTTACTGACTCACACGGACGTACCGTTGATTTCAAAAACACACTGGTAATCATGACTTCGAATATTGGCAGTCAAAAATTGATCAACCAAAATGAGGACGGAATTTCCGGATCATCTTTGCTGGCAGAACAAAAAAAATTGGTTCTACAGGAACTGCGGCAGCATTTTCGTCCGGAATTCTTAAACAGGGTTGATGATACAGTCGTCTTTCATCCGCTGCTTCAGGAACACATGAACGGTATAATAAAGATTCAGTTGGAAAGGCTGAAAAAGCGTTTAGAAGAGCGAAACATTTCACTGCAGTTGGAAGATAAAACTATCGATTACCTTGCAGAAGTCGGCTATGACCCGGTCTATGGTGCCAGACCGCTCAAACGTGCAATTCAGAAAGAACTTGAGACTGCCTTGGCAAGAGCAATTTTATCAGGAGAAATCCATGAAGGACAAGAAGTCACTGCAAATGTTTCCAAAGCTAAAATATTTTTTGAAAATATTACTTCTGTCTCCAATGAGGAATAAGACGTTAAATAGGATTTCAATTTCGGTTCTCTAACTTAGTGAAAAGTGAGAGAAGCCGAGTCCGGGGCTGACCATGGTGGTAGCCCCTTCAACCACCTCCAGGTCTAGTGCTATGGATTGGAGGTATTTCTGTTAACACCTTGCTTATATAAGGAGGTATTATGTTACATTTAGCACGTTACTCATCAATAACACCGTCAGATTTTGATAAAGCTCTCGGGATTACCGTTGGGTTTGATTCAATGTTTGACCGTCTTTTCGGAGATGTTGAAAGGTCTGAAAACCAGGGCGGTTTTCCACCATACAATATTCGTAAGGACGAAGAAAATTTGTACACCATTGAAATGGCTGTTGCCGGATTTTCCAAAGAGGATCTGGAAGCAGAGCTCAAAGAAGGTGTATTAACTGTGCGTTCAAAAACAGATCAGGAAGAAGGAGAATATTTGCATCGTGGGATTGCCAAGCGGGCATTTACACGGAGTTTTACCATTTCTGATGACGTGATAGTTAAAGGAGCGGATTTGGTTAATGGTATGCTGACCATTAGTCTTGAAAGGATCGTTCCTGAAGAAAAGAAATCTCGCATGATCGAGATTGGTCAGCCAACAGAGTCAGATCTTAAGAAATTAAATTAATCTTAAGCTGATTCTGCTTGCTAAAATTATCCCGCCAGAGTTTGTTTCTACATAACTTTGGCGGGATTTTTTGTTTTTAAGGCTTGAAAGTCTGAATTATCTAGTATTCAAAACCGGCTAAGTATTTTCAATGAATTTGGCTATAAATATTATAGAATTGACGCAGGCAATATGGTTATTGATGAGGCTGTTGATATTTGGATCAAAGAATTATATCTAATATTTTCTATCTGATCTTTGGAGTGGACAAGTAAATTTAAGTTTGGAAACACACTCACATTTCTTTTTGAATTTCTTGGATTACGTTTCGGTATTGTTTTTCAATTATACTGTGCTTAATATGGCGACCATTGACCACCATTTGCCGACCTGCAGACCAGACTTCACGGACAAGGGAATCGTTACCGCAAAAAATCCAACGATCTAAAATTTGATCTTCAGTACATCCACAAAAAGTCAGACTTTCTGCATCAAGTGTCAGCAAATCAGCCCAATTCCCGGATGTTATACTTCCGGAATTACGGCCCAAAGCTTGAGCTCCGCCTACTAGAGAATCATTGTAAAGTGCATGCCCGACAGATCCTGGTACTTGAGACATAACATTGCGTTCTTTTTTTAAGAGTCGTTGACTGTATTCTAATAATCGTAATTCTTCTGTTAGTGAAATTTGTACATTTGAATCGGAACCAATTCCATATTTTCCCCCAGACAAAAGCCAGCCGGAACCATCAAAGATTCCGTCTCCCAGATTGGCTTCAGTGATTGGACACAATCCTGCTACTGCTCCGGATTTAGCCGAATTGTGTATTTCTTTTGAGGTTAAATGAGTTGCATGAATAAAACACCATTTTGAATCAACTGCAGTATTATCCAACAACCATTCCACCGGGCGAGCGTTGAATTTAAGCTGAAAGTCAACAACTTCTTTGAGCTGTTCAGCAATGTGAATATGTACCGGTCCGGAGGTCTTCGCTTCGATTATTTCTACCAAGGCTTCTGGAGAAACTGCTCGCAAAGAATGTGGTGCGATTCCTAGCAAATAATCTTTCGGTGCATTACTGAGTGCAGCTCGCGCTAGTTCAAGAATACGAAAATATTGTACTGAATTATTGCCAAAGCGAAGTTGGTTTTGAGAAAGTTTAGATCCGTCTAAATTACTTTGCATATAAAAAACTGGCAGATGTGTCAATCCTATTCCTGTTTCTTGAGCTGCAGTGATTATCCGACAAGATGTTTCTGCTATATTATCATAGTGCTTTCCGGCTTCCTGATGGTGTACATAATGGAACTCGCCGACTGAAGTATATCCGCATTCCAGCATCTCCATAAATACTTGTGAGGCAATCGCTTCAAGTTGCTCTGGAGAAAGTTGTTCCAAAAAATGATACATTAACACCCTCCAACTCCAAAAACTGTCATTATTCTTCAAACGCTTTTCGGTCAATCCAGCTAGAGCCCTTTGAAAAGAGTGACTATGCAGATTCGATAATGCAGGTAGAAGGATTCGATTTTTTAGATGTATATCTTCATGATTAGGTTCAATCCCTGATTCTACTGATTCAATCTTGCCCGACGAATCAATTGTCACACGTACATTCTTTGACCATCCTTCGGGAATGAGAGCTAATTCAGCAAAATATTTCATTTTGTCATAGTTGTTGAGTTGAGAAAAAAATTATATGTACTTACAAAAAGAAAGCAAGATGTTAATTTAAATTGAAATGCAGATGATGAAGTTAGAGAGATTAAGTTGATTAAAAATTAAATATGATTCTGAAAATAAACCTTTTTACATTTTGTGTGGGAATACAAATTTCAAAAATTGGAGAGTCATGAATCCAGTTGAAGTATTTGAAGGAGAAAGCCCTGTGATTCTAGGACAACCTCACGGAGGGACATTTATACCTGCAAAAGTTGCTTCTCAATTCAATGCTAACGGTCTTAAGATAGCTGATACAGACTGGCATATTCATAGACTTTACAAGGGTCTGCTTCCACAAGCAACTGTGGTACAGGCCACTTTTAATCGCTATCTAATTGATGTGAATCGTGATCCTTCAGGAAAATCACTTTATCCTGGACTGGTTACAACTGAACTATGTCCGACCTTGGATTTTGAGGGACAGGACATTTATAATAAAGGAGCAGAACCAGATGCTCTAGAAATTGAAAGTCGTCTACAAACTTACCATACCGCGTATCATGCTGCAATGTTGGAACAACTTAATCGTATCAAAAAAAAATACGGCATTGCCTTGCTTTTCGATTGTCATTCAATCCGCTCATACCTGCCAAATTTATTTGAAGGTGCATTACCGGAATTAAATTTAGGTACAAACAATGGTAAGAGTTGTGATTCAAAAATTGAAAAAGTAGCAATCGACATGTGTGAAAAGGATGGCAGATACAATTACGTTTTGAATGGACGTTTCAAAGGGGGTTGGACTACCCGGACTTATGCAAATCCAGAATATGGAATTCATTGTATTCAACTGGAAATTGCACAACGGACTTATATGGATGAGTTTGTGCCTTGGAAATTTTGTGAAGATAGGGCAGAAAAACTTCAGTTGTATTTGAAAAATTTATTGAGAGAGCTGGAAATAAAAATAAAAAAGTGTCTTTGACCCTAATGTACCAGATGTCCTATAAGCATAAGATATTTTACGCCTGTACTAGGAATTATTGAATCCATCTTAAGTGTAAAGAGGAAATATTATTTTAAAAACAGCTAATCTATCCTCGAATGCTAACAATACGCACTTACGCATCAAATAGTTTTACGGAACCTCTGAAAACGCAGTCAGAACACAAATCCGGATCACAGTTTCTGTTTATGTGCCTGTGGCTCTTATCAAAAAAAGACTGAAAATAGATGCATCACTCTACAATATTCTACAGGTTTTAAGCCGGTCATTATTTGAAAAATATCATTAATTCAGTTACTTGATAAATCTAATAATACTCCAATTACCACTGAAGATTCTTTCCAATTGAATTTATTTGATAACTTATTGGGACACTAGTGAAGAAATATATGAAAAGTACTTGACAGGTTCAGCTAATAGACTTATAACATCTCGTGCAAGGATGTTACACAATTTCAATAACGATGTTTTCAGTATTTGAATTTTCGTTCTGTGTCGCATTTTATCTTTGCGCAATGGTGCTGCAAAGATCTTTTAACTCTTATTGGAGAATAAAATGAAAGTACTGAATAAAATGATTTTGGGTACGTTGTCGGCGACTTTGGCTTTAAGCCTAGTTTCCGCTGCGGCTAGTGCCGGACAGTGCACGAACGAGAGATGGAACAAAGTAATGAAGCGCGGTAAAATTGTCATCGGTGTTAAGGCCGATTACAAACCTTGGGGTTATCGCAATACCGCCGGTGGACTGGTGGGTATGGAAATTGACATGGCCAAGGATGTCGCCGACGCAATGGGCGTGAAACTGGAAATGGTTCCGGTGCAGTCCTCGAACCGGATGCAGTTCTTGGAACAGGGCAAAACCGACATGATGATCGCCACCATGTCGGATCGTGTGGATCGCCGTAAAATTGTCGGCATCACTCAGCCTAACTATTACACTTCCGGAACTAACATTATGTCTCCGAAAGCCTTGGGTCTGACATCTTGGGAAGATCTGCGAGGCAAGCCGGTTTGCGGCAAACAAGGGGCATTCTATAACAAAATTGTCGCCGATCGTTATGGAGCGAAAATCACCGCCTTCACCGGAAACGCTGAAGCTAAACAAGCTTTGCGCGATAAAAAGTGTATCGCCTGGGTTTATGACGATTCCTCCATTATGTCGGATCTATCTTCCGGAAATTGGGACGATTTTGAAATGCCTTTGGCTTCCGAAGACGATAACCCCTGGGGACTTGCGGTTCCTTTAGAGGAGCTAAGTTGTGTATTTGGCAACTTCATGACCGGTATGACATACAACTGGCATCAGTCCGGACGTTTGATCGAACTGGAGAAAAAACACGGCATTCAGGCTACAAATTATCTCGTCATCCAAAAGTTTCGTAATAAAGACTGGTTGGAAGGCAAATAAATCAAACACAAACCAGTTGAGCATTGCAGATAAATCTTGACTGGTTTCCATTTTCTTTCCGGCGACCGGACTTGAACTAAAAAAGTACCGGTCGCTTTCACCCGCACCGGACGTTTCGGTCGCACCAGACGTTACGGTTCTCCCCGAAAAATATTCATAATGTCCGAAGCCATCAGCCATTTCTTTTTGGAGCTTTACAAAAGCGATCCCAAATGGAACTTCATATTTTTCTATGATCCGGTTCAGATGGATCGTGTCATCGAAGGTTTTTGGACTACCATTGAACTGGCAGTGGTTTGTGTCCTGTTCAGTGTTGTGATTGGGATTGTCGGAGCATGGATGCAAAACCAGCACAACCGATTTTTACGCTTGCTGGTTCAGAGTTATATCCAGTTTTTCCGTAACACTCCGCCATTGATTCAGTTGATGTTTTTCTACTTTGCACTGGGTCAGTTTACACCGACTTATTCTCCGGACGGTTGGCTGGAAATTCCTATTATTTCCAATGTTGGCTGGGCTATTATTTCACTTTCGTTTTTTGCCGGAGCTTTCAATGTGGAAATCTTCCGGGCTGGAATTGAGGCGGTTCCGGAATCTACCAAAGAAGCCTCCGAAGCACTGGGTTTCAGCCATTTTCAAACTTACCGTTACATTGTTTTGCCGTTGGCTTTTCGGGTCAGTTTGCCTTCTCTGAACAACAATTTGGTGAACCTTGTCAAAACCACAACGCAAGCTATGGCCATTGCAGTTCCGGAACTTCTTTACCAAATGGTGAGCATTTACAACGATTATTCGACAGCCATGAATGCTTCTATGCTGTTGATGTTTGCCGTGTATATCGGCCTGGTTGCCATTCTGGTTTTGGGCATGAGCCGATGGGAGGAAAACAGTCGAATTCCGGGCTATGGAGGATGAATGTTTTCAAGATGTGGGTTCCTGAAATCTCAAGTAGAATACACTAATTCAGAAACTCAAGTTTAATGAGTACTAAGTTACCAAAGCAGAGCCAAATCGTAATTATTGGCGGCGGCATCATGGGATGCAGCACGGCGTACCACCTTTTAAAAAATGGTTGCAGAGATGTAATTTTGCTGGAGCGGAAGAAATTAACAAGCGGCACCACTTGGCATTCCGCCGCACAAGTTCGGCAACTTCGATCTACCGAAAGTCTCACACGGCTTGTGCAGAATAGCGTGGCATTGTATGCCTCGCTGGAAGCAGAAACCGGACAGGCCACCGGATGGAAACAAACTGGAAGTTTGAGCATTGCCACCAATCCGGATCGCCTCACACACATTCGCCGACAAGCGTCTCTTTCGCAAGCTTTCGGAATTGGTGCCGAGGAAATTTCAGTGAGCAGCGCCGCTGAAAAATGGCCGTTGATGCGCAGCGATGATCTGATCGGTGCAGTTTATTCACCCTCTGATGGACGAGTCAGTCCGAGCGACATTTGCGCCGCACTGATTAAGGGAGCAAAGTCACAGGGGTTGAAGGTTTTCGAAGATACACCAGTTACTGGAATTCGCACTGAAAATGGACGGGTAGCCGCCGTCCAAACTGCACAGGGGGAAATCAGTTGTGAAACAGTCGTCAACTGTGCTGGAATTTGGGGACGTAGCATTGCCACAATGGTTGGAGCCGTCGCACCACTGCATGCATGTGAACATTTTTATTTACTCACCGAACTGATGGATTCGGTCACGGCTCCGCTCCCTACACTCAGCGACCACGACGGACATCTCTATCTGCGGGATGAGGGTGGGGGGTTACTGATAGGTTGCTTTGAGCCGCAAGGAAAAGCCTTAGACATTGAAACACTTCCTGAAGATTTTGCTTTCGATTTACTTCCGGAAGATTGGGATCACATTGAACCGATTCTCGCAAACGCCATGCACCGCATTCCGGAACTGGAGCAAACCGGTGTGAAAATGTTACTCAACGGCCCGGAAAGTTTTACTCCGGATGACCGGTTTTTGTTGGGTGAATCTCCGGAACTGCGTGGGTTCTTTCTTGGTTGCGGAATGTGTTCTGTAGGTATTGCAACGGGCGGCGGGGCCGGACGCGCACTTGCTGAATGGATAATTGACGGTGAGCCGTCGATGGACCTTTGGCCGGTAGATATTCGGCGTTTTGTTCCGGCACAAAATACTTTACGGACACTTCGTGAACGTTCTCCGGAAACGCTCTCTTTGCATTACGCCGTCAGTTTTCCCGGAAGACAGCATCAAACTGCTCGGAATTTGCGACTTAGTCCTTTGCATTCCCGACTCGAAAATGCCGGAGCAGAATTTGCGGAACGGATGGGTTGGGAACGGCCTCGCTGGTTCAATCCGGAAAACAAACCGACTGCACCGGAGTTGAGTTTTGAGAAACCCGGCTGGCATTCACTTCATGCGGAAGAACATCGAGCGGCAAGAGAAGCTGTTGTTTTATTTGACCAATCGACTTTTGGGAAATTGCTGGTGCAGGGACGTGACGCGGAATCTGTTCTACAAAGATTATGTGCCAACGACATTTCCAAAGCAGACCGCCGAGTTGTTTATACAGCCATGCTCAACAAGCATGGCGGTTACGAAAGTGATTTAACTTTGATGCGCTTAGATGCGGATAGTTTTTTGCTCGTCACCGGAACCGGACAACCGGTGCGCGACAAAGACTGGATTCGTAGAAACCTCAATCCGGACGAGTTTGTCACCGTTACCGACGTTACCGGAGCTTATGCAGTAATCAGCATTGCGGGGCCAAATTCACGAAAGTTATTGAGTCGTGTCAGTTTAGACGATTTTTCAAACTACGGTTTTCCGTATTACACACACCGCACCATTGAGGTTGGTCCGGCGATGGTTCGTGCGGCTCGTTTATCATACGTTGGAGAGTTGGGCTGGGAATTGTATATTCCGAGCGAATCTGCACTTCCGGTTTTTGACGCACTCAGCACGGTTGGTGATGATTTAGGGTTAAAACTTGCTGGGGTCGAGGCACTCAGTTCCTTACGCATCGAAAAGGGTTATTGTGCGTGGGGGCATGAAATCGGGCCGGACGATACACCATTGCAAGCCGGACTTGAGTTTGCGGTGAAATTCAATAAACCGGAATCATTTATCGGAAAGGAAGCACTGTTAAAGCAGAAAAAGGAGGGAGACACTCGCCATTTGGTGATGCTCACCGTCGCCGATTCAGAAGCATTCCCGCACGGCGGAGAACCGATTTGGTGGAATAACAAGTTAGTTGGGCGTACCACTTCCGGAACTTTTGGGCATACACTTGGTTGCGCCGTGATGATGGGTTACATCGGCTGGGCGGAAACGAAACTGGACACAATGCTGAACACTGGTAATTTTGAGGTTGAAATTGCTCGCAGGCACTTTCCCGCTCAAGTTTCACTAGATGCGCCTTACGATCCAAAAGGACTCGCATCACGAAAATAATGACTGTTATTTCAATATTTTAATTTAAATTTATTCGAGTTAAAAAACAATGCTCGGTTATTTAAACCACATTCCGGGAATTTCCCCCAACTCACAGCAAAGCGATTTGCCGGTATTATTGCCGTATCAAGGGCACTCTGCCGGAAAACCGGAAGATTTGCGTTTCAGCCGTTGGTTGGCTTCTTCTTCGCCGTGGGTTTTGTTGGTGATATTTTTATTGATTAGCTTCTATCCATTGGCCGTTCTAGCGCAATCAAAATACACGCTCATTCAAGCCTTTGCGACCCTTTGGCGTTGGTTGCCTTTTGTTGTCGGCAGTGGATTTGTGATGAATTTATTGATTAGTTTTTTTACCATGTTGTTTGGAACGGTTGCAGGAGTTTTTCTCGGTTTGGGGCAAATTTCAGTCGTTGCTCCGGTGCGGAAATTCTCATGGTTTATCACACAACTTTTTCGCAATTCTCCGTGGTTGGTGTTGCTTTTTATCGTGATGCTGACTTTTCCTTTTGAAATTGAAATTGGAGAGCACATCATTTCAATTCCGGATTGGATGAAAGCGGTTTTCGGGCTTTCATTGCCCATTATGGCCAATATTTCTGAAGTGGTTCGGGGCGCGGTGCAGTCCGTTCCTACCGGACAATGGGAGGCTTCGGAGTCTTTGGCTTTCAGTCGTGTACAAACGATTTGGAAAATTATTCTGCCGCAATGTTTTAAGCGCATGATTCCGCCGTGGATGAACTGGTATGCGATATTGACCATGGCGACTCCATTGGTTTCATTGCTTGGTGTTGAGGAAATAGTCACGCTATCGCGTCAGGCAATGGAAGCCGAAGACAATCATCCTGAATTATTGATTCCATTTTTCGGCTTTGCACTTTTAATTTTCTTTGCTTATTGTTATCCGATTGCACGTTGGACATTAAAACTTGAAGAACGCTATTCTGTTAAATTATGAGAGATTGACATGACCACAAATAACTGGACTCCGGAACAACCGATTGTTTCCCTGAACAATGTATATAAATCTTTTGGAGAACTCGAAGTTCTCAAAGGCATCAGTTTTGATGTGATGAAAGGCGAAGTGATTTGTATTATCGGCCCTTCCGGATCCGGAAAATCCACTTTGATTCGTTGCATCAATGCCCTCAATGACATCAATTCCGGTTCCATCAAAGTTCGCGGCTTGGAAGTCAATGACTCCAATTTGAACAAATTGGAATTGCGCAAAAATGTCGGCATGGTTTTCCAACAGTACAACCTTTTTCCCCACAAAACCGCACTGGAAAATATCATGATGGCTCCCGAATTGGTTTTGAAAGAAGCCAAAGAAGATGTGCTGGTCAAAGCCCAGGCCTTAATCCGTAAAGTCCGGCTCGAAGACAAGCAAAACAACTATCCGGCTGAGCTTTCCGGAGGACAACAACAACGAGTCGCCATCGCCCGTTCGCTGGCCATGAATCCGGATGTGATGCTTTTCGATGAAGTCACCGCCGCCCTTGATCCGGAAACGGTCAAAGAGGTTTTGGTTACAATTAAGGAGCTTGCGGCAGAAGGAATGACGTGTATTTTAGTAACGCACGAAATGGGTTTTGCTCGTGAATTGGCAGATCACATTTATTTCACAGATCGGGGAATCATTGTCGAACACGGGCCACCCGCAACTTTTTTCAAAGAAGCCAAAGACCCGCGCACCAAAGAATTTTTGAGTCAGATTTTGTAAATTTTACAAAACCAATAACACATCAAACGAACTTTGAAACAAAATAACACAGCAGATATTTTCATCATCGGCGGTGGAATCATCGGATGCAGCATTGCCTACAATTTGGCGAATCAAGGGGCAAAAAATGTCGTGGTTTTGGAGAAGGGAGAACTTTGTTCCGGAGGAACGGCGAAATCCTGCGCCATTACACGCAGTCATTATTCAATTGAAGCCAATGTGCATCATGCTGTAGAAAGCGTGAAAATTTTTGAAAACTTTGATGATATGGTAGGTGGTGATCCAAGATTTACTTGTACAGGACAATTGGTTTTGGGACAGGAAAAGCATCGACCAGTGATGGAAAGAGTATTTTGCACTCAGAATAAATATGGTAGTGAAACTCAAACCTTGACTCCAGCGGAAGCTGCTAAACTTCATCCTTTACTTCAATTTGAGGATGTGGATGTAATTGGTTTCGAATCACGATCAGGTTATTGTGATCCTTATTTAACCACAATAGCTTACGCAAAACGTGCAAAAGATTTGGGGGTGAAATTTTATACTGGAACTCCTGTTACCGGCATCCGAATCAACGGTGTAAACAAAACCATCGAAACACGTCGAAGTGATTTTGAATGCTCCACTCTTATCTTTGCAGCCGGACCATGGACGCATAATTTGGGTAAAATGCTTGGAATTAAATTCCCTTATGAAATCAGCAAACATAAGGTGCTAACTTTGAAAATCGACATACCTTATGAAAAAGACTGGCCGATTGTGAAAGATTTACTTACTCCGGAAAAAATTTACTTTAGGCCGGATGCTGGTAGTGCAGTACTGGTTGGGACTGGAGATCAAGGCGATCCGGTTAATAATATTGAAGAGATGACGAACGATGTGGAAATGGAACACATTGAACGGATTGGCAAACTAATGGCCAACCGTATGCCTGCCTTTGCCGACGCAAAACTGGTACGGAGTTGGACTGGTCCGTATGACATTCCTCCGGATTGGAATCCCATCATAGGTCCTGTTCCGAAACTTGAAGGTGTGCATGTGGCGGTTGGTTTCAGCGGACATGGTTTCAAATTGGCGCCCACAATTGGCGAATCTTTGGCGCAACAAATTCTTGGAACAAATCCGCGTGTTCCAATTGATATGTATGATATGACACGTTTTGAAACTGGCAAAACTCTAAATGGGGCTTATGGAATTGGTACATTTGCCTGAAAAACCCTGAATTTTCCGGAAACTCTTTGCTAAGCACTGACTCCCGATCAGGCAACGCATCGCACAACCACTTTCGATTCAAATAGAAAAAGGCGTTTTGAGCGGAGAAAAGCAGTAAAATGATTTGTAACGTATTTTGAAACCGCTTAAAAATTATGATTCTATATTGCTTGTTTGTACACATTATCCGGCAATTGAAAACTAAATTAAAAAAAACCTCAAACCCTCTTGTCAATTACTTGATCCAGTTGATGAAATGGTGGAATGGGTTCAGCAAATATGGCCAAGTAAACAAGATTCAGTTGAAACGGTATTTATGTCCACAGGTAGTCCGGAACAATTGGAACTGTTCCGTTATAACAGCAAAAAAGTGTTTGATGTTTACATTTCAAAAGTGTATCCTGTTGTGCAAGATGAAATGGACTTTACCTTCTAAACTCAAATTAAGGGAGTATTAGTACATTTTAATTCTTCGGTGTTAATGATCCGGAAACGGACGGGACGCTGTTGCGGAATCGGATGTGAGTACGTTGTGAATTGACATTGCGGTTCTATTTGGCTGGAAAGCAGTAGTGAGCAAAGAATGGTCTTTGTCCACAGGTATACGGCTTTCTGTTTTGTAAACCTCTATTGAGAGTGAAAATGCAAAAAGCAATAAAGTGGCTGGCAGTGACTGCGCTGGCTATTACAATGAGTGTGCCCGTCTGGGCGAAACAGACTTTTGTCACCATCGGAACCGGTGGAGTGACAGGTGTTTATTATCCTACGGGCGGGGCGATTTGCCGTTTGGTCAATAAGAAACGCAAGACACACGGTATTCGCTGTTCCACGGAAAGTACCGGAGGTTCCGTTTACAATATCAACACAATCCGTGCTGGTGAATTGGATATGGGTGTAGCCCAGTCTGACTGGCAGTATCATTCATATCGTGGAACAAGCAAGTTCAAGGATCAAGGTCCGTTCAAAGGATTACGTGCGATTTTTTCCGTACATCCTGAACCAGTGACTATACTCGCCCGTCGTGATTCTGGGGTTCGTCACATCAGTGATCTCAAAGGGAAACGCTTAAATATAGGTAATCCTGGGTCCGGAACCAGAGCAACCTGGGAAGTTATTGAGGAAGCCATGGGCTGGGCTCGCAGTGATCTGAAATTGGCTGCTGAGCTGCGTTCTGCAGAAACCGGACAAGCACTTTGCGACAATAAAATTGATGCCTATTTCTGGCTTGTCGGGCATCCTTCAGCATTAACAGAAGAATCTGTAGCTTCTTGTGATGCTGTTCTTGTGGAAGCTTCCGGTTCCGGAATTGCTAAATTGGTCAAGGATAATTCCTTCTACCGCTGGGCAACTATTCCGGGTGGTATGTATTCAGGAAACCCGAATGATATCAAAACTTTTGGTGTGGGCGCAACATTTGTGACCTCCACACGAACTCCTGCAAATGTGATTTATCACGTGGTCAAAGGCGTGTTCGATAATTTTGATCAGTTCAAAAAACTACATCCGGCATTTAAACATCTAAATGAAAGAGAAATGATTACAGACTCTCTTTCTGCACCTTTGCATGAAGGTGCTGTGCGTTACTACAAAGAACGCGGTTGGATGTAATCATTAATTATGAAGGCATTGCCCGGAAAGTGTGAAGCTTTCCGGCTCTGCCATTTCCCCATCTCTTTCCCAAGTTTCTCATATCCTGATAGACGTTTTCTCTATGAATTCAATAAATTCGAACTCTGAGAATAACGTGACAAAATCATCAACCCCTCAATTACAGGAAGAACTTGAAGGAATGGTGGCAACGGTTGATACCGGTGCACGAAATTTAAGTTCCTGGGCCGGTTGGATTTTGGCTTCAGTTTCCCTGGCATGGTCGCTTTTTCAGCTTTGGATCGCTTCACCTTTTCCGTACATGCTGGCAGATTTAATACCCCTTTTGAATAGTACCCATACTCGCTCAGCTCACTTGGGATTTGCGATATTTTTGGCTTTTGTGGCTTTTCCTGCATTGAAGCGCTCACCACGAACAAAAGTCCCGATGCAAGACTGGATATTTGGTTTGACCGGTACCTCCTGTGCTCTGTACATTGCAGTTTTTTCTGATCAGCTGGCGCTTCGTCCGGGGCTACCAATCACACCGGATTTGATTATTTCTGGGATTGGATTGGTATTTTTACTAGAAGCAACCAGACGTGCACTGGGTTTGCCTATGATGTGCGTGGCGCTTTTGTTTTTGAGTTATGTGTTTTTTGGTGAATATGCTCCGGATATTATTGCATGGCAGGGGGCTTCATTTCAGAAAGCTATGTCTCACATGTGGCTGACACAGGAAGGTGTTTTTGGAATTGGCTTGGGCGTTTCAACTGGATTCATTTTTTTGTTTGTTCTTTTTGGTGCATTACTGGAAAAAGCGGGGGCAGGAAATTATTTCACTCAAGTTGCTTTTGCCTTACTCGGTCATTATCGAGGTGGACCAGCAAAAGCAGCGGTTGTTTCTTCGGGAGTGAACGGTATGATTTCCGGATCTTCGATTGCTAATGTCGTTATCACGGGAACCTTCACCATTCCGCTTATGAAAAAAGTTGGTTTTTCTGCGGAAAAAGCCGGAGCGGTTGAAGTCGCAGCCTCAACTAACGGTCAGTTGATGCCGCCGATAATGGGAGCAGCAGCTTTTTTGATGATTGAATATGTGGGGATTTC
>ERZ651768.1489-NODE-1489-length-17082-cov-76.966598_pt1 | contig 17082 bp, 17 predicted proteins | sample MGYA00514754_ERZ651768 | MGnify/ENA metagenome assembly ERZ651768
AACATCTTCATTAGTTTATCCTATATAGTTATTGCTTTTTTATCGTGATTAACACTGAATGTTTGCACATTCAAAACTTAAAAACATATGTTATCAAAAAAAACGAGAAAGGACAAAGAAAAAACCTTTGGATGTTTCAGTTGGTGGATTATATAATAATAGGGGATTTGACTTGGGAAGTCTTTAATTAAATTGATTGAGACTCCCAGATTGCTAAGGAAGGGTGAAGTGGACCCCATAAAAATGTATTTTCCGAAAACTAATTTATCCTGATTCCAAGACAACAAAACTTTTTCCTTGACACGAATTCGAATGTTTGTGGAATTAGGTATGTAATTAGAGGTAGGGTAGTATTATAAAGTGCTGTTGCTAGGATCAAATGCCCATTCTTCAGGGTCATCAAGATCTTTAAGCGCACCTAAAGAATTATGTGATTAAATTTTCCTCAAGATATGAGTTCCTCAGATTTACTCCAGTAAGATTTGCCTTACTCAGATTTGTTCCAGAAAGATTTGCTCCAGTAAGATTTGCTTTATTCAGATTTGCCTCAGTTAGATCTGCACCAGTCAGATTTGCGTTAACCAGTTTTGTCCCAGTCAGATCTGCCTTAGTCAGATTAGATCCAGTCAGGTCAACTTTACTGAGATTTGTTCCAGAAAGATTTGCTCCACTAAGATTTACGTTACTCAGATTAACTCCACTAAGATTTGTTCCAGAAAGATCTGCCTCACTCAGATTTGCCTCACTCAGATTTGCCTTTAACAGTTTTGCCTGTAGCAATTTTTGCGAATTTAAATATTCCTCGATAGATGTTTCCTTATCATCCTCTGTTTTAGCATAATCTTCTTTAGCTGCCACAATATCCTTAGCTTGCATAAAAGAGGCACCAATTATCATCCCTCCAATTAAAATCATTATAATACCCGCAATACCCGACGCAACTGTGAAATTTTCATTTCTAACTGTGCTGATTGAAGACTCGAATAAATCATTCATTGCTTTTTCTTGTTTTTTATAATTCTCTTTTAATCCCCCCATTAAATCATTCAATTGTGCATCCACTTGTGCAATTTTTTTCTTAGAAGCTTTACTTTTTTTTAGGTTGGCTTTCATTGTATTAAACTTATCTTTTGTTTCTTTTATTTTACTAATTATAGCTTCCTCAGATTTTATTCTTTGTTCCTCAAATCCAGATTCTACTTCACCTAAATAATATAACTCAACATAACCAAACCAACCTATTAGGGGTAAACCAATAAGTATTAGTACAATTCCAACAATTCTCATGTTACCGTCCAAGTATCTATTAAAAGTTATTTAATTAGTTGTAAGGACTCATTCATTCCGCTTGAATCTGCAAATGCCTAAGTTAAAAAACATCCTCCCATCAAGTCTTTCCTTAATAGTGCCTATTCCACAGATGACAAAAGTTTAGGAGTACCCAATATATAACATCATTTGGTTTGTTTTACAAGAATGTGTGGATTTTACTTGGAGGGTGTCTGGTTGTGAAGAATTAGTGGGAGTTACTCACAGGAAATGATAAGGTTGGTTTTAGTGGATTACTTAATGTTGTACTCCATTCACCCACTTCCCCTGGAAGTTCCCGTATTTGTCATATTCTATTCCATTCACAAACTTTCCAATGATGTTTCCGTTTTTGTTGTAAATTGTGGTGTTCCAACGTTTATTTTTTCTGAACTCACCTGTCCATTTTCCCCCATCAGAAAAAGTTTGTGTTCCTTTACCATCAATTTTCCCATCCTTGTATTCCCCTTCATACTTGTTTCCACCAGACCAAGTGTAGGTCCCTTGACCATGTCTTTTCCCATCCTTGTATTCCCCTTCATACATGTCTCCATCAAACCAAGTGTATGTTCCTTGACCATGTTTATTATTATCCTTCCACTTCCCTACATACTTAGTTCCATCAGACCAAGTGTATGTTCCTTGACCATGTTTTTCCCCATCCTTGTATTCCCCTTCATACATGTCTCCATCAGACCAAGTTTCTGTGCCTTGACCATGTTTTTCCCCATCTTTGTATTTCCCTTCATACATGTCTCCATCAGACCAAGTTTCTGTGCCTTGACCATGTTTTTGCCCATCCTTCCAGTTCCCTTCATACATGTCTCCATTAGATGAAGTGTATGTTCCTTGACCATGTTTTTCCCCTTCCTTGTATTCACCTTCATACTTGTCTCCTTTCCACTTCCAATTTCCATAAGTGTAAATACCCCGTACATGTTTTTTCCCATGATAGAATCTCCCAACATACTTGTCTCCATTAGGTGTAGACAAGGTCCCCTGCCCATGTTTTTGCCCATGCCAGAATTTCCCTACATACTTGTCTCCATCAGGAGTAGTCAATGTTCCCTGCCCATGTTTTTGCCCATCCTTGAATTTCCCTACATACTGGTCTTCATCAGCAAAAGTAATATTCCCTCTACCATGGGGTTTACCATTTTCAATTTCCCCCACATATTTGTGGTCCTTTGTTTCATCACCAACCTCATGCCATCCCCATTCCCCATTCACCTTACGTTCAAACAAAACTCCCGTTTGTCTTTTCTCAACTTGCACAACTGGTTCAACAACGGTGTCTTTGACAACCGACTTACACCCTGTGAATGGAAGTAGAAGTAATAAAATGAATACGAATTGTTGTTTTTTCATAGGGATGTCAGAAGAAGGATTGAGAGAATGATAAATAGATGTTTCATAGTTTATTGATTGGTTTTTGGGAGGTTTATTGTTTTATATATATTCCATTTACATACTTTCCTGTGATGTTTCTGTTTTTGTCGTATTCAGTGGTGTTCCAATCTCTCCCATCCTTGAACTCCCCTACATACTTTCTACCATCAGACCAAGTGTATGTTCCTTGACCAGTCCTTTTCCCATCCTTGAATTCCCCTTCATATTTTCCTCCATCATAATAAGTCCATGTTCCTTGACCATGTTTTTTATTATCCTTCCACTCCCCTACATACTTACTTCCATCAGACCAAGTGAATGTTCCTTGACCATGTTTTTTCCCGTGCTTGAATCCCCCCACATACTTGTCTCCATCACGAAAAGTGAGGGTTCCCTGTCCATGGTATCTCCTATTTTCCCTTTCTCCTACATATGTTTCTTTAGGTAGGAGAACCATCTCACAGGAAATTAGAAAAGAAGAAAGAAGAAGGAAGGAGATGAGAATGAGTAGGTGTTTCACAAAGTTTCCTATATGTGGTTTAGGGGAACCCCATATATAACATCAATCGGTTTGTTTTACAAGAATCGGGAGGTTTGTGGAGGTTTGTCTGACTGTGAAGAATTAGTGGGGGTACTCACAGGGGATGATGAGTGTGGTGTTGGAAGTGAGGAGAGATGTTGCAATCGTCAATAGCATCCAATAGATTGATTTTTTTCTTAATGAATTTATCTGGAATTATTAATTGACGAATTAGAAATTGTGACATTTATTAATGTTTCATTTTTAATTATTGAGTTAGAGATTATTGAGTTAGAGATTATTGAATTATAAATTATTGAATTTGAAACAGAAGAATCAGAAACAGAAGAATTATCTGAAATTGTCGAACTGTCAATTGTAGAATTTTTTGAAACAGAAGAATCAGAAACAGAAGAATTTTTTGAAACAGTTGAATTATCGATAATTGAGCAATTTGTAATTAATGAATTTGAAACAGAAGAATCAGAAACAGTTGAATTATCAATTGTCGAATTATCATTTATTGAATTATTGACTAAGTAACAATCAATTACTGCTTGCTTTTGGGTTGTTTGATCTACATGGGTGCTAGTGTCGTAAGTACTACTTGACAAGCTATTTCCAGAACCGCAGGAGATGATGGTGAGACTAAAACACGAAAAGAGTAAAATGCAAAGAATATTTTTCATATTAAACCTGAAACAAAACTAAAATTTTATTGGTTGATTTAGGGAGTCCTGTGAAAGACCTCTAATCGAAATGCAAGAATGGGGGAATTTACTTGGAAGTTTTGAGGGGAGGAGTATAAATGTGTTAACAGGACATTAAATTTTTAGTTGTCCCATACTTCAAACAACTAACGGAAGGAGGTTTGAATGTCTAGTCCGAAAATGATAGTGATTCTTCCCCTTTATAGTTTGGTGAGGAATCACCATTAGTCAAAGAATTCCCTCTCGTCTCCAGCACTACCTTACACTATACATATAAAACTAAAATAATTTATTATGACAAAAATAGTAAAAATAGCCTTAATTCCAGGTGACGGTATTGGTAAGGAAGTTATGCCGGAAGGTGTACGCGTACTTGAGGCTGCGGCTTCAAAGCACGGTCTAAACTTAGAATGGACAGAATTTGACTGGTCTTGTGAAACCTATCTCGAGACCGGACAAATGATGCCTGAAGATGGCATCGATCAGTTACGCCCTTTCGATGCGGTGTACCTGGGTGCTGTTGGTTTCCCATCGGTCCCGGACCACGTATCTTTATGGGGCTTGTTGATTCCAATCCGTCGTGAATTTGATCAGTACGTTAACTTAAGACCTGTGCGTTTGTTTGAAGGCGTTCCTTGTCCCTTAGCAAACAAGAAGCCCGGTGACATCGATTTTTACGTTGTACGTGAAAACGTTGAAGGTGAATATTCGGCGATTGGCGGAATTCAATATGAAGGTACCGAACATGAGATCGTCACTCAGCAAAGTATTTTTACCCGCCGCGGGACCGATAGAATCCTTAAATACGCCTTTGATTTAGCACAATCACGTGCTGCCAGGCACTTATCATCAGCAACGAAATCAAATGGTATTATCCATTCAATGCCGTTCTGGGATAAGCGTGTGAAAGAGATGGCCAAAAGCTATCCGGACGTAACCGTCGACCAGTACCATATCGATATATTTACTGCTAACTTTGTACGCATGCCGGAGCATTATGACGTAGTTGTTGCCAGTAATCTGTTTGGCGATATACTGTCCGATTTAGGTCCGGCGTGTACTGGAACCATAGCGATTGCTCCCTCGGCGAATATTAATCCGACACATGAATTCCCGTCGATGTTCGAACCGGTGCATGGTTCTGCCCCGGATATTTACGGACAGAAAATTTCGAACCCGATCGGTGCAATTTGGGCAGGCGCAATGATGTTCCAGCATCTTGGCCACACCGACGCACATGACATTATTATGAACGCTATTGAAACTGTTCTTTGTAGTGGTATGGAACTGACACCTGATATGGGCGGGAAAGGTAAAACTGAAGATCTTGGAAAAGCAATTGCGGCTGCGGTTTGATAATTTTGTGGCCCCAAATAAGACAGTTTCTTAAGGAGTGTTCTGCAAGATCGAGAGGTTTTATTTGAAGGTTTTCTGACTGCAAAGAATTAGTGGGGGTTTCTCACAGGCGAAGATGGGGTTGGTTATAGGAGATTCATTACTGCTTTACTCCATTCACCCAATTTCCAATGATGTTTCCGTTTTTGTCGTATACTATTCCATTCCAAACTTCACCATTCTTGTATTCCCCCACGTACTTTCCGTCTTTGTTATATTTTTTTACGTTCCACATTTTCCCAACCTTGTATTCCCCCACATATTTGTAACCACTAGGAAAAGTGAATGTTCCATGACCATTCTTTTTCCCATTCTTCCATTCTCCCACATATTTTCTTCCATCAGGGAAAGTCATTATACCAAGGCCATTTGGTTTCCTGTTCTCAACGTCTCCCTTATATTGGGGGTGGATGTCTTTATCGCCAAATTCTCTCAATTGAATACCAGAAGAAGTTTCCCACCCGTAAAGGATTTTTCCATTATGAGAATCACCAAACAGAGGGGAAGTAAAAAGAAGGAGTGAGATGATAATCAGTATATGTCTCATAGAGTTCCTTTTGTCGGTTTTATTAGGAGAATTCTAAATATAACATCATCTGGTAGAATTTACAAGAATGTGGAATTTTACTTGGAAAGTTTTGGAAGGAGGAGTATAAGTGTGATATGGGGATTTTAAAATTTAATTGTCCCATATTTTAAACAACTAATGAAAGGAGGTGTGAATGTCTAGTCAGATAATGATGGTGATTCTTCCCCTTTATAGTTTGGTGAGGAATCACCTTTGATCAAAAAGTTTCATTTTCAGGTAAGGAAAATTGTTTGAAAATGATGGTATAACCATCTCACAAATAATTACATCCTTTCTTAATTTGGAAGGTTATTGGGATGATGTTTGAGGTGTGAGTTCTCATTCATCATCCCTCTTATTAGCGGCTAATCTTCACAGCTTGCTCTATCTTCATTTGAAAATTTTATCCAACAGGGGTACTTAGTTGTTTTCGGCCGACAGGACATAAAAATCTATTAACTGCACAAAAAAGCAGTTTAAATAATTAAGTATTGTGTCGGCCTGGTTAATAAGAATAAAATAATACTGTAATTATAACCTTTTTAGATTAATACAAATGAGTTATGTGGTGCATGTGACGGCAGTGGTTGAGGGAGATCTTGACCAAATTGAGATTTTAATTAATGATTACCGTTGCAAATGTCTGGAAAACCAGATTGGAATGGAACAATTTTTTGTTTGCCGGAGTGTGGAGCAGAAAAATGTTTTTCTCTACACGCAGGTATTTACAGATCAGGCAGCACACAAAGTGCATCTCGAAGGGGAGGATCCTAAGTGGTTCTTTGAACAGATGTCCGAAAATAAATTCGAATTTCAAGGACAATGGGTTGCAGGGACTGAAATTGACTCCTCTGCAGGACATGTCCTCAACTGACAAATAAGGAAGGGAGATAGAAAATAAGAGGAATTGTAACCTCGTTTCATTGGAAGAATAATCATCTCCCTTCCACTAAATTCCGTAATGCAACTGCAGAACTTAATTAATATGCCGCAGAAGTACATTCACTTTAATGAGTGAATTCCCACTGCTCTCCACCTGATTTTCACTTCCTGTTTTGTTTAAATAATTCTTCATACCAAGTTCGAATCTGGAAGAAGTTCGGCAAATTGATTGATATTTCTTGTAATTCATGACATAAAAGTAGTTCGTTTTAAACTATAAATTTACATAAAAACAAAAAAATACATGAAGGTTTCCAAATACCTTTTGCTCCGCCTGGCACTCCTTTTATTCCTTTTTCCGTCCTTTTTAGCAGCACAAGATGAAAAGCAGAAGCTCACCGGCCCTGTCGTCAAGGGTATAGTTGAGCAGTTTGTCTCCATGCATTATGCTCAAAAACCGCTGGACGATGAGATGTCTGCAAAGATCTTTAAGCTTTACCTGAACCGGCTGGATCCGGCACATTATTATTTTCTTGCAGCAGACGTGAATGAATTCCGAAAATACGAAACACGTATTGACGATATGCTGCTGCGCGGAAAAGTAAAATTGGCTTTGGAAATTTTTGAACGCTTCAAAGTGCGTTTGTCAGAGCGCCTGGCGATGATGGAAGAATTTCTTGCTGAGGATTTTGATTTCAGCCGCGATGCAAACTGGACATTGGAGCGCGATGATCTGCCTTATCCAGAAACAACAGAAGAGGCCAGGAAAATTTGGCGTACCAAAATCAAGTTTGATTTGTTGACCCTGAAGCTTGCTGATACCAGTATCAAAGATGGAAAAGAGCGCTTGATGAAGCGTGTACGTGGAATGTGGAAAGATTTTTCTCAGTATGAAAATGATGATGTTGTTTCGATATTCCTCAATTCAATGGCGGCAGCTTATGATCCTCACTCTTCCTATCTGGCGGCACAGGACCTGAAGAATTTTGACATCTCGATTAAACTCTCTCTTGAAGGCATCGGTGCGGTTTTGCGTTGGGAGGACGGCTACACGGTTGTAAATTCGATTGTTCCCGGTGGTGCGGCCGCAAGGCACGGAAAACTGAAAGCAGATGATAGAATTATTGCGGTTGCTCAGGGAGAAGAAGCTTTTGAAAGCGTCATTGATATGCGCCTCAACAACGTGGTGCAGCTGATTCGTGGGAAACGCGGAACCAAGGTTGGACTGCAAATTCTGCGGAAAACGAAAAAAGGTTTTGACACGCTTAAATTAGTTATTGTCAGGGATAAAATAATTCTTAAAGACGGAGAAGCAAGAATGCAGATTTTTGTGCATCCTTCTCCGGAGGAAAACAAAACTGCACAAGAAACAAACCGGATTGGTGTGATAAAACTGCCGTCATTTTATGTTGATTTTAATGACCGCCGCAAAAATCCAAAAAATTACAAAAGCTCATCAAGGGATGTAAAAAAGCATCTTAAAGAATTTGTACGGGAAAATGTTGATGGAGTCATCCTCGATTTACGCAGCAACGGAGGAGGTGGCCTTGATGAAGCAATCAATATGGCTGGACTCTTTATCGGTCACAATCCGGTGGTGATAGTTCGGCAGTCCGGAGGAAGACGGGTTACAGTTCACCGCAGCCGTGAGCGGGCAGTTTATGATGGACCTCTGCTGATAATGCTCAATCGCTACAGTGCTTCTGCATCCGAAATTCTTGCAGGCGCCATGCACGATTACCAACGCGCAATTTTAGCAGGTGACACCACAACTTTTGGAAAAGGAACCGTACAGAATATCTTTCAGCTTCCGGAAGGTTATGGTGCATTGAAAGTTACCATCGCTCAATTCTACCGCGTTTCCGGATGGTCCACACAGAACCGCGGTGTTGAAACCAGTCTCGTTTTACCCTCCCTCTACAATGCCCGGGATATTGGTGAATCCACCTTGGACAATGCTCTGCCCTGGCGCTCAATTGATCAGGTTTCCTATCGGGTGAGCGGGAATTTGAAAAAGGTTCTTCCGAAACTGAAACAACTTTCAGAAAATAGAATTGCCAATTCTGAATTTTTCCAAAAAGTTAAAGAGGATGTACAGGAATATTTGACAACAATAAAACCGCTGAAATACACCTCTATCCTGAAAATGCAGGAGGACGATTTGCGTCGTAAAACACAGCGAGACCAGGAACTGGAAAGTGCGTCAGAGAAAGCTGACGAAGACAATTCTGATGATACAGAAATTGAGGAAGAAAAGAAGGAAATTCAGCTGGATGAGTACATGAAAGAAAGTCTGGGAATTCTGTCAGATTACATAAAACTGCAGAAAAAATAGAAAAAGGATGAGTACGGATTCTTCGCCTGAGACAGAAATAGATATTTCCAAAAAAGAGATTTTGATTTCAAGCACCGAAATCAATCAGCGTGTGGCACAGCTGGGAAAGGAAATTTCTGCGGATTATCAGGGACGGGAACTGCATCTGGTGGGAGTGCTCAATGGTGCCTTCATTTTCCTGGCAGACCTGGTGCGCCAAATTAACATACCCTGTCAGATCTGTTTTTTGCAGGCTTCCAGTTACAAAGATCAGAAAGTGAGTTCCGGAGAAGTGACACTGATGCACAACCTGGATTTAAGCGGAAAGGATGTTCTGGTGGTTGAGGATATATTTGATACCGGATTGACCCTGAAATACGTTATGGAAGATCTCCTGCGGCAAAAACCGAATTCGATAGAAGCATGTTCATTGCTGAATAAAAAAATTCCGAATAAAGCTGAGGTAACAGTTAAATATATCGGCTTTGATATTGAAGATCGTTTTGTGGTTGGTTACGGATTAGATTTTGCTGAAAGATATCGGGAAGTTCCGCACATTGCCTGCCTGGATTAACGATAAAGCCGGCGGTTTAGTTTTGTCTGCAATGTGAAGCAAGAATTATCACAGAGGAAAAAACGCTGTGGGTCAACGGATTTAAACTGTTGAAAAATCAGCTTCTTCCGTAATCATCTTCCAGGCGCTCAATATCGTCTTCACCAAAATAATCTCCGGTTTGTATTTCAATAAAGCTCAAATCAACAGTACCGGGATTTTCAATACGGTGAGCTGAGCCGCAGGGAATATTCACTGACTCGCCACCTTTTTTGTTGAGTCGTTGTCCGTCAAGTGTTACGATGCCTTCTCCGGACACCACATACCAGTGTTCTGCTCTTTTTTGATGTTTTTGCAGACTGAGTCGCTGACCGGGGTAAACCACGATTCGCTTTACTTTATAATCCGGCTCGTCCGCCAGAACCGTGTAAAAGCCCCACGGACGATGATCAGTTTCTGTATTTTGATTCATGCAGATGTTTTAAGATGTGGATGATTGTTGATGGTATTGCAAAAAGTCTGAAATCTACACAGTGATTTCGACCGAATAGAGAAATCATAATTATATTAGTGAAGTGACTTATAAAAGATTTCTCGCTTCATTCGAAATGACACGGTTTAAGGCAGAATCATTTTAAGCAACCTGAAAAAAATCACAAGACCAGACAGTCTTTGTGAAAACAATCTGGGCGAGAATTACTTTACTCGACTGTTACGAGTTTTATCGTGTCACTCCGAACGTATTTGAGAAATATTAAAATATATCAGTATATTATCAAGACTCTCTTCGTTCGAGATGACATGCCTCAGTCAATAATATAAGTTTCATATGATAATTCAAGACTCACGAGTACTTTAATAAAAAACCAAACAGGCTGAACCCAAGAAGTTTTATGAACGCAAAGCTAAAAAAAAGTATTCTCGTAATTTCTCTGCTCTGTTTTGCAACACAAGCCTGGGCAGTAAGAGCAAAAATCCGCTTTCTTTTTCCTGTCAGTACAAAAAGCGTGACAGATGGTTTTGAGGACTCAGAGCTCAAGACATCAGAATTCGTTCTGGCTTTTTTGATGCCGATTTCCCGGAACACCCAGTTGGATTTAGGATATTCATATTTTAATGCTCGGATCGAAGATCCTGCCGATTCGTCGGAAGGCTACAAAGGATTTTTCCGTGCCCATTTACTGGAACTTGGAGCAGGTTATACAGGATTTGAGCTGACGAGAAATATATCGCTGCTTTTTGAGGCTTCTGTCCGGATTCCTGTCAGCGGTCAAGCCGAAGTGAAAGGAAACCAGGATTCCTCAGAAGCGTCTTCCATCAGCGGAATGGGTTATTTTTTTGGACCCGGCATTGCTTACGGCAACATGGAAGTGCTGTTATTTTATCAGCGCAGAAATTTGAGTTTTGATGACCTGACAGTTTTGCGCAACGGTAAGCGCCAGGATGTGGCTCTGCATTCTACAGAATACGGCATTGGTCTCGGATATACTTTTTAATGCTTTGTTATGTTTAATGTTATTGTCAACAAAGAATATGAACTTTTGTTCGAAAGACTCAAAGCGGAAGCTCCGGATTCTTTTGCACTGTCGCTGGCTGATTTTTCTCATCCGGATGAAAAACTGAATGTCCTGCTTGAAAAAGCAGATGCAATTATTGGACAGGTAAATCCCAGCGATTCGCAGTATGAAACCGCCGGGAGGCTGCGGATAATTCAAACCATGAGTGCCGGCTACGACCGGATAGACCTGGCAAAAGCAAAACATCATAACGTTTTAGTTGCCAGCAACAACGGCGCCAATGCGGTCTCGGTTGCAGAGCATGTTTTGATGCAAATTTTCGTACTCTATCGGCAGTTGCTGTTTCACCACCGTTCTGTAACTTCTGGTCCCTGGAAAAATTTAAAACACACAAACAAAGAACTTGCAGGAAAAACCCTCGGGATTTTTGGATTGGGGCGCATAGGAAAAGCCCTTGCGCAGCGGGCTGTGGCTTTGGGTGTCAAGGTTCAATATTTTGATGTCGTGCGCCAGTCGGAAGCAGAAAAAGAGTGGGGCCTGAAATATCTCTTTCCGGAAGAATTGCTTTCAAGTTCTGATATCATCAGTTACCACCTTCCAAAAACCAGCTTTACCCACCATTTAATAAACAGGAATTCACTCCGGAAAATGCGTCCGGATGCACTTTTGATCAATTCCTCGCGCGGTTATATTCAGGACGAAAATGCTATTTATGAGGCTTTGACTTCCGGCCAGATTTCTGCTGCCGGACTGGATGTTTTTGAAGTGGAACCACTGCCGGAAAACTCGCCGCTGCGAAAATTGGAAAATGTGGTGCTGACTCCTCACAGTGCGCCTGATAATGAAAGCCTTATCCTGGCTGTCCGGAATGCACTCGATAATCTCCTCAGAGTTTCAAATGGGAATGAACCGCAATCTATTGCGGTTGACCACGAAGAAGTAACGCGTCAGTTTTTAGAGCGCTTCCCGGAGGTGAAACTGACTGCTTCCTGACTCTTTCGTAATTTGCTGAAATCAAGTTGGACTGTGTTTTGCAGAAGGTACTTAAGTAGAACTATTTTTTAGCAAACTATTCGGACCAAAGGTCATGGAACAGCAGGTAACTAATCCGTATTTTGAACTGGGTGTAAAACCCGGAGTATCCCCAAAGCAGCTGAAGCAGGCTTATCGTCAGTCTGTGATGCGCTATCATCCGGATACGGCTGCAGGAAAAGGCAATACGGAAAAATTTCGGCAGGTAACAGAAGCGTATCAGCTTCTGCAGAAAATGAATGCCTATGAAGCTGCTTCTTCCAGTAAAAAAACGGTCAGCAGAACCTCTAATTTGAGACAGAAGTTTTCCTCAGTTTTTTTTAATAAGAGAAGGCAGGAGAACCAAACTGAAAAACCGTGGTGGGATAATATAGATGTTCCTCAGGGAAAAAATGAAAAAATTAAAGTAAACCGCCAGACCACCAATCTCTCACTTGAAGAACTGATTAACTGCGTTGAGCTTTCTGCAAATCAGTATGTGCGTCAGGTTGCACTGGAAGCAATTGCTGCAAAAAGGGATGAAGGCGGAGTGAAATATTTACTTCACCTTTTGCAAAATTCAGAAAAATCAAACCGCAATCAGGTTATACAGGCGCTTGGTCAATGCGGATTTCAAGGGGTAAACAAGTATCTGCTGGCATATGTAACAGATCCGGATATAGAAATCTCTACCTCTGCAATCAAGGCCCTGGAGCGTCTTAACGCTGCAAACCGATCCCTTGTAGTTGAAATTCTTCGAAAAGAAAATCCAACATGGCAGAACTCATTATTGCAGCCGCTTTCAAAACTAAAAAACAAGGTCTTTTCTGTTGCTGCTTCAAAGCGCAAATTAGGCGGTCTACTGCTGCGTGAACGTAAACTCACTGCAGAACAACTGGAAATAGCTTTGCTCATGCAGAAGAGATTCCCGCTGCTGCTGGGTCAAATACTGCGCTATCTTAATTACGTTTCCATTCCGGAAATTCAAAATTCAATTGCCTCCCAGAAAAATTTCAGTTAGTATAACTGGTCATGCATGACATTATCAGAGATTAAGTCTCTGTCAAATTGTTTGCTCTAACCTGAAAACTTCTTTTATCTTACTGCAATTACAAGACATTTTGTTATTTAAGATTTGAAAATCCATAAAACGAACTATGCCAATAACTGACTCAAAACCCACTTCTGATAACCCACAAACTCAAGCTCCTCAAAATGTTCAGTATGCTGCTCCTTATCCGCAGCAATTTGAAGATGACACCATTGATTTGTATGAACTGTGGATCACCTTGTGGAACAAAAAGTGGCTCGTTATTGCGGTGACTGTAATCGCGGCGCTGGGATCTGTGGTTTATGCCCTGCTACAGCCGCCTATTTACAAAGCTGAAGCACTGCTCCTTCCGCCAAAAGCAAAAGATGTTCAATCATTGAACGTGCAGGGAGTGCAGGGAGTGCAGGGAGTGACTGCGGCCGGAGCTTTTGCTGCCTTTAAAAATAATCTCAGCTCCCGCAGTCTGCAGAAGAAGTTCATTGATGAGCAGGGCCTGATGGATATTCTGGCTCCAGGCAGAACTCCGGAAACGAGGGATATCGAAATCCTTGAAAGTTTTGCAAAAATGATCAAAATCGAACACGTTAAGCGGGCTCTTGAAAATGTAAAAGGGATGTCCGTTTCAATGGAGTCCGATGACCCTGAATTTGCGGCAAATTTAGTCAACGATTATATTAGCTTTTTTGATACTGAGACCATACTTGCACTGTCTGCTGCTGCACGTAATTCACTTGCGGGTCAGATCAGGGACATTGAATACACTATCGCTTCCAAACGTCAGATGGCAAAACAGCGTCGGGAAGACACTATATTGCGTCATGAAGAAGCGGCAGTTATTGCAGGAAAACTGGGAGTCAGGGACAGGGTTGATACAACGAATGTCGTGCAGAACAATCAGTTGAACATTTCAAAAAGCTCCACTCCGCTATATTACAGGGGCTACAGAGCGCTCAATGCAGAAATAAATATCCTCAAAAACCGCAAATCAGACGATCCTTTCATTAGTGGATTACGTGATTTACAGGAGAAACTTGCGCTGCTGCACTCGATCAAAATTGAAGCAGAAGGAATGCATGCGGTAACAGTCGATCAGGCCGCCTATCCGCCAAAAAACCGCATCAAACCCAACCGCAGACTGATTGTTTCGCTTGGTACTGTAGTCGGTTTGTTCTTGGGAATCTTCCTTGTGTTTTTTGTTTCATTTGTACAGAAGCAGAAGGAAACACATTCCGAATAAGCTATCTTACTTGAGGCAGCAAAATATCCTATTTCCTCTCTTTTATTCCGGAAGAGTCCTCAAAGGAATCTCCGCCAAAGCCGTGTGAATAGCTCCGTCCGGAGTCAATTCACTCTGAAAAAGTGTCACGGAATCTGCAATTCCAGACAACAAAATATTCCTCACTTTAAAATCGACTGTTTTTCCTGCACGCGGTTTCAGCCGCCCAAGTGTCACATGCGGAACGAAACGGCGGCGCTCCGGAGTTATTCCATATTTGCGCACGCAGTTTGCCACATCGCTTTGCAGCCGCAGCAGTTCTGTAGTATGTTCAACGAGTGCGGCAGCAATTCTTGGACGTGAAAACGGGAAAGGGGTAATTGCGGAAATTGTCAGTGGAACTGCTTTCGTTGACTCCAGTTTTCGTTCCAGGGCGAGCTGCAGAGCGGAGATCTTCACGGATTCAACGTCTCCCGAAAAGACCAGAGTAAGGTGATAGTTTTCAGGAGGGAGCCAGCGAATTTTCTGACGCTTGTCCTGTCCGGCAATGAGTTTAGCATGTCCGGACAATTCATGCCTGAGTGACAAAGGCAAATCCAGTGAAATGAAGGACCGGATCTTCATCAACTTATCCGGAAACAGTCAGGCCTTCAATCAGCAGTGCCGGAATAAAGGAATGCGTGAGTTCAGGTTGGTATGCATTGCCGCTGGCCCGGATGTTTTGCAGAACGTCAAAAAAGTTTCCGGCAACAGTGATGCTGTCAACAGGCTGAATCCGGAGTCCGTTCTCCAGCAGAAAACCCTGTACTCCAATTGAAATATCTCCGCTGACAGGATTGCAGCCGGCTTGACCTTCAAGCTGGGTGACGAGCAGACATTTGTTGTTTAGTGAACAAAGCTGCTCCAGACTGTGATCACCTCTCGGCCATACCAGGTTATGTGAACGCGTACTGATTCCACCGGAATATCCGCGTGAAGCATGTCCGGTTGAGTTTTTATTCTCTTTGCCAGCAGATTCAACGTGATATAAAAAATTGCGGAAAACACCATTTTCAATCAGCGGCAGCGGTTTTGTCAAAAAGCCTTCTGCATCGAGAAAACATGAGCGGTTCCCGCCCGGACGGTGTGGATCATCGAGCAAAGTCAGTTCCGGAGCGGCAATTGTTTCGTCGAGTTTTCCCTGCAGACGTGACATTCCGCGCTGTGCGGATTCTGCGGAAAAGGCTCCGAAGAACATTCCTAAAAAACGCGGTGCCACATGTTCGTCCAGCACCACCGGTAATTTTCCACCTTTTATTGGAGCTGCGCTCAGCAGTTCTGCCGCCTTTTCTACTGCTTCGGTGCCAATTCGATTTCCTGCATCCTTATCCCAGTCCCGGCGGTGAAAAATCTGCATTCCGGATTTTCTTGAATCTCCATCCTGTAAAAGTGGGCCGCACCAGGCGGCAACTTCATTTGACTGCTGTCTGTAGAAAACACCTCTGCTGGAAAGCAAAAGCGATTCATTACTTCCGCGTGAAACTCCAAGATACGGAATTGAAACTACACGCTTATCTGCTGCTTTGACTGCATCTTCTATTGACAACCCAAGTTCTGTCAGGTCCTCTGTATTCAACTGATCAAGTTCGGGATTGTAAAGTTCAAGTGAGGCAGAATCCGGAATTTCTGCCGGTGCGTCCAGCATTTTAACTTCAGTTGGATCCTGCAGTTTTGCGTTTTCACAGGCATTTTCAAAGGCATGCTGAATGGATTCTGAACTCAGCCGCTCTGTGGACGCAAGTCCGGTACGGCCTCCATCGAGAACTCTTACTCCCAAACCAAGGCTGGTGGATTGTTCAACTTTTTCCACTTTACCTTCCTGTATTTCCACATCCAACGCTTCGCTGCGTTCAACCACAACATCAACGTCTTTCAGTCCCTTTTTTTCTGCGAGCACCAAAACCTGTTCGGCAGCCTGCTTCATATTCAGCATCTAATCTCTTCCTGTCTCAGAATATTATATAATATGAAAACCGGTTTCATCCACATTGCAAACATGAACCAAAACTCAGTTGGATTAATTATACACATATCAGAGCCGAAAAAAACTGCTTTATGCACGAAACTCGACAGTCACGTGTTTTGTAGTGTCATCCCGAACGAATGTGAGGTATCGTGCACGATATCAGCACTTTATCGGATCTCCCCCTTTGGTCGAGATAACAAGCTGTAGTCAATAATATTAGTATCTTACGAGAACTCGTGACTCATGAGCACGAAGAGACAACTGCGAAAAACCGGGGACAGTTAGACATAAGCCGCTTGCCACTTAGCTTCAGTTTTAATAAACTCAACAGTTGCAATAGATGATAAACAAGGGTAAAAGAATTTGCTGAAAAAGAGCTGAGATCTAATAAGTTCCCTCACATACGTTCGGGATGACAAAAGAATATTCGTGGAACAGCTGATTACAAAAAGTACTAAGGAATTGAAGAAATGATGAAACAATATACTTTTGCAGTAGTCGGCGCCCTGGGAAATGTCGGCACCGAAATGCGCAGCATATTGGAAACAAGTGATCTGCCAATCGAGAATCTAGTCCTGCTCGATATTGCACAAAACGCTGGTACAAAAGTCAAATGGCGTGGTGAAGAATACACTGTCGCGGA
>ERZ651768.1491-NODE-1491-length-17073-cov-10.905919_pt1 | contig 17073 bp, 17 predicted proteins | sample MGYA00514754_ERZ651768 | MGnify/ENA metagenome assembly ERZ651768
TTTTCTTTTTTTTCTTTTTTTTGGGTGTATCCAAAGAATCGTCTTTTGATCGGTTCTTTTTATCTAGTTTTTCCGTCGCCACCAGCAACTCCTCATTTAACAAATCAACATTAAACCTTAACGGTTACAGAGTTTTAACCACAAATCGAAACCTGCAATCACAAAAATAATTCTAACGAAAATTTTTAAAATGTTAAAAAAATCTCACTAAACTATAATATAAGCAATTCACTTATTATTCTTTCCATTTTGCATTAATTGCAAGCGAACCCATTCTGATTCCTCCCATTCGAAGACTGGTTAAAAGATCCAGAGACGGAAGAAAAAATAACCCACGAGAGACAGGTGGATGAGACACAGCATCAGCATAAGCTTCCAACTTTTCGGGGTTATTGCTGAATGTAGCGGTGTATTCACCTGAGCATGAGCCCACCCGCCATGGGAAACTATGTTGCGGAAGATTGCCTGAGACCCCTGTATCGGATATGAATTTTTGAGTCAGCACAAAGCTGCTTCCCATCGTATCAAGATTTTCAGAGCTATCTACGAACACTTTATCTTGCGTACCGGCAATGTCCGAAAAAGCCCCTCCTTCCATTACCAGTTCTTCTAAGAGATTTCCGTTTGAGCCAAACAGCTCTTTAATCTTATCGGCAAGAATTCTGTTAAGCTCTTCTTTTTCGGAAGAAAAACAAAAAAACATATCACCAATAGTGGCTGGCACTTCAAAACCATCTATCTCTGTTTCATCGAGAGAACGAAAACCATAACGGACGGGAGCGTCAGGCGTGATCAAAATCCATGCCATCGGGCCAAACCCAACCATCGCATTAATTTCATTTTTCTTTTTGTCTGTTTTAGACTGGTTGGAAAAATTTTCTGCTTCTAGCTCACATGCCATACTAGGAGTCTGCGCGCCAATTCGAGCTACGTTCATTGCAATTAACGGCAAATTTTCAAATTCATAGGCTTGCACTAACGTATGCCGCTTAGGAGAGTTTAAAATGCCTTTTTGAGCTTGCATAGCAACTTATCAAACCTTCAAATATTGATCGATAATTTCCTCACCTAAATTTTCTATTTTATCTGCTGCTACATTTCTTCCTTTGTCTAAAATATAAAATTGTTGGGCAACGCGACGGGCAAAAGGAAGTTTTTGTTCAACAAGAAGTATAGTCATTCCTCTTTCTTGATTGAGGCGAATAATAATATCCCCTATCTCATGAACGATATTTGGCTGAATACCTTCCGTCGGTTCATCTAGAATCAACAACTTTGGATCAATCGACAATGCCCTTCCAATCGCCAATTGCTGTTGTTGACCTCCGGAGAGATCTCCTCCACGCCGACGAAGCATCTGTTTTAATACAGGAAAAATTTCAAATATGAATTCAGGGATCTCACGCAACCCATCACCGCGAGCGAGGAGTCCTACTCTAAGGTTTTCCTCCACACTTAGCTGAGTAAAAATTTCTCTGCCTTGAGGAACATAACCAATGCCTCTATATGCCCTGGTTTCCGCAGGCTTTTTAGTCAAGTCCTCGCCATCATATATAATGGAAGCAGATGAAGTTGGCAACAAACCCATAATGGATTTCAGGAGGGTTGTCTTACCGACTCCATTTCTTCCCATCAAACAGGTACAGGATCCGGCCAAAACGTTCAAGTCCACATCCCAAAGCGTGTGGCTTTCTCCATAAAACTGATTTAACTTCTCAACCTTTAACAAAACATCAGCTCCCCAAGTAAACTTCAACTACCTTCGGATCATTTTGCACGTCTTCCATTGCTCCCTCTGCCAGCACGCGCCCCTCATGCAAAACCGTAACCCTGTTTGCTATAGAGCGAATAAAATCCATTTCATGTTCAACCACGACCACGGAATGTTTTCCCGCCAAGGAGCTTAAAAGTTCCGCCGTCTGTTCGGTTTCTTGATGCGTCATCCCTGCAACGGGTTCATCGATTAATAGTAGCCTGGGGTCTTGTACCAACAACATTCCTATTTCCAGCCATTGGGTTTGACCATGGGCCAGCAAACCCGCACGTATATTTTTTTGTTCAACTAAGCCAATGGTCTCCAAAGCACCTTCAATCGTTTCTTTTTGGTCGGCGTTTAAACGTTTTAATAGCGATGTCCAAATATCTTTATCTGCATGGAGTGCTAATTCTAAATTCTCATACACCGTATGGTTTTTAAAAACGGTCGGCTTCTGAAACTTTCTCCCAATACCAGCATGTGCAATTTCATACTCCGTCATCTGGGTTAGATCCATAGACTGCCCAAAGAAAACGGTCCCCTCATCTGGGCGTGTTTTCCCAGTGATCACATCCATCATGGTAGTTTTCCCGGCACCGTTTGGCCCTATAATGCAACGAAGTTCTCCATCGTCAATGTACAAATTCAGATCATCAAGCGCCTTGAATCCATCAAAGCTAACCGTGACATTCTCAACGTACAAGATACAACCATGCCTTGTATCAACCGAGCTCTCTTTCGCCTGATTCTTTTCGCTAGTCATTTATTACTTCCCTATCCTTATTCTTTGAAGTAAAGCGATCAAAAAAACCAAGAAACCCTTTTGGCAAAAATAAAGTTACCACTATGAAAAGTACTCCTAAGAAATAAAGCCAATAATCTGGGGCCGCAACAGTGAACCAGCTTTTTGCTACATTGACCAATCCGGCTCCAAAAAGAGCCCCGATTAAGGTCCCTCGCCCACCAACCGCCACCCAAATAGCCATCTCAATCGAATTAGTAGGTTGCATCTCACTTGGATTGATAATACCAACCTGCGGAACATAAAGGGCACCAGCCAAGCCACACAAAAATGCAGAGACCGTCCAAATAAAAAGTTTGTAATGCAAAGTGTTATAACCGGAAAACATGACCCGACTTTCAACATCTCGAATCGCGATAAGAATCCGACCCAACTTTGATTTCACGATATAACGAGAAAGGATATAACTCAAAAATAACACAAAAGCAGTAATCATAAACAAACCCATTTTCGTGGATGGGTCTTGCAACGAATACCCTAAAATTCTCTTAAAGTCGGTAAGGCCATTATTACCGCCAAAACCTGTATCGTTACGGAAGAACAAAAGCATCAATGCGTAAGTCATTGCCTGAGTGATAATTGCAAAATAAACTCCCTTAATACGAGAGCGAAAAGCAAAATAACCAAAAACAAAGGCAAATAATCCGGGCAACAAGAGAATAATCAATAAAGCAAAAGAAAAGAAATCAAAACCATACCAATACCAGGGTAATTCTTTCCAATCGAGAAAGACCATAAAATCGGGCAGATCACTTTTGTAAACTCCTTCTTTGCCGATACTCCGCATCAAATACATACCCATGGCATATCCGCCCATTGAAAAAAACACCCCATGCCCCAAGCTCAAAATACCTGTATATCCCCAAATCAAGTCAACGGCCAAAGCCACCATGGCGTAACACAAATACTTCCCAAGAAGCGGGAACATATAATCCGGAACATGTAAAAAAGATTCTTCAGAAACAAATACATTTAAAATGGGAATTAAAACTATCGCAGCAAACAATAACCCAAAGGTAAGTAACCAACCTCGAAATGAATGTAATGCTGCGATTTGTTTTATCATCTGATAGATGCTCAGTTATCGGCGGATCGCCCCTTAAGGGCGAATAAACCTTGCGGTCGCTTTTGAATTAAAGCGATAATAAGAACCAGAACTATTATTTTCCCCAGCACAGCCCCAGAAATAGGCTCTAAAAATTTATTGATCACCCCAATTCCAAGAGCACCTGCTACGGTACCTGCAATTTTGCCCACACCACCTAAAACAACGACCATAAAAGAATCAACAATATACATTCGTCCCAGTTCTGGTCCCACGTTTCCGATCTGGGAAAGAGCGAGTCCTCCAAGACCTGCCACACCAGACCCCAAACCGAAAGTCCACATATCGATCTTATGGGTTGATATTCCCATACAGGCTGCCATCTCCCTATTTTGAGTTACAGCACGAACTTGAAGTCCAAGGGATGTTTTTTGCAGTAGCGCCCAGATAGCGGTTACTACAAAAACCACGAACACGATAATCACGATCCGACTGTAGGGGAAAACCACCCCGTTAAAAACTTCAACACCGCCGGAAAGATAGAAAGGATTGGCGACCTCCACGTTTTGCGCACCAAAAGTCAGCCTTACAGTTTGAATCAATACTAAGCTGATTCCCCAAGTAGCAAGAAGGGTCTCCAAAGGCCGACCATAAAGATGCCTGATGATGCCTCTCTCTAAAATAATACCCACGATAGCGCTAGCCAAAAAGGAGACTGGGATAGCAACAATTAAATACCAGTCAAAAAAACTGGGCAAATACTCAATAAATAAATTTTGAACAACAAACGTTGCATAGGCACCTATCATTAGCATTTCCCCATGCGCCATGTTAATTACTCCCATAAGTCCAAACGTAATCGCCAAGCCCAAGGCCGCGAGAAGTAATATACTGCCGAGACTCAATCCATAAAATAAGTTTGCGATTTGATCAACAAATACCTGTCTTTGTTTAATGGCTTTGAGAGCCTTAGCAGCACTATCACGAATTTCAGAATCCTCTTCAAAATACTCACCTTTGTCGTTCTGTTTCAACAATTCTTCAAGAACCATGTAAAAATCATTGTTCCCAAATTTTTTAATGTTATTAATCGATTCAATACGTTTGCTTTTATCTTCGCCTTCGAGATTTATTTTTGCCAGAACCAGCAAAAGCGTCTCTTTAACATCATCGTTTTTCTCTTTTTTTAGAGAAGCTTCAACCAGTGCCAAAACTGAACTCGAGGAACGTTTCAATAACTCTTGTGCTGCTTCTAATCGAACAGCAGGTTCCTCAGAGCTTAGTTTTAATTTTGCAATCGCTGCCGAAAGATATCTTCTGACAGAATTATTAATTCTAGGTTTTCTAAGTATTAAGGACTCTATATCCACTTTCTTTCCCGTCAGGGCATCAATCCCTTGATTCTCTCCCTTATTTAAAATAACAAGCTTTCCTTCGTCAGTAGTTGCCAGGCGTTTATTTTCCAGAGCACTTAAAGCGGGTAGTGCGGTTGGATTCCCAAGTTCACCCAGTTTTTGTACCGCTATTTTTATCTTGGAACGACTTTTATTTCCTAAATCCTTCAGTAGAGACTCGAAGTCATTTGCCTCGGCAATCGATATGAAGGATATGAAAAAAACGACGAGAGCAAAGAACCAAACAGGTCGTGTGAATACTTTGAAGATGCTAGAACCGGTTATCGAACAAACAGGTTTCGGTAGGAAGAAGTGATTGAACATTAATTCAACTCTTTCTAAAAACAAAGAAATTCCATTCACTTGATGTGAATGGAATTCTTATCTGAAAACTCTCTGGCCTAAGGACGCCAATCAATGCTGGAGAAGACTAGAACCGATAGACCAGAGTATAAAATCACAAATCAGAATTTTGCCTTGGTACAGTTACCACATACCCAAGGATAAGTCCAATCAGCTACCTTTTTGGCACTTTCTGGAATGAAAGGACTCCACGCATCCGCACGGATGGGCCCATCAGTTTTCCAAACGACTTCAAACTGACCGTCCGCCTGAATTTCACCGATAACTACCGGTTTATGCAAATGGTGGTTCTTAGCATCCATCGTTATTTTAAAACCAGAAGGCGATTGAACGGTTTGACCTCCCACAGCTTGGCGAACTGCATCAACATTCGTGGTGCCAGCTTGTTCAACCGCTTGGGCCCACATCTTGATCCCAATGTAGTGGGCTTCCATCGGATCATTAGTTACTCGCTTGTCACCGCCAGGTAGATTATGTTTCTTAACATAAGCCTTCCATTGTTTAATGAAGGACTTGTTTTCAGGGGTATCGACAGACATAAAATAATTCCAGGCTGCCAGGTGACCCACTAACGGTTTTGTATCAATGCCCCGAAGTTCTTCTTCTCCCACAGAAAACGCAACGACAGGAATATCTTCTGCTTTTAAGCCCTGATTTCCGAGCTCCTTATAAAATGGTACGTTTGAATCGCCATTGATGGTGGAAACCACTGCGGTCGGTTTGCCGGCCGCAAACTTCTTGATATCCGCAACGATTGTTTGGTAATCACTGTGACCAAACGGCGTGTAGGTTTCCATAATATCATCTTTGGACACTCCCTTGGATTTAAGGAAATAGTTAAGGATTTTGTTGGTCGTGCGGGGATACACATAGTCGGTTCCTAAAAGAACCCACCTTTTGGCTCCACCGCCATCTTCGCTCATTAAATATTCTACTGCCGGAATGGCTTGCTGGTTGGGAGCAGCGCCCGTATAAAAAACATTGAAAGAAGATTCTTCACCTTCATACTGAACCGGGTAAAAGAGCAGGCCATTCAATTCCTCGAAAACCGGAAGAACTGATTTTCTAGAAACGGAGGTCCAGCAACCAAAGGTAACCGCGACTTTGTGCTTTTGAATTAACTCCCGAGCTTTTTCAGCGAATAAGGGCCAATCAGAAGCCGGATCAACCACAACAGGTTCAAGCTTTTTGCCCAATAATCCACCCTTCTCATTTATCTCCTCAATTACCATCAATGCCACATCTTTCAATGATGTCTCACTAATCGCCATCGTACCGGAAAGCGAGTGTAAAATACCTACTTTAATGGTATCACCCGACTGTGCTGTCGTACTGACAACCGCATCACCAACTGGAGAACCAGCCATCTTAGAAGTCCCTTTTTCTCCACAACCCACACCTGAGATAAGAATCACTAGCAACGCCAAAGCTAAGTTTAGAAGCCCCAAATTAAAAAATGAAACTCTCTGTTTTGGTTTAAAATAATTCATCTTTCTAGCCATCCTTTCAAAACCAAATTAATAATTACGCCTTTAATACAAATTATGGTATTTGCAACCCAATAACCAATATGTAGAGCAATTCCAATGCCAAAAAAATATAGAAAAAAACCATTGAAATACGTGAGGTTACATCTTTCTTCAAATATCACCATCGTAAAATTGCTCTAAAATAATGCATTTAAGAGATATCGTGCTGTCTTTTGATACTTGTTCGAATGGCGCTTCTACAAGTAAAAGTACGAGAGTGAGGAAAACCGTTTGGGAGAGTCGATCAGTTGACCTTCAAATCAAAAATGAGAAGTTATTGCAAAATTTTAACTTCTTTCAAAAACAAAAACCTGTCTTGCTTCAAAAAAAAGAGGAAAGGCGATCAAGCCTTTCCTCTTTACTAAACGAATTGAATTTTATTTAAAATTACAACTGGAACTGCATAGCTAACATAGCTGTATTTTTGTCGACTCCATTATCATGGTCTGCATCTAAATACCACAACGCGGTAATCTTGGCATTAAATCCATCAATAACATAATTTATGCCAGCTTCTGTGCGATCTTTGCGCCCCCGACTGCCAGACGCATTGGCCTGGTCTCTGTCATAATTCTGGTATCTTAAATAAGGTTGGAATTGACCCTGTATGCCACCAATCGAAGTCTTATTAGGCATTAAGTAGCTCGCCAATATTAAATAAGAATCACCTTGGAGCAAATTAGTCGTATTAGAGCCGGTGTGACTGCTTTTACCACCCAAATCCCAGTCAAAGTAAGCGCCCTCAAGATTAAGCACCGCACCACTTCCAAGCGTCCTCTCTATAAGAATATCTGTACCGACGCCTGTGAAGTCACCCTTATCAGCAACGCTACCTGTCGCATCTTTTTCGTGATGCAAAATTAAGCCTAAAGTCGCAAGTTGCTTAGCGCCAAAATAGGTGCTTCCCGTATAAAACCCAGGTTCCGGATCACCTAAAGCAAAATCAATCCGAGCTGTGTGCTTGACATTATCGTCTACATCTGCACCACCAGTGGCTCCTTCGAAGACACCGTAAGCCCACTTGAACTTACCACCGTTGACATCACCATGAACCGCAATCCCATCATCTCGCCCACAACAGCCAGCACCCAAATTCCCAAAAGACTGCACCATGGGAAAGCTATAGGCAGCATTTAAGTAATAAGGCCCGTCCAGATTCGAGCGATCACTCGGAGGCAACTGTCTTCCTATCCAGAATTCAAAACCATCAAATTGCAATTTAGCAACCGCATCTAAAAGGTTAACGCTTTCACCGCTAAGCTCTGTGTTGTACTCGACTTGAACATTTTTATGAACTTGTGAAACTGTGTAAAGTCTCATGTTATCGGCCGACAGATCAAATGAGTCTTCTCCTGGGTCAGTAGCATTATTCTCATTGACGGACACGGAGCCTCTAAAACCCATCCCTATTTGAAAATATTTTGTCTCGTCAATTTTAATCTTTGCACCAGCATCAGCAAATGTCGGGAACCCAACAAAGAGTAAAAAAACCGCCGCAACACCATAAAAAACTCGCTTGAAAACTGATAAATTCATAAAAAGCTCCCCTTACTCTGTTAAATGATTAAAGTCCATGCATCCTTATAGATTAAAACCAACTCAATCGCGGCGTCTTTCGATACGGCTCCAAATAATCGGACGCATTCTATCACAATAAGAAATCTAACACAAAGCCAGTCGCGGTGGTTCTAGTTCAAAATAAACTCTTTCCTTAGTGATGCTCTTTCCCCTATTTTTATTCTTGCTAATCAGCGTGAGCAAAGATTGTTCCTTTTTAAAAAGCATGATGCTAGGTCTTTGTTTACAAATAACTTAGAAAAAAAGGGCGTGATTAAAACATGAACATCGAGGAGTAAAACGACCCATATTTGAGCATTCAAGATACATAATGCTTAAATATGAGCCATATTGGAGAAAAACTATTGAACTTGTCGTAAATGCTTTTTGTTTACAAAAAACAAATCAATCATTCTCACAGCAGTAAAAAAAATTAAAACAACTCATCGAAAATCTTTTTTTGCTGGTTTTTATATTCTTCTTCGTTTATGAGTTGCTTGTCAAAAAGATATTTAAGGTGCTCAAGTTTCTCCTCTAACTTGGGATTGATGTTATTTTTTGAAGATTTTTTTTGTGGGGCATCAACGGATCCCCGGTTATCCATATTTTTCTGGCCGGAGATAGGCAGCTTCAGCTTTGAAATAATCCAGTTTTTCTGTATGCGCTTGTCCCCATCGGACTTAAAATAAAGCTGTCCTTTCTTAGGCATCATTTCCCAGGAAAAAATATTCCAACCACGAACATTATTTTTTTGAAGAAACGTTTCACCCCGAATAGAATCGAAACGCCAGTTTAAATATTTTTTAAAAGAAAAAATATCACCCGATGTGGTGCCACCTACGCTTTTTAGTTGAATGCGAATAATTTTTTTAGGAACCACCCCTGCAAATGCTTTAAAAAGGATCGGCGCTAATGTTTGAACCTCGGCAACGGAAAAAACAGATTCTTCTTTATTCCCAATAAAGGTACCCTTGTATCTAAGTGAAATCAGGTGATTGACAATTTCTGCCTGTGAAATTTTTATAGGGTGATTTAATTTAAGGTAATTAATATTAGAATTGTCATGGGATGGAGATCGAAATGTAATCTTAACTTTATTTTTCTTCGGCCCAGCCCCTTCCGCAATTCCAAAAATAGTAAAACCCAAAAAAATAAAAATCACTACAACTTTTAAAAACTTAGCATTCAAAACCATTTCTTACAAAATCCTCAGCAAATTAAAATCAAGAACACAGTAAACCCTGATCAATGATAAATTGCTCTACGTCCACTACCCCGACACCACTTTTTAAATTGGTAAAAACAAAAGGTCTTTCCCCTCTCATTTTTTTTGCATCGCGTTCCATAACTTCTAGAGAAGCTCCAACATGTGGGGCCAGATCAGTCTTATTGATAATCAGCAAATCAGACTTCGTGATGCCCGGCCCTCCCTTGCGTGGGATTTTATCACCGGCGGCAACATCAATGACATAAATAGTAAGGTCGGATAATTCAGGACTAAAGGTAGCTGCAAGATTATCGCCGCCGCTTTCAACTATAACCAAATCCAGATTGGGAAAACGAACACCTAGTTCATCCACAGCAGAAAGATTCATTGAAGCGTCTTCGCGAATCGCCGTGTGTGGACACCCTCCTGTCTCCACCCCTAGGATACGATCCTCTTCCAAGGCCTTTTGCTTAATTAAAAACTGAGCATCCTCTTTTGTGTAGATATCATTGGTCACTACTGCGATTTCAAACTTTTCGCGCAATTGTTTACAAAGCGCATTGATCAATGCGGTTTTCCCAGAACCCACCGGCCCCCCTACCCCAACCCTCAGAACTTGTTTTTTACTCATTTTTTTAATTTATGAACGAAATAATCTTGTGTACTGAGTTTCATGCAGAGCGCTTGCGATTCCCTGCCCGGGAGCAGTGTATCCAATATCCTCATCAGACAAATCCAACCCCTGCATAACCACATGAGAAATGGTTTCAATAACGGTTGATAGAATTTTTTGGCCATCAGTTTGCCCTAACGGTATTAATTTCATGGCACATAAAACTTTATTTTCCGACCACATCCACAAAAAACCGTTAGCGGCATCGTTTAAAGAAATATTCCACCTGACGGCCGCCAAGGAATATAAAGTGAGAAATCCGCCATAGGGAGGCTTTAAGAAAGGTTTTGCTTCTTCCAAATCCAAATCAACCAAAAGACGCGCTAAAGCTTTTCCTATTTGCCGGTCTTCTTCTTGAAGCTCAAAAGCATCTCGATTTGCTGACAAAAAATCATTCCAATGACAAACTCTCTCCGTATCAAATTCCTGCCAAGCTTCATAAAGCTTTTTTAGTACTGGCAGGTCTAAATTAATCAGGGAGTTTTTTAATAGGCCTTGAATCCAGTCCGATGCTGTCGACACGTCGTGTACCCATCCAGATGATATAGCAAACTCTAATCCTTGCGAATAAGAGTAGCCACCAATCGGGAGTGACGGACTGGTAAGACGAATTAACTTTAATAAACTGGGATTCTGTAAGTGGGGCGTGGAGTTGTTAGTGTTCATGGGTATGTTGATGCTTGCCATCATTTTGATAAGCTCCAGGCTCTGGTTCAAAAGAAGCCTCTAGATGTTCAACCGCCAGACCCAGAGAACGCACCATATCGTCCAAGACATGGTCCTGTAGATAACAAATCGATCCATCTTCGATTTGCAAAGGTACATGACGGTTTCCTAAGTGGTAACAGGCACGAGATAACAAATGCGAATTCGATTCATGGACCATGGAAACAGCTTCTAAAGACGCACGTACTTCGATAACCTCACCGCATGCGGTACGCAACAAATCTCCGTGGCGGAGAACAGCACCTCTATTTAAAATGAGAGAAGCTTCATTCCCGTTATCGAGGGTAACTCGGAGGCGGCTTTTTTGTCTCTGATCAAATGGTAGGGTTAGAGAAGTCGAACAAGTTCCAGTGTAACCTTCAATGCGCTCTGTGATTTCTAACATGAGTCATTTCCAAAATAGCTGTATGAAAAGTAACCTTCTCAAAAAAGAAAGTAGCGTTGCGCTAAAGGCAAAACCTCCGCAGGCTCACACGTTAACAACTCCCCATCTGCACGCACTTCATAGGTTTGAGAATCGACTTCTATCTTCGGTTGGTAGTCGTTGTGTATCAAATCTTTTTTCCCAATTTGGCGAGTATTCTTAACTCCAATGATTTTCTTATTCAACTTCAGTTTTTGCCCAATACCATCATCACAAGCGGCTTGAGAAACAAAACTAACACAGGTTTCGCTGCGGGCACCACCTAGGGCACCGAACATCGGTCGGTAATGAACGGGCTGCGGGGTAGGGATAGATGCATTGGGATCACCCATCGGTGCCGCCACAATCATCCCACCCTTGATCATCATCGCAGGCTTCGCCCCAAAAAAAGCTGGTTTCCAAAGCACGATATCTGCAAGCTTACCTGATTCAATCGAACCAACTTCATGGGCGATTCCGTGAGATACCGCCGGATTGATCGTATACTTTGCCACATAACGCTTGGCACGAAAATTATCATGATGCTTAGGATCTGGTTTTAGCGCGCCCCGCTGAACTTTCATCTTATGCGCGGTTTGCCAGGTTCTGGTAATCACCTCCCCGATTCTACCCATCGCTTGCGAATCTGATGCGATCATACTAAATGCTCCAAGGTCGTGTAGGATGTCTTCTGCAGCAATGGTTTCTCTTCGAATCCTCGACTCAGCAAAAGCAACATCCTCGGGAATTTTTGAATCAAGGTGATGGCAAACCATCAGCATGTCCAAATGTTCGTCGACCGTATTGACTGTAAAGGGGCGAGTAGGGTTGGTAGAGGAAGGTAAAACGTTCGCCTCCCCGCAGGCCTTGATGATATCGGGAGCGTGCCCACCACCTGCACCTTCCGTATGGTAGGTATGAATGGCTCGATTTTTAAACGCGGCAATCGTATTTTCCACAAAGCCGGATTCATTCAGCGTGTCGGTATGAATAGCCACTTGAACATCAAATTTTTCAGCCACACTCAAACAGTTATCAATAGCTGCTGGTGTCGTCCCCCAGTCTTCATGTAGTTTTAAACCCATGGCACCTGCTCGAACTTGTTCCTCCAAGGCCATCGGCAAACTAGCATTCCCTTTGCCAAGAAAACCAAAGTTGATTGGTAGTTCTTCAACGGCCTGATACATGCGTTGAATATTCCAGGGGCCCGGCGTACATGTGGTTGCATTGGTACCGGCTGCTGGTCCCGTTCCACCGCCAATCATGGTGGTAATACCAGACATCAAGGCATCATCAACTTGCTGAGGACAAATAAAATGGATGTGAGCATCAATGCCTCCGGCTGTCGCAATCAATCCTTCACCAGCAATGGCTTCTGTAGACGGACCAATAATAATATCTACGCCCGGCTGAACATCAGGGTTACCAGCTTTACCAACCCCGACAATACGGCCTTCTTTTATTCCTATATCCGCTTTGACAATGCCCCAATGATCTAAAATTAAAGCGTTGGTGATGACCACGTCGACGGCATCTTTTGAAACTCGTTGACTTTGCCCCATACCATCTCGAATGACTTTACCACCGCCAAACTTTACTTCTTCGCCATATACCGTTTTATCTTCTTCCACTTCGATCCACAGTTCCGTATCACCCAACCTTACGCGATCTCCTATTGTCGGGCCGAACATATCTGCATAAGCGTGACGGTCAATAGTGCTCATGATTTACCCTCCAATGGGCCCATCACTTTTGCGTTGAACCCATAAACCTCTCTGGAACCAGCATAGGCAACTAACTCCACCTCTCGAGTTTGCCCGGGTTCAAAACGAACCGCCGTTCCTGCTGGAATGTTCAATCGAAAACCGCGAGCCGCTTCGCGGCCGAATTCCAATGCGGAGTTGGTCTCATAAAAATGATAGTGCGAGCCTACTTGAACCGGCCGATCTCCTAGGTTTGCCACTGATAACGTAACCTTTTTGCGTCCTTCATTTAAGACCAGCTCGCCCTTTTGAATCGCATATTCTCCAGGAATCATATCTTTGTCCTTTACGCTATTGGATTATGAACCGTAACCAGTTTTGTCCCGTCTGGAAATGTTGCTTCAACTTGCACCTCATGAATCATTTCAGGAATACCATGCATAACATCTTCCCGTTTGAGCAATTGGGTTCCATGACTCATAAGATCAGCAACACTTTTTCCTTCACGCGCCCCCTCAAGAATCGCAGCCGATATATACGCTACCGCTTCGGGATAGTTCAGCTTGATTCCACGTGCCAATCGTCTTTCTGCCAACAAACCCGCTGTAAAAATAAGTAATTTGTCTTTTTCTCGAGGCGAGAGTTCCATTTTCTTTCCTTATATATACATAAGCTCAAAACTAATTATCTAATAACTAGCATGATCCAAAGAAACCCAAATCATGTATTCCATATGCGCGGAATGACAGCTTCATGATCACGCAAAGCCACGCGCAATATTTGCCAAGCTTTTATGAAGTTTCGTTTCACATGTTCTACACTATTTCCCAAATATCGACAAAGAATAATATCATCCACAAAGGTTACTGAAAACAAATCATCATTCTCCGGTGAACCAATATTTTGTCTTAACAGATCAACGAGATCTTTTCTTGGAGTGAGACAAAAAAAGGTTCCCACAACGGGCTTCCCACCTAGCCCCCATTTTGCATCCAGAATCGCATCCTTCTCTCTGACCAGAAGTCTGTCCAAACGAATCGGACGTCCATTTTGAAAAATCTCGAACTTTTGGGTCAATTGCCCTTGAGAAAAAGTCTCTCCAATAGCAGGCCTTCCCAAACACAGAATATCCCAACCGATAAAATGGCTTTCTCTGGATAAGTCAACCCTCGTTTCAAGTTTTACCTTGGCACCGGGGAAAAAAATATTTTCAGATGGAAACCACTCCAGCACTCCATGATCAGCCACTGTAATCGTCTGTTGTTGATATGCTTCGTCACCGGCACTTCGATAAAATTTACCTGCGGCGGGAGTGGTTACCAAAACTTTTGCGTTCGGATCAACCTCAATTTTAATATCAAAACTATCACCACCGACCACCCCTCCTGGTGGATGCAAGATATAGACATGGCATCCTCCATTTGTCTCCGGGTAAAATGCTTTCTGTACCTGCAGTGGCCCCTGGTGTGAACGCTGCTTTAATACCGTTTTATGATTTTCTTCGACAAACTTTAGATGGAGCTTGGCTTTCCAACCTGTTTTCAAACCAACCTCCTCCAAACTGGATGCAGTCATAAATTCGATACCTGTGGGTAGTGATTCAGCAATCATACGCTAAAATCCTATCGCCCAGAGGAAAATATTAAGGGTAAGGTATTCGCTTAATTTCTTTGCAATTAAAGGAAACAAAGATGCATATCAAGCACCCTTCCACATATTGAAATTTGGGTATATTTATACAATAATTATATATATCTTTATAGCTAGCTGTTTTACGCTCAGATAGTGGTAAAAACTACTTATCCGTTTGTCGATCTAATAATTCACAGTCAACGGGTTAAAAATCTAACTGGATAATTATTGCAAATGAAAAAATATTTTAAAGTTGTAGGCTGGGTTTTTCTTGGAATTTTTCTACAGTTTAAATTTAGTGCCCTTTACGGGATAGTTTTCTTAGAAAACCTTAATTTTCACGATCGTTCTTACTTCGTTGAAATGAAATTGGTACCTGCAAGCCAGTCGGTGCATTTGCTTACTATGAAAACCACCGTTCACCATTCCCTGGGGCCCGATTATTTTGCTAATGTTTATATTCCAGATAGTTACAATGTAGTAAACAAAGAACCCTACACCGGAACAGAAACCATTCAAGGTTACCTTGCATATAAGATGAATATGAAAAGAAAATACCGAGATGTATTGAGTTCCGAGGACTTCATCATCACTCCATCGATTCCCGATAAAACCATTGAACCGGCACCGATTCTCGTCCACTTTGAGAATATGGATCAACGCCTTCATATTGATAAAACCTTTGAGTTATCTAGTAGCGGTAACAAAATTGCATTGAAAGGACCAAAACGGGCCGAAGCGACTTATCCTCAACAATTGGGAATGTAATAACTGTTCCGTTTTTAATTCAATCGCGCCATGAGAACTAGATTTAGAGAGTTTAAAGACTACTACAAAATTCTGGATGTTGCCGAAAATGCATCTGATACGGAAATAAAAAAATCTTACCGCAAGCTAGCCTTAGAACACCATCCTGACCATAACAAGAACGACCCTAACAGCGAGGAAAAGTTTAAGCAAATTACCGAAGCTTACGGAGTACTGATAGATCCTCTCAAACGAAAAGAATACGATCGGTTTCGAGCTGATCATTTAGCTGGCCGCACCAACGAATACTCTCAATTCCGATACACGCAACAGGATATCTTTGAAGAAATGCTTCGTAAAGGTTTTGGTAAGGATGTGTTTGAAGAATTGAATCGCGAATTTTCAAAATCAGGCTTTCGATCCGGCAATTCTTTTTTTCAAACCACTTTAATGGGTGGTGCGTTAGGTGGGATTGTTCGGGTTCTTGGAATGATCCCAGGCCCTATTGGACGAGTAGGTCAAGGCCTTCGGATAGCGCATATGGTAGGCACGTCACTTTTTGCATTAAAAAAAATGCACGATGCGAAATCGGCAGGAAATCTTAAGGATCAACCTGATTTCAAAAAACCTGATATTCTCGATTCCGTTAAAGGAGTTTTTAACAAGACAACCAATAGTCCGAGTACTTTAGATCCTCTTGATTTTAACCTAAGTATGACCATTCCTCCAAAGGACGCACTCGCAGGCACCAACAAAAAGATTTCTTATGAAATCGATGGGAATCCCGAACAATTGATGATTCGAATACCTGAAAAATTTCCTAATGGCGGGAAATTACGAATCAAAGGCAAGGGGCACACTAAAAATAAAAAACGAGGTGACCTTATACTTCAAGTAAAAGTAAGCGCTTAACTCTCTCATACCTCTTTTTTTTCAATCTACAAATTGATCACATAAATTCAATTAAAAGGTTTCTTAATTATGAGCAAGGAAGAAATTATCACATATTGGCGGAGATTTTTTACGGATTTACTAGTCGGCACTTTCAAAAAACTTCTCCTATTCGGATTGACTGGATTTGTCCTCGGGCTAATCAGTCTTTTCATAATGGATCATTTTGTTATGGAGGAGTTGGAATGGAGCACCTGGATTGTGTCAACAGTCCTGGTTTTGTCTTTCGGCTGGTATACCGGGTTTGGAGTTTTCTATGGGTTGATCGCTTGTATCATTCAAACCTCTAGTAAAAAAATTACCGAAGCGCTAGCCGGACTACATGACCTGCTCGATCTATTGACACACGGTGTGGTTGAGAAAATTCCTCGATTTAACAAAAACATTCCTCGCAATCAACTGGAAGATACTTTCGATGGAATCGGGAAAAACTTTCTGGAGCAGTTGCGACTCAAACGAGGAGTCACCGCTTTTCTATCTCGTATCTTATTTGGGACCATCCTCAAGGTAATCAAATTCTTTTTTCTAGATAACGTAGTAGAAGAGCTATCAAAAAAAGAGAGGGATATCACATCATCCGATATC
>ERZ651768.1494-NODE-1494-length-17069-cov-9.477460_pt1 | contig 17069 bp, 13 predicted proteins | sample MGYA00514754_ERZ651768 | MGnify/ENA metagenome assembly ERZ651768
GGTTTTCTTCAATTCATCGACCAGTTCCTGCAGCTTGGCATCCTTCCGCTGAGCCGTGAGTTCCGTCTCGATGTCGGCACGAACCGACTCGAACGGCTTCGGCTGTCCCGCTTTGCGTTCGGTGACCTTGGCCAGGTGGAAGCCGTGCGGTGTGGAGAACACCGGGCTGACTTCGCCCTCCTTCATCGAGAACGTCACGATTTCAAACTCGTCCATCAATTCGCCGCGCTTGAAGAAGCCGAGGTCGATCTCCTCCGCCGGCTTGTCGGAGTGTTCCCGGGCCAACTCGGTGAAGTCAGCGCCGTCGACGAGCCGTTGTCGCACCTCGCAAAGGGCCTTGAAAATAGCCTCCCGTTTCTCCGTTTCACGAACCGACTTGAAAATGTGCGAGGCGCGCACTTCGTCCTCGTCGCTGAATTGCTCAATGTTGCCCTCGTAATACGCGCGGCACTCGGCCTCGGTCGGTGCCGGGAGTGACTGGCAGGCGCTGTCGCGCAGTGACTCCACCTGGAGGTTCACGCTGAGGTCGCGCTGGATCAATCCGTCCTGTTCCGGTGACAGGCCCACGCTCGCGTAAAACTGATCGCCGCCTCCGTGTTCGTCCTTGAGCTTGTCGAAGGCCACGGTGACTTCCTCCGCCCCCGGCTCCGGAATCGTCCGCTGCGCCTCCTGCGTCAGCAACGCCCGGAAGGTGATGTTGTCACGCGCGTAGCCGCGAAACTCGTCGTCGCGTTCGCAGCAGGAGATCGAGCCCAAGCTTTCGTAATGGGCCTTGATCGCGGAGAATTCCTGCTCGATGACGGCGTCGTCGATCGTCTGGCCGTTGACCACCAATGGCATGCCGCATCTTCCTCCGCGAACACCCGCTTGGCAATGGCGATTTCACCGGCGCAGGGCAAATGAACTTGACCCGACTCAGCTTCTCCCTGATTGAATGGCCGCCTTGGTTGGCTGCAACGATCGCGCGCCCAAGCGACAGACGGAATGACCACAGACGATTCATCTCAATTTAACCGCCGAGATTTCCTCAACAGTTCCGCCTCCGGTCTGGCCATGGCGATGGCGGGCGGCGCGGTGCTGGAACTGACTCCCCAGGCGCTTGGCCAGGCGGAAGAGACGCCGAAGAACGACAGCACCCCGCCGGTCAATATCGGCGTGATCGGCTGCGGCCTCTGGGGGAGGGAACTGCTCAAGACGCTGGCAACAATCCCTAGCGCGCCGGTGGTCGCCGTGAGCGACACGTATCCGGCCTACCTGCGGCGTGGCCTTCGCGGCGCGCCCAAGGCCAAGGGATACCCGTCCCACAATGAATTGCTTGCGGACGAAAACGTGCAGGCGGTCGTCATCGCCACGCCGACGCATCAGCACCGTGAAGTCGTGAAGGCTGCCCTCGAGGTCGCCAAACACGTCTACTGCGAGGCGCCAATGGCCCATACGATTGACGACGCCCGTGTGATCGCCAGGGCGGCCGAAGCGGCGCCCAAGCTCAATTTTCAGGTCGGCCTGCAGACCCGATCCGATCCGCAGCGGCATTTCCTGATCGACTTTGTGCGCACCGGCGCCATGGGTAAAAACGCCCTGGCCAAGGGGCAGTGGCACAAGAAAACAAGCTGGCGGCGCGTCTCACCCAACGCTGCCCGGCAAAAGGAACTCAACTGGCGACTCGACCACAACTTGTCGCTTGGTCTCATCGGCGAGATAGGCGTGCATCAGGTCGATGCGCTTGGTTGGTTCATGAACGAACGCCCAGTTGCCGTGAACGGTTTCGGCTCTATCATCCAGTGGAACGACGGCCGCAAAGTGCCGGACACGATTCAGGCCGTTTTCGACTACCCAAGTGGCGCGCGAACAATGTACGACTGCACGCTAGCGAACTCGTTTGACGCAAGCTACGACATGATTTACGGCAGCTACGCCGCCCTCATGATGCGCGGCGCACGCGCGTGGATGTTCAAGGAAGCTGACTCGCCGCTACTTGGTTGGGAGGTGTACGCGAAGAAAAACAGCTTCTTCATGGAGACCGGCATCTCACTGGTGGCCAACGCAACGAAGCTCACGAATCACTCGGACGACCCGAACAAAGATCCAGAAGGAACCAAGCCAAGCCGGTTTCATGCCCTGGAGACATTTGCAAAAAATTGTTACAAGCACCAAGTGGCTGTTGAGGATTTCGAGGCGTTATTTGGTGATGACGACCCCGGGGCGCTCGCCGAGCACCTGGCCGAGACAAACAAAAACAAGCTCCCATACGCGACACACCAGGACGGTTACGAGTCCATTGTCATTGCCGCCAAGGCCAATGAGGCCATCAACTCCGGCAGACGGGTTGAATGGAATGAGAGCGAATACAGTCTTTGAGCACAGCGCAGATGAAAAACATCATTAAAGTTGCCCGTGCGCTGAGCGCAGCGGCAATCATCACAACCGGCGTACAAATACAGGCCGAGACCATTACGTACTCCGCCAAGACCGGCAGCCTGTTGAAAATCAACGGCACATCGTCTGTCCATGATTGGGAGGTAAAAACCCTACTCATCGGTGGAAGAATGGAATGGGACTCATCATTCCCGCTTGATCCGTCAAAAGCCATACTTCCCAAGCTGACAACACCGCCGAAAGTCAGCGTCATCGTTCCGGTCCGAAACATCGAGAGCGGCAAGCAGCGAATGAACGAGGTGATGCACGGCGCGATGAAAGCCCAGAAACACAAATTCGCCCGCTACAACCTCACGGAAATCAAGGTGACCGACAACAAGCGTAAAGCCGGCGACCCGATCCTGTTTGAGACGAAAGGGACACTGAATGTCAACGGCAAGTCAGTCCCTGTGTCGATGCAGGTCAGTATAGCCAAGGGGAAAGAGGGCAAGTTGAAAGTCAGCGGCAAGACCAAACTCAGGATGTCGCAGTTCGGAATCTCGCCCCCGGCTCCGAAAATTGCCCTCGGCCTCATCACAACCGGCGACGAGGTGAGCGTTGAGTTCGACTGGTTCGTCGCCCTCAAAAAGTAATCGAGGAAAGGAAACGAGTTTTTCGATGAACAACGAGAGTAAGAGTCTAAAAACTGGCTTTCAGGTTCTGACGGTTATCTCAACACTGCTGGTTTTCGGGGGAGCCATCTGGCTGGCCAAAGAGCAAATGGGAGGGCGCATCCGGGAACAGGTACTGGCGCGGTATGCGCAGGAGTTATACGCCATTTCGCTGGTGCACCAGGTGACGATGGTGGAATCGGCCGAGGCCATGTTCATGGATGACGCGTCCGACCAGTTGACCGTCTATGGGGGGGTTGCCGAGTTGAGCGGTGCGCTGGGTGTCCGGCTTTACACGGCGGACGGTGAGTATCTTATTTCCTCCCCCGAGAACATTGCTGAAGGCAGCCTGTCTGCCGGGCAGTTCGAGTCGGCCCGTTCACTTGTTCCGCTCAGCGTATTGAATGACAAGCTCCCGGTTGAGGATGTTTTTTGGGAACCGCTGCTTGAAGGGGAACCCCACGGGCAAACACTGACTGTCCGAGGTGTGATGGTGCCTGTTCATGTCGCAGACGAAGACGAACTACTCGGCGTGGCACAGTTTCTTTTCGACGGTTCGGACGCGCTTGCTGACATTGACGAATTGAACGACGGATTATTTCAGCAGGGAGTCTTTATTTTTGCTGCCGGCAGTAGTGTAATTGCACTGCTCCTGTCTTTTTCCTTCGCGCGGATCAACCGCATCCACCGTTCGCTGGTCAAGCGGACGTTTGCCCTCAAGAGGGCAAACCAAGAATTGGCGCTCTCGAACCGGACCAGCGCAGTGGGAGGGGTTGCCTCTCACTTGATCCACGGCCTGCGAAATCCGCTCGCAGGCCTACGGGCCTATCTGGATGTCGAAACACCCGATCAGAATGATTTATCCAGTGCGCAGTCAGCGGCTAAGCGGATGGAGGAAATGGTCGATAATATTGTGCGAACACTTGGAGAGGACGCTGGCAGCGTCGTTTACCGATTAAGTATCACTGAGTTGCTCGATATTTTTCAGGCTCGAATCGCACCGATTGTCAGCGAGCATCGGGTGAAACTCACCGTCAATGGCACAGGAGACAGGGAGCTGGACAATCGTGAGGGGAACCTAATTTTGCTGATTCTAGAGAACCTCACCCAGAATGCACTCGAGGCCTGCGAACAAGACGGGCTGGTCACAGTTCGCGCCAGCGAAACTAGTGGGTCGACTGTCTTTGACGTGAGCGACACCGGGCACGGACTCCCTGAGACGATGAAAGGGACGCTGTTCCAGCCCGGCCAGACATCGAAGGAGCAAGGGAGCGGTCTTGGCCTGGCAATCAGTGGGCAATTGGCCGCGTCGATGGGCGCTAAGTTGGCCCTGACCAAGTCGAACGAAAATGGAACGACGTTTCGGCTGACCTTGGGAAAGCGCAACGACTAGCGGGCAGCGTCGAACACCTTGGCCAAACGCTTGAGCAGGCCGCCCATTTGGCCAAGCGGTATCATATTCGGCCCATCGCTGGGCGACTTGGTCGGCTCTGGGTGCGTCTCAATGAACAGCCCGTTCGCTCCAGCCGCAAGGGCAGCCTTGGCCAGGACGGGGGCGAACTCGCCTTGGCCCGACGAACGGTCACCATCACCGCCCGGCATCTGCACCGAGTGGGTGGCGTCGAACACGACCGGATAACCGAACGACTGCATGATCGGGATCGAACGCATGTCGGCGACGAGGTTGTTGTAGCCGAAGCTGGAACCCCTCTCTGTGAGGATAATCTTTTCATTCCCGCAGCCGGCTGCCTTGGCCGCGACTTGCTCCATCTCATTTGGCGAGAGGAACTGGCCTTTCTTGATGTTCACGATTTTGCCAGTGTTTGCGGCGGCCGTGACGAGGTCGGTCTGGCGGCAGAGGAAAGCGGGGATCTGCAGCACGTCAACCACTGAGGCAGCCTGTTCCGCCTGCTGACTGTTGTGGACATCTGTAAGCACCGAGACGCCGACCTTGGAACGAACGGATTCCAGAATGCGTAGGCCGGCATCCAAGCCCGGACCTCGTTTGGACTTGGCGGAGGTGCGGTTAGCCTTGTCGAAACTAGCCTTGAACACGTAGGTGATGTCGAGTGCGTCACAACTGCGCCTGAGCGACCTGGCGATCTTGAGGCAAAGCGCCTCGGACTCTATCACGCACGGTCCCGAAAACAGGAATAGTCGACTTGGTTTGTCCAGTCTTTTCCAGAGCGCGGCTGATGTCATTCTGTGTGGAGCAGTTGGTTGGAGCAATCCGTCAGGCTGCGAACCCCGGACGCTCGAAGTGCCACTTGGCTAAGCGGCCGGGTCCTCACAGTTTAGAGAGTAGGGGAGCGGTGTCGAGTGAATTGTCAAGGGAACTCCAGTGAAACCCGCCCGGTGGCGCGCCGCAGGAATAGGCCGCTTCGCCGAACCTGAACGATGTCTAGCATCAGCCTCCCGCCATTTTCCTTGCCGTGCAGGAGCCTCGCTGCACTGACGATGTCACTCACTTGCTGTTCGTCAATGGCGACGACAACCACACCGGTTATAAGGCCCGCCTTGTCGGCCGGCGACTCACCATCGACTTGTGACACGACGAGTCCGTTGGTTGAATTGTAGCCAAGCGCCTTGGCTAGGTCCGGCGTTAACTCTTCCAAGGTGGCCCCGGTCTTGTCGCGAATGAGGCCAGCGTTGAAATACGCCTTTTCGGGAATCAGCTTCACGGTGCAATCCACGAACTCACCTTTCCGGCTGATCTGTAATTTGACCGTCCGGCTCTGGCCGAGATTGAGAAGCCTGCTTGCAAACTCGATGAAGTTGCGAGGGGAGTGATTGTTGATTGTTAAGATCTGGTCGCCCGCAACAATGCCGGCCCTAGCGGCCGGGCTTTCCCGTTCAACAGATTGAACCATCAACGGGTTGCTACCGGCACGGATGGCCGCGCCAAACCAGTTTCCCTCAAGGAACTCCGGCGTGAAGATCCGTGACAGGGATTCATTGACCCGCTTGATAGGGATGGCAAACCCGATACCCTGTCCCTCCCTGAGTACGGCAACATTGATTCCGATAACTTGCCCATCAAGATTAATCAATGGGCCACCACTGTTTCCAGGATTGATGGAAGCGTCGGTCTGGAGCCAGTCCGGGATGTCCAGTTTGCCACCTCCCGTCTCGGTGCGGCGGCTCTTTGAACTGAGAATCCCTCGGCTGACCGAGCCACCAAGGCCAAACGGGTTGCCAAGCGTAAGGACTGTTTCGCCAAGCAGCAGATCGTCATCACGAGCGAAGCTGGCTGCAGTGAAGGTTTCACCCGATTTTTCCGGGATGATTTTCAGCAAGGCAATGTCGGTGGTCAGGCTCCCGGCGATGGCTTCCGCCCGGTAAACCGTGGTCTCACCGTTCTTGTCGTTGATTTTGACCCAGATTTCGTCCGCATCCTTGACCACGTGGACATTGGTGAGCACGTAGCCGGAAGCATCCACCACGACACCTGAACCGGCACTTTCCTGCGGCGGCATTTCCTGAGCGTAAGGCGCCCAATTATCACGCCACCAGTCGTAGTAATACCGCACGCGCTGCACACGTGTCTTGGTGGCAATATTGACAACGCCCGGCATGACCCTGCTGACAGATTCAACCACTGCGTTTTTGCGGGGCGATTCATCCGCTTGAACAAGTGCGGTGATGCACAGGGCCAGGGCAATGATCGGCCCGAGTTTACTGTTCCTTTTCGCTACCAGCATAAAAACCAACTTTGACAGAAGATACCCGAGAGATGTTCATTTCGTCCTGGCCTCATTACCCGGACAACTTATCCACAATTTGACCAATAGGCTTGACGGTTCCGTCAGTTTTGCTTGGAATACCGCCCATGAGTTTTCGTCTGATTTTGCTATGTTTTGCCTCTTCAATGGCAGCCGTTTCCGTGGGCTGCATCAGTACGCCCCAGGGGAAACAATTCGGAGTGCCCGGCATACGGGACACGGTGGTCAGTCGCTACGAGCGCCCGTTGGATCAGGTGCTCAATTCCGCCAGGGAAGTCCTCTCCCGAACCGGGACCCTAACCGGCGACGACTTAGTGATCAATGCCGTTTCCGCCAAGATCAACAACCGCAGTGTCTGGGTGACGGTTGCCGAGGTGGAGCCGCTGGTGACCGAGGTTAAGGTGCGCGTCCGTTCCTCGCGAGGCACGGGCGACCTGGCCTTGGCTGCTGAAGTCGATAAGCAGATTGCCATCGGCTTGGTCATATCACCCTGATCAGCTGTTCAACCCAAGCTCATCATCATAGCTGCCCAGCTTTAGCCTTTTTGTTTTTCTGTTCGCGCTCCGCAGCTCGATGGGGAGATATGAAATGCGCTGTTGCGCACGTGCCGCTGGAGCCGCCCTGGGATCCAACGCAATGATCTGCTCCAGCGTGGCTCTAATGGTTTCGTACGATTCACCGCTCTTGAGCTGAATATCAGCGATCTTGTTCAGCCAGGCTGTTTTTTGGTGAATCGTCGTTCCTGGCAATGCCAAAAGATACTCGTATTGCTTAAGCGCCATCGCAGGCTCCTTCCCTTCACCGAGATACAACGCCGCCAATTCCTCGCGGTTATTGATTGAGTCAGGATGCGTCTCGACCCTGCTCAGGCAAGTTTGAAACGCCTTCTCATGGACTTGTTGCTGATTCAACTCGATGGCCTTGGGCAACTCAAGCGGACTGGTAAAGTCATCCTTCTGGGCCGACTCCTCAACCAGCTTCTGGTATGATTCGTTAAAATCCACGACGGCTGATTCACTCTCCTCCGACGAGTCGAGACTGGCGAGCCGCTGGGCGGCTAACTGGGCGGCCTGCGAGTTTGGCTGCGCCGTTCGAATTTGCTGCAACGTTCGCCGGGCTGCGTCAGAGTCACCGGCGATTGTCAACTGCCATTCCGCCATCTTGTTAAGCGCCACAGGGAGCCGGTAATTCAACTGCCCCTGATCACTGAGTGTTTCCTGAATGGTTGCAGCAGCGGCTGACAAATCTCCGAGATTTTCTGCTTCGATTGTCGCCTTGAGCATTAATCCATCAAGATTGCCCGGATATTTTGCCAGTTGCACGTCGATAGCCTCTATCGCCTCCACATATCGCCCCCGCTTGCGGCGCGCAATAGCAATACCATATTCCGGTTTATTGTAAGATTCACGGGAGTCTCCAGTCATTGCATTTGTGATAGGAGAAGCGACCCAATTGCCTATTGCGGGTGCCCACATCAACCCAATAAGCACCAAGCAAGGAATCATCAACAGCAAAACAAATATAAGGCCTATTCCTCCACCTGACTGGGCAGGACCATAAAAAACAAAGAAAACTGCCATTAAGGTGATGACCCATCTCACAATCACCTTCACTGGATCATTGTTCGGGTTTTTAATCTGCTTCCAGATAAAGTAAAGAAGCGGAATGAGCAAAACACCAAATAGAAGAAATGCCCAATAAGTGCGTTCCAATGTGCCTTGCATCAACATTATCATTTCAGGTGAAAATAAAGGCGGCTTCGCACCCGGGTTTTCGTGTCGCGCATTTCCATTTCGTCTACCTGCCAGCGGCCATCCTTTTTTGTGAGGCCCTTCACAGCAAAACGCTTTATCGGTTTGGCTTCGGCCGTATAAATGTCGGCAAGAAGAATGCCACCTGTTTCTTTGTCGACCCACGAGACAACGCGGTGATACTCGCCCTTGGCCGGTTTCGGGTTCCGGCTCTCTAGCACATGGCAAAGCCGGCTCTTGCGGCGTTGGGTCTTCAGAACGGTCTGGCTGGGCCAATGGAGAAACTCCATCCCAAAGTCAGCGATATAAAACGAGGAACCGGCCATACTAGACAAGATTTCAGCCCGCTTGGCCTGGTGGCCCTTGTGTTCGTAACGGTTCGGTTGACCAATCTCGCGGCGAATACGCCAATGCTCAGAAACATCCCCGCTGCGCTTGGCTTTGTAGGTGGTTTGCCATTGCGCTTGGCCAAGCTTCTCGATCTGGATGACTACCTCTGTCTCTAGTCGCTTATTTTCACGTTCGACCACCTCCATGGTGGCACGAATCTCAACGTTCTCTTCCGGAATCAAGTTCCGGATTGTCTTTGCAAGCTGCTTCCCGTCCGGTAGCGGTTCCACGGCCTGTAACCCGTTCGGAAGGAGCAGGGTGGACAGGAACGCCACTGATAGGGCGCTACAAATTGGGGGAAAACACCTCACTTTCGTTCTCTTCTGGGGTGAATCCGGCGGCGTGAGTAATTTCGGCAAGGGATATGTTCACTTTGCATATTCAACGAAGCGGTTTTCCCTAATCATTGTCACGCGGATGTGGCCCGGGTACTGGAGTTCGTCCTCGATTTTTCGCGCCACCTGCCGTGCGAGGTCGTAGCTTTCCTCGTCACTTATTTTTTTGGAGTTCACTATAATCCGAATCTCCCTGCCGGCCTGAACCGCATAGCACTTGTCCACCCCGTCGAACGAGGCGCCGATCCGCTCTAGGTTTTTAAAACGCTGAAGGTAAGATGTCATTGTCTCGGACCGGGCGCCCGGGCGTGAGGCACTGATGGCGTCGGCGGCGCTGGCGAGGATACCCCAGATGAAGTCGTAAGGCACCTCGCCATGATGCGAGGCAACGCCGTTGACGACATCATCAGGCTCCTTGTTCCGCTTCAGGAAATCCGCGCCGACGATGGCGTGCGGCCCTTCAATTTCCTCAGACATTGCCTTGCCAATATCATGCAACAAGCCAATCCGCTTGGCTTTGCTGATGTCCAAACCCATCTCGGCCGCCAGCAATCCCATCAGGTGCGCAACCTCGACCGAGTGCGCTAGGACATTTTGCGAATAACTACTCCGGTAGCGCAGCTTACCGAGCACCGAGAGCACATCCTGGCTTAGCGTGCTTACGCCGGCTTTTTGCGCCGCCTCCTCTCCAACGTTGGCCAGGTTGTAGTCGTTTTCCTCCGTGACCTTGGACACGACCTCCTCAATGCGAGTGGGATGAATTCTTCCGTCCTTGACCAGACGGATCATGGATTCTCTGGCAATCTCGCGTTTAATGGGGTCGAACCCGGAAAGCACAACGGTGTTGGGCGTGTCGTCGATCAACACCGTGACGCCTGTGGCGGTCTCGAAGGCTCTGACATTGCGCCCCTCCCGGCCGATAATCCGCCCCTTGATCTCCTCGTCGCCGTTCAGCAAAACGGTGGCCGTTGTAGCCTCGTAAGTGTGTTCGCCGGAGTAGCGCTGTATAGCCAACCCAATGATCCGACGCGCTTTTTCCTCTGCATGATCTTTTGCACCGTCAACGATGGCCTTGGAAATTTGACTCGCCTCCATCTTGGTTTCGTCTCCAATGATTTCAAAAAGACGATCCCGCGCATCGTTCGGGCTCAGGCCGGCAACTTCGCCCAACGCCTCCTTGTGCTTCTCGATCAATTGCTCCGCCGTTCCCTGTGTTTCACCAAGATCTGATTCAAGCTTCCGTAATGCGGTCTGTTTTTGATTTAGTTGCTTTTCATTCTCGAGCAGCGATTGGAGCTGCCTGTCAAGCAGCACCTCCCGTTCCTCTAGCCTTTTTTCCCGGTGGCGAATCTCTTCGCTCTCAGCACCGATCGCATTCTCAATCTCGCCGCGCAGTCGATTTGTTTCCTCACGAGTCAACATCCGCGCACTGCGTGTCAGGACCTCGGCCTCGCGGCGTGAATGCTCCTTCAGGGAGGACTCGGTGCTTTGCAGGGCACGTCGAATCTGACGCTTTTGATCCTTTCGAATCCAGATCAAGGCGAGGACTATCACGACCGTCGCCGTGATGCCCAATAACCAAGGCTCTACTGCTGCCAAGCTTTGCATTGAATTTTAAGCCGACTGGGGAACCAGCCAACCGCTCGGTGTGGCGATCATGTCCATTTTGACATCGTGCCTCTCCACAGGCACGTCAGGGTGCACTTGTTGATCGAAGCAGACGCCGCATTTTTTGGCGGAAATATCGGCCAGTAACCGATCAAAAAATCCTCCACCACGGCCCAGTCTGCCACCAAGGCCGTCAAAGGCTACCCCGGCGACGATGACCAAGTCGAGTTGCTTTGTGTCCATTTTTTGACAGCCCAGTGAAGGCTCAGGTATGCCGAATTTGCCTATCACAAGCTCGGCCAGGTTCGGCATCGCGCAAGCCTCGTAACCATTGTTTTCGGGGGAAAAACGGGGCAGGGCGATCTCTTTTCCAACCTCTAATCCTTTTTTTATCAAAGGATTAATGTCAATTTCACCTGAAATTGGGATGTAAAGCAACAGTTGAGCTGCCTGTTGCCAAGCGTCCGACTCGAGAATCAGGTGGCACACGGCCTGTGAGTCCTCCGCTGCTTGGCCAAGGCTTAATCCCGCCATGGCCATGTGCGCTTCCCGGCGGGCCAATAACTTGGCCTCAGGAAGGTTAGTCGTTTGCCCGGTTTTGACCATCGCTCAATTTCGCAAAATGCTCGCGCCAAAAATCAACCCGCGCCTTGATCTTCTTCTCCACGCCCTGCTCGGTTGGTTCATAAAACCGGCGCTTGGCTCCGAGGTAATCCTGCGCGACGAAGTGCCCCGGGAAGTCGTGCGAGTATTTGTAACCTTCGCCGTGGCCCAGTTTCCCGGCTCCGGCATAGTGGGAGTCCTTGAGGTGGGGCGGAACGGGAATCGTCTTGCCGGAGCGAACATCTGACAGAGCGGCGTCTATCGCCTTAATGACGCTGTTGCTCTTGTACGCACCCGCGATGTAAATGGCCGCCTCGGCGATCGGGATTCGTGCCTCTGGCCATCCGATGAATTCCGCAGCTTGAAACGCCGCGTTGGCGAGGACCAGCGCCATTGGGTCAGCCAAACCAACGTCCTCGGCGGCATGGATGACAATGCGACGAGCAATGAATCGCGGATCCTCTCCAGCATGAATCATCTTCGCCAGCCAGTAAAGCGCCGCATCGACGTCACTGCCTCGCATCGACTTGATGAATGCGGAGATCGTGTCGTAGTGCTCATCCTCATCACCATCGTACACCACGGCTTTTTTTTGAATGCAATCCTCGGAAACCTGGAGAGTGATGCGAACAGTGCCATCATCGTCCGGCGGCGTGGTCAGCGCGGCGATCTCAAGCGAGTTGAGTGCCTTGCGGGCATCGCCGTTCGACACCCTGGCCAGGTGCTCCACCGCCTCGGGTGTCACCTCGCAGTTCAAGTGGCCTAGTCCACGCTCCCTGTCATCAAGAGCGCATTGGATCAGTTGGGCGGTTTCAACTTTGGAAATTGGTTGAAGTTCAAAAATCTGTGATCGCGAAACGAGCGGCGAGTTGACGAAGAAAAACGGGTTGTGGGTGGTGGCCCCGACCAGGCGCACGGTTCCGTTTTCCACGTCCGGCAAGAGCGTGTCCTGCTGCGACTTGTTGAACCGATGTATCTCATCGATGAACAGCAGAGTCGTCGCCCCGGAGTTGGCAAGGCGATTCGCCGCTGTAGCCAGGACGCGGCGCATGTCCGCGACATTGGATTCCACACCGCTCAACCGCTCAAATCGGCTCTCGGTCTGGTTGGCGATGATCTGTGCCAAGCTGGTCTTGCCGGTGCCCGGTGGGCCAAATAAAATCAGCGACTGGATTCGGTCCGCCTCGATGGCGCGGCGCAGTAGTTTGCCTGGCGCAAGAATATGGCTCTGACCAACATACTCGGACAGTGTGCGAGGACGCATACGTGCGGCCAAGGGTTGGTACTTGCGACCTGGTAACGGTTCATCACCCGAACCCTTGCCTGCGACCGGATCAGCCTGGCTTTGTGAAAAAAGGTCTCCGCTCACGACAGGCAAGACTAACAAGCCGGCGATCGCTCTCCCAACGAAAAAAACCCGCGACTCGAAAGCCACGGGTTTTTTAACCCCACCGTTGCCGTGTTGAACGAATCCGATGAACGGAAGGTACAAGTGGATCCGGCTCGTCGTAGATCGCGACTTCCAGTAAAGGCCTGTCGGTCACAACCCGAGTGCTGGTTCCTTAACCATTAGAACTAAGGTCCAGGGACAGTTGCAAAATCACGGACAACAGCAGGAAAATCCAACTGTTTGCAACGGGCAAACGGTAGCCCACAATGCCACCTGGGCCAAGCGAAAACAAAAACTAAGCCCTTGCCGGGCACAAGCTCACCGGGGTTAGGGAGAAATCAAACAACTCACGCGTTATCCTCCCGTTAAAGTTGACGAGCCGAGATGACTATCGCCGTCAACGAATCCGAAACAGCCAGTGCCCTGACCCAGGTCGCAAACAATCTCCAGCAATATTCCCTGAACATTCTAGCGTGACACTCGGCATGGCAGAAGAGAGTGCCCGCTCCGGGTCGTGCTTCCCTTCCTAAAAGTTCGCTATTTATCATGTTTAAGGCCATTATCCCTCGCGCACGGAGGAGGGCAGGGAGGTGTCCCGCAATCGTCCTGGCATCAGATAGTAAATGGACATCGAACTAATTCGCAATTTCAGCATCATTGCGCACATCGATCACGGGAAGACGACACTTTCCGACCGGTTGCTGCACCGGACAGGGACTATCTCGGACCGCGACATGGAGAACCAGTTACTCGACTCAATGGATCTCGAGAAGGAACGTGGCATTACCATCAAGGCGCACCCGGTCACGATGTATTATACAGCTGCAGATGGTGTGGAGTATGAGTTAAACCTGATCGACACGCCGGGACACGTGGATTTTTCCTACGAAGTTTCACGGAGCCTGAGTGCCTGCGAGGGGGCCTTGTTGATCGTGGACGCCGCGCAAGGTGTCGAGGCGCAGACGGTGGCCAACGTCAACCTCGCCATAAACCAAAAACTTGCCATCATCCCCGTGATCAACAAAATCGACCTGCCTCACGCTGATGTCGACGGAGTGAAGCGCCAACTGGAAGAGATTCTCGCCATCCCGGCGGATGACGCCGTGCTTGCCAGCGCCAAAGAGGGAATTGGAACGGAGGAAGTGCTCGAGGCGATCGTCCGGCTTGTTCCCCAACCCAGGACAACCTCCACGCCCTCACTGCAGGCACTTGTATTTGATTCGTATTTCGACTCGTACCAGGGCGTGGTGCCTATGGTTCGGGTCTTTAATGGTCAAATTCAAGCTGGAATGAGCGTCAAAATGCTTCATTCCGACAAGACGATTGAGGTGAAGGAGGTCGGCAGCTTCAACCCCAAGCCGTACAAGCGGGATGCACTGACGGCGGGCGAGACCGGCTATCTTAGCGCCAACATTAAATCACCTTCCGATGTTAAGATGGGGGACACATTGACAGAACCCAGGAATCCCTCGGGACCGCTGCCCGGATTCAAGGAGCTGAAGCCAATGGTGTTCAGCGGCATCTATCCGATCAACCCGGCAGATCACGAACACTTGAAGGACAACCTTGCCAAACTTCAACTCAACGACTCAGCGTTTTTTTACCAGGCGGAGAGCTCCGTTGCGCTTGGCTTCGGATTCCGTTGCGGGTTCCTTGGGTTGCTGCACTTAGAGATCGTGCAAGAGCGATTGCGGCGTGAGTTTAACATGGACATCATCGCCACCTATCCCAGCGTGGTTTACAAGGTGCTCACAACCAAGGGGGAGGAAATGGACATAGACAACCCTGTTTATCTACCGGAGCAGAATTTCATTGCCACCATTTCCGAGCCAATGGTAAGGGCATACATCATGTGTCCCAATGAGTACATTGGTGATCTGATGAACCTGACCGGGGAAAAGCGCGGGGTCATCCAGGAGACAGAGACGTTGGACTCCGGCCGGGTCATCCTCATCGGACGCATCCCACTGAATGAAATCCTGATCGATTTTCACGACCGGATCAAAAGCATCACAAGGGGATACGGCTCGCTGGATTACGAGTATGACGGCTACGAACCGGCTAAGATGGTGAAGCTGGACATGTTGGTGAACGGCGACCCGGTGGATGCCTTCTCCCTGATCACCCACCGGGACAAGGCGGAGCAGCGGGGCAGGGCGCTTGCCGCCAAGCTCAAGGAGGTCATTCCCTCTCAACAATACAAGGTGGCCATCCAGGCGGCGGTCGGCGGCAAGGTAATCGCGCGCGAAACCGTGAATGCGCTCCGAAAGGACGTCACCGCGAAATGTTACGGCGGGGACATCACCCGCAAACGCAAACTCCTCGAGAAACAGAAGGAGGGAAAGAAACGAATGAAATCAGTCGGCTCGGTGAACATACCGCAGCAGGCGTTCATCGAGGTTTTAAAGGCTTAAAATGTATTTTCTCAGGTGGTTGATCTTCAGGCGCTTCAGGATGGCGGCGGAGCTTTGTCATCAAGCCGGCAAGCTGTTGAACCACCAGAGGGACCAGTTATCCCCGGACGCCGTCAGTGAACTACAGGAAAGCATTGAGAATCTTCGCGCCATGATGCGCGCGGGCTCAGGCCGCAAAAAGCTGGAGGAGGGGGTAGCCAAGCTGGAACAAACCGGCAGCCGCAAACTGATCCCCTACCGAAACCCGGGCATCCGTGAAAACGTGGAAGTGTTACTCTTCGCCGTGGCCATCGCAATGAGCATCCGTACCTTCTTTTTTCAGCCGATGGGCATTCCGACCGGATCGATGCAGCCCACGCTTTACGGCATCACCGAGGGCAACCTTGCCCAGGAGGAGTCGGTGCCAACCGGCGTCAGCGCATGGGTGCAGCACTACCTGGCCGGCGTATCCCACTATAACCTGGTATCGGAAGGGAACTGGCAGTTGATGAGCATCAAGCCGCCGAGAAAAAAATTCCTGTTCTTCTATAAGCAACAGTTGATCTTTCGGGATCTTGACACCAAAAATAAAATCGTGCGTGACATCAGCCCCCCCATGAACACCGGAAAATCCATGCTGGGGTACGGCAGGGCATCGACAAGCTCACTGAGCGAATTCGTTCTAAATTCGCACAATAACTATATTTATAAGCCGGGTGAAGACATCATCAAGATGCGCCGCGAATCGGGGGATCATCTTTTGGTGGACAGGTTCACCTACAATTTCCGAAAACCCAATCGCGGTGAAATCATCGTTTTTGAAACCAAGACCATCAACGGCATCGACCAGGATTTGTTTTACATCAAGCGCCTGACCGGTCTGCCCGGTGATACGATGAAAATTGGTGACGACCGCCATCTGGTCATCAAAAACAAATCGTGGTCCAACGGCAAGCGACTAGACGCAACAGATCATCCCTTTGAGCTGGTTTACTCGTTCGACGTCGGTAAGAACCCTGAACCGGCGCGGGACAGTCATTTCTCCGGCCATGTAAACCAAAAAGCCTACGAGAAGGTCCTGCAGCAACGGCGAAACACCCTTGCCAGGGAAAATGGAGTTGATCCAAACCGGATTTATTTCAATGGCACCAATATTTCCCCGCATTTCTCGGACGGCACCCAGGAATTTGTTGTGCCGCCTAATCGTTACATGGCCATGGGCGACAACACCGTCAGCAGCAAAGACTCGAGAGACTGGGGGTCGCTGCCCGGAAATAACATTTTCGGCAAAGCAGCCCTCATTTATTGGCCATTTTTGGGGCAAAACGCCCGAACCCGCCCAAACCGTTTTGGCTGGGCGTTTCAATAATATTCGCACAATAAACCTTATATTTCGTTTAGCTATAATGGTTTTCATGCGTTGAGGGTGCTTTTTTTGTTATGGTTGATTTTGTCCCCTCTTCGTTTTCTCAGTTAACTTTACCCAATGGGCTGGAAGTGATTGTTCAGCCCGACGATTCTGCTCCCGTGGTGTCTGTACAGGCGTGGTGTCGAACCGGCAGCATTCACGAGGGGAAATGGCTGGGAGCTGGAATGTCCCATGTGCTCGAACACATGCTGTTCAAGGGCACAACCAATCGCAACGGGCTCGAGATCGATCACAGCATTCAGGATGCGGGTGGTCACATGAACGCCTACACCTCGTTCGATCGCACGGTGTACCACGTCACCATTCCCGACACCGGCGCAAGACTGGCCGCCGAGGTGTTGAGTGACATCATGCAGAACGCCACTCTGCCCAGTGATGACTTGGTTGGCGAACTCGATGTCATCCGGCGCGAAATGGACATG
>ERZ651768.1495-NODE-1495-length-17068-cov-18.244424_pt1 | contig 17068 bp, 13 predicted proteins | sample MGYA00514754_ERZ651768 | MGnify/ENA metagenome assembly ERZ651768
GATCCTGCTGCACCGTTCTGGGCGCATTCCTATGACGCCACGACGCTGCTGCTCGACGCCATTGCTGCTGCGTCCTACGACGACGACGGCACGCTGGTCATCGACCGTGCAGGGGTGCGCGAGCACCTCAACGCCGTCGCGGACTACTCGGGCATCATCGGCCTGATCACCTGTGACGCCTTCGGCGACTGTGGATCCCAGAAGATCACCGTCATCGGCCACGGCGACTCGACCGACGTGCCTGCGTCCAACGCCAACGTCGTCTACGAGTACGCCCCGGCTGGTTCCAGCGAGGGTTCGGGCGTTCTGGTTGCCCCGGTCATCCCGGTGCGCGGTGGCACGCTGGTGATGGCTACCACCCAGGTCGGGCGTGGAATCAACCACGGAGTGGCATCCGGAGTTGGTATTGGCAACGTGAGTTCGAAGGTCTTCGCCTCACTGGTCCACCTCGACGCCAACTGGGATCCCCAGCCATACCTGGCTGAGTCTTGGGACGTATCGGACGATCAGATGACCGTCACCCTGAACCTTGTGGGCGGCGCGACCTTCCACGACGGAGCGCCCATCACGTCAGCCGACGTGAAGTTCTCGATCGAAGTGGTCAAGAACAACCACCCGTTCACCGGGATGTGGGCCCCAGTCGACTCGATTGACACGCCTGACGACCTCACGGTGGTGCTCAACCTGGCCAACCCGCACCCCGCGCTGTGGATTGCCATGTCAGACGTGCTGATGCCGATCATGCCGAAGCACATCATGGATGACGGCACAGCGATCAACGAGATGAAGGGGCATCCAAACAACACGGCCGCCCTGGAGGGTGACTTGATCGCGGTCGGTTCCGGTCCGTTCGTTCTCACCGAGTGGAGCAACACGGAAAAGATCGTGATGGAGGCCTACGAGGACTTCTTCATCCCCGGTCGCCCCTACCTCGACAGCATCATCTACGTCATCACTCCCAACGAGGACACGATGATGCTGGGTCTTGAGTCCGGGGAGTTCGACACTGGCGGCTATGCCAGCGTGACCAACGCCGAGAAGGTTGCCAACAACCCAGACTTGGTCGCTAATCCTGACGAGTTGAGTGGCGTTGGTTCGCTGAACCATCTGCAGTTCAACATGTCAAACGACATCATTGGTGACCTGCGGGTGAGGCAGGCGATTGCCTACACCATCGATCGGGACTTCGTCATCAACAACCTGCACCAGGGTCAGACCGAGGAGTTGCTGGGTGGTATCCACCCGTCAAGCCCGTTCTACAACCCGGATGTAGAGCGCTACGACGTAGACCTGGACAAGGCTCGCTCACTGCTTGCCGAAGCCGGCTACGCCGACGGTCTGGAGTTGAAGATCCACTACATCCCGGGTCCGAACGAGCAGCAGCTCTACGTGGCTGAGTACATCGCTCTGGCACTTGCAGAGGTGGGAGTCGATGCGGAGGTCGTCCAGAGTGCTGACCTTCCGTCGTGGGCTGGCATCTTCTTCGGTGGTCCAGATGCCTGGCATATGACGATGAACGCCTACTTCAACTGGGGCGACCCGGTTATCGGTGTCCAGCGGGCCTACGTCTGCGCCAACATCAGGCCAGGCGTGTTCGTCAACAACTCGGCTTACTGCAACGAGGAGGTCGATGAGATTCTCTACGCTGCAGCAGCCGAGACGGACTTCGATGCCCGGAAGGCTCTCTACGACGAGTTCCAGGTGATCACCGCAGTGGAGTTGCCGTTCTACGGCATCAATGCTCTACCGATCTACGGAGCCCACCAGGCCTACGTGAAGAACATGCCGCTTGGGACGTGGGGCTCGCTCTCCGGCATGGAAAACGTCTGGCTCGACAAGTAGGCATCGGCTTATAGCTGAGACATAAATCAAATAGAGACGAGAGGTGACGGCGCTCGCCCGGGGAATCGGGAGCAGATTAGGACAAGCGATTGGGCTGCTATTGGCAGTCGTGGTCGTCGTGTTCTTTCTGATCCAGCTTGCCCCGGGCGACGCCGCCCTCTACCTCGCCGGCGACCAAGGCGTCGGTGACGCTGAGTTTCTTGCCCAGGTCCGGGCCGATTACGGGCTAGACCAACCGCTTCTCGTCCAGTTGGGGACCTACGTCGGTAACGTCGCCCAACTGAACCTGGGCGAGTCCATCTACTTCAATGAGCCGGTCCTCGGCCTAATCGTCGAGCGACTCTTCGCAACGGTGCTGCTGGCCGGCACTTCACTTCTCTTCGCAGTGGGGCTGGGGGTGGCTATCGGCGTGTACACCGCCCGACGGCCCGAAAGCCCGATGTCTTCCGCCGCAACGGTGACGAGCCTGGTCGGATTTTCCACACCGGTCTTCTACTCGGCCATCATGGTCATCGTTCTCTTTGCCGCAAAGTGGAGCCTGCTCCCCGTAGGTGGTATGGAAGACGTCCGCTACGACGGCAACTGGGTCGGCGAAACCATCGACCTTCTTCAGCACCTCATCCTCCCGGCGCTCAGTCTCGGCATTATCTATCTGGCCATCTACTCCCGGCTGGCCCGAGCTTCGATGCTCGAGGTCCTGGAGTCCGACTACATCCGCACTGCCCGAGCGAAGGGCGCCCAAGAACGCGTCGTTGTCTACAAACACGCCCTTCGGAACGCCGTCATTCCCGTGATCACCGCCGCCGGACTCCAGGTCGGGAACCTATTGTCCGGCGCCCTACTCGTTGAGGTCGTGTTCGCCTGGCCTGGGATCGGGAGGCTGGCCGTCGACTCAATCTTCCGGCGTGATAGTCCGATGCTCCTCGGGATCATGATCTTCTCTTCGGCCATGGTCATCGTGGCCAACCTGCTCACTGATCTTGTCTACCGACTCATTGACCCCCGGATCCGCGTCGGAGGATCCCGATGACCGATTTCGGCGTAGCCATCGAACAAGTCGAAACTGGTGGCCGGGGAGCCTTACGTATGTTCCTTCGGAACAAGGCCGCGGCCGTGGGTCTGGTCGTATTCTCCCTAATCGTCTTGGTCACCATCTTCGGTCCCGGCCTCTACGGGACAAGCGCAAACAAGATGGTTGCCAAACCGTTCCTTGGCCCCGGTAGCGAACTAGCCCCGCCACTGGGTACCGACTACCTGGGTCGAGACATTCTGGCCGGAATCATTGGAGGAGGCCGGGCAACTCTGGTGGTCGCTGCGGTAGCCGCCGCCATGACTATGACCATCGGCATCTTGGTTGGAAGCCTGGCCGGGTACTTCGGCGGGTGGGTCGACGCCCTGCTCATGCGCTTCACCGAGATCTTCCAGGTAATGCCGGGTCTCCTCTTCTCGATGGTCGTCATCTTCATACTCGAACCCGGAACTCGGAACGAGACCCTGGCCATCGGCCTAACGCTGTGGCCGCTGGCAGCCCGCCTTGCGCGTGCCGAGTTCCTGCGGTTACGAGAGATGGAGTATGTGAAGGCCGCCCGTGCTATCGGGTGCGGCGACCTGCGGATCATGTTTCGCACGATCCTGCCCAACGCCATGCCTCCCCTACTGGTGGCAGCCACCTTGACGGTGGTCATTGCCATCCTCTTCCACTCCGGACTGGCCTTCCTGGGCATGGTGGACGTCAACACGATTAGTTGGGGGTCGATGTTGGGCAAGAACCGGGGCTACGCACTGACCGCCTGGTGGATGGTCTTCTTCCCGGGTATAGCGATCGTGATCACCTGACTCAGCATCAGCCTGGTCGGTGACGGCCTGCAAGATGCCTTTAACCCGAAGCTCCGAGGGCGCTGATGACCCTCCTCTCAGTCACCGACCTCACCGTCACCTTCGATGAGTTCACCGCTGTGGACTCGGCGAATTTCACCATCGAGCCTGGTGAGACACTGGGTGTGGTTGGCGAGTCAGGTTCCGGCAAGTCGGTCACCGCGCTTTCAATCATGCGGCTGATCGAAACGGGCACTCGGGCGAAGATCACCCGTGGCCAAGTTGAACTAAAGATGCACGACGGTTCGACCCTCGACCTTTTAGGTCAAGACGAGCCCACCATGAGAAGCATCCGCGGCAACCAGATCGCCATGATCTTCCAGGAGCCGTTGACCAGCCTGAACCCCGTCTACCCGGTGGGCGAGCAGATCGCCGAGTCGGTGCGCATCCACCAGGGGCTAGGGAGGAAGGCGGCCGCCGTCCGAGCCCGGGAGATGTTCGACTTGGTCCGGATCCCCGAGGCCGACAAGCGGATCGGTCAGTACCCGCACGAGATGTCGGGCGGCATGCGCCAACGGGTCATGATCGCCATCGCCCTGGCTTGTGATCCCCGCCTGCTGATCGCCGACGAGCCGACCACCGCCCTAGACGTGACCATCCAGGCCCAGATCCTGGGCCTGATCAAGCAGTTGCAGGTCGACACGGGCACCGCGGTGATGCTCATCACCCACGACATGGGTGTGGTGGCTGAGGTGGCCGACCGGGTCGTGGTTATGAACCAGGCGAAGATCGTTGAACAGGGCTCCGTAGAACAGATCTTCCACTCGCCAAGGGAGGCCTACACCCGAGGTCTGCTGAGCGCGGTACCCAGACTGGGAAGCATGGCCGGCTACGACGGACCTAGACCGTTCAATCTGGCAGGAGACCTGGTGTGACCGGCCATAGCAACGGCCAGGGTCCCGTCGTCGAGGTGCAGGGTGTCTCGAAGCAGTTCCCGACCGACCACAAGGCTCGGGTACACGCCGTGACCGAAGTGTCGCTCCATATCGATCATGGCGAAACCCTTGCCGTGGTCGGAGAAAGCGGCTGCGGGAAATCCACCCTGGCAAACCTCATTATCCGTCTCCACGACGTCGACCAAGGCCGGATCCTTCTCAAGGGAGTCGACATCACTGGCCTAGACCCTCGAGAGATGCGCGTACATAGACAAACCCTGCAAATCATCTTCCAGGACCCATTCGCCAGTCTGGATCCCCGGGTCCGGGTCGGGGCGTCTGTAGCCGAGCCACTAATGGTCCATAAGGTCGCCACTAAAGAGGAGGCGAAGGACCGGGTGCGTCGCCTGTTCGAGCTGGTCGGTCTTGAACAGTCGATGCTGGACAACTACCCGCACCAGTTCTCGGGGGGCCAGCGGCAGCGTGTGTGCATAGCCCGGGCCCTGGCGCTGAACCCCGAGTTGGTCATAGCCGACGAGGCGGTGTCGGCCCTGGACGTGTCGGTGCAGGCCCAGGTGATGAACCTGATGTTGGAACTCCAGCAGGAACTGGGCCTGTCGTACTTGTTCATCAGCCACGACCTGGCTGTCGTGGAGCGCATCGCCCACCGGGTGGCCGTGATGTACCTGGGCCAGATCGTGGAACTCGGATCCCGCGAGCAGGTCTTCCGGGATCCCCGACACTCCTACACCAAGCGCCTTCTCAGCGCCGTGCCGATCGCCGATCCACGGCAGCGCACCGAACGACCGCTGCTCACCGGCGAGATCCCCAGCCCCGTGTGGCCGGCCGGAGCGGGGCCCGAGTTGGTCACCCACACCGAGGTCGAGCCCGGGCACCTGGTCGCCGACGAGGGCTGACCCGCACACATCCGGGCTGGCGAGCAGCCGTCAGCAGTGGGCCTGATCGTCGGGTGCATCGGGCGCCGGCCTGTGCAGCACCCCGCCCCCGAAGTCGATCAGGACCAGGTCGTCGGTGCCCGCCGATTCATCCGAGGCCCCGGCAACGCGTCCAGTGCCGTCGATCAGCATGCTGTACCCGCCCGGCTCCGCTGGCGGAAAGACCAGGGTGACGGGGCCCGACTCGGCCAGGTTGCGCAGCGTGCCACCACCAGGCGTACACCGGAACGACCCGCCACCCGAGTTGCCCTCCCATACGAGTGCCAGGTGGACCACCTTCGGGGATCCATCGTCGCCCACCGTCACTAGGAAGGCGCTCGTGCCGTACTCCTCCAGTCGGGCGGCGACCTCACCTGCGGTCACGGGCATGCTCATGGCCGCACCCTAGCCCCAGCCCGCACGCTGGCCCGAATGGCGCGAATGCGGGCTTTTTTGATACTTTTCCCTGCATGCACCAGTTTCGTATCGGCGAAGCCGCGAGACTCCTGGGGGTCAGCCCGGACACGGTCAGACGCTGGGCGGATGCCGGGCGCCTGACCACCTGCCGGACCACCGGTGGCCACCGCACGATCGCCGGACCGGATCTGGCCCGACTCTCCCAGGACCTGGCCGCCGAGGCCGCCGAGGCCGCCACGAAGCAGGCCGACGGCCCGGCGCTGTCGGCACGCAACCGCTTCACCGGGCTGGTCACCCGGGTAGTGCGCGACGGGGTGATGGCACAGGTGGAGATCCAGGCCGGCCCCCACCGGGTGGTCTCCCTGCTGTCCGCCGAAGCGGTCGACGAGTTGAGCCTGGAACCCGGGGTACTGGCGGTGGCCGTCGTCAAGGCCACCAACGTCGTCGTCGAACGCCCCCGCTGAGCCCGGTCCCGTGTCACGCTCGTCGAGCGGTAGGTCTGCGTCGTGAACCGCCCGTCCCATCCCGCTCGGAGGCCGCCCAGTGCCCTGACCGGCCTGATGCTGCTGGTTGCGGTGGCGCTGCTGGCCGGGAGCTGCTCGTCGGGCGATGACGACGAACGGCTCACCGTGTTCGTCGCCTCCTCGCTGGCCGACGTCCTCGGCGACCTGGGCGATGCGTGGAAGTCCTTCGGGGGATCGGAGCTGCTAGAGGTGGTTGGCGGCTCCAACCACCTGGCCGCCCAGTTGCGCGACGGCGCCCCGGCCGACGTCTTCCTCACCGCCGACGCCGCACTCCTCGACGGGCTGTCTCCAGATCGGGCTCCGATCGCCGTCCTGAACCGTTTGGCCACCAACCACCTGGTGGTGGCCGTACCCGCCGGCGACCCGGCCGGGATCCGCTCACCGGCCGACCTGCAGAGAACCGACGCCATCCTTGTGGCCTGCGCTTCGGGAGTGCCGTGCGGTGACGCCACCATCGCGCGCTACGGCGACCTTCCCATCGACTCGTACGAGCCCAGCGTCCGGGCGGTGGTGGCCCGCCTGACACTGGGCGAGGCCGACATGGGCATCGTCTACGCCACCGACGTGGCAGCCGAGCCCCGGATCACGGCCGCCTGGAACGAACCGCCTGCATGTCCGTGCATCACCTACGCCGCGGCGGCCATGACCGACCGTGGCTCGGAGTTCCTGGAGTTCCTGGAAACGACCACGGCCCAGGGGGTGCTGGCCGCACACGGCTTCGCCCCGGAGCCCGCCCCTTCCGGATCACAATGAGCCGCACCCCCAACCGACCACCCCGGTCGATTCTGGTCGTGGCGACGCTCGGCATCGCCTTCCTCGCCCTACCGGTGGTCGGTCTGCTGCAACGCGCACCATGGTCGTCGCTCGACGACCTGCTGGGACGTCGCGCCGTGCTGGACGCCCTGCGAGTCTCGTTGACGGTGAGTGCCGTGGCCGCGGCCATAGTCGTGGTGCTGGGCACACCGCTGGCCTGGATTCTGGCACGGGTGGACATCCCGCTGCGACGGCTGGTCCGGGCCCTCGTGGTCCTACCGATGGTCCTGCCGCCCGTGGTGGGTGGCACGGCACTGCTGTTCGCCCTCGGCCGACGGGGGCTGGTCGGCCAGTGGTTGGAGCGCTGGTTCGACCTGACGCTGCCCTTCACCATGGCCGGGGCAGTCGTGGCCGCCACCTTCGTGGCCCTGCCGTTCTACGTGGTGACCGTGGAGGGCGCCCTGCGCACCACGGCCGACGACCTCGAGCAGATGGCCGGCACCCTCGGCGCATCGCCGCTGACCGTGCTCCGCCGCATCACCCTGCCCCGCCTGCTGCCGGCCATGGGAGCCGGGCTGGCCCTGGCCTGGGCCCGGGCCCTCGGCGAGTTCGGGGCCACCATCACGTTCGCCGGCAACCTGCCCGGCCACACCCGGACCCTGCCCCTTGCCACATTCCAGGCCCTCGAATCCGACCCGGAGGCCGCCCTGGCCCTCAGCCTGGTTCTGCTGGCCGTGTCGCTGACCGTGCTGGTCCCGACCCGCGACCGATGGCTACCCACCCGATGAGCGGTTCGCCCGACTCGGCCAGGCGGATTGCCGCGCACCCTGGAAGGGGCGAGCCGGACCCTGCCGGGACAGGGGGCGCCGGACCGCAGGAAGTTCCGGCTGTCGAGCTGGCCGGACGCCTGACTCGAGGAGATCTGAGCCTGGAAGCCACGCTCACGGTGGCCCCGGGCGAGGTGGTGGCCGTGGTCGGTCCGAACGGTGCCGGCAAGACCAGCCTGCTCCGGCTCCTGGCCGGTCTGGAACGCCTGGACGACGGGCACCTCCGCCTCGACGGCCGAATGGTCGACGATGCCACCGGCCCGGGCCACGTGGCCGCCCACGATCGCTCCGTGGGCTGGGTGCCCCAGGACCGCCTGCTGTTCCCGCACCTCTCGGTGGCCGCCAACGTGGGCTTCAGCCCGAGGGCCACAACGGACCGGGTGGATCATCTACTCGACGCCCTCGACCTACGGCCCCTCGCCAACCGATGGCCGTCTGAGTGCTCAGGTGGTCAGGCCCAGCGGGTGGCCGTGGCCCGGGCGCTCGCCGGCTACCCCAGCCTGCTCCTCCTGGACGAACCGTCCACTGCGCTGGATGCAGAATCGCGCCGGCGGATACACGGGTTGCTGGGAGCCGACGACCGGCCTGCCACCCTCCTGGTCACCCACGACCCGGCCGAGGCGGCCGGCATCGCCGACCGGGTAATGGAGATGGAAGCCGGTCGGATCGTCCTCGAAGGCACCCCCTAGGCTCGCCGCCGTGAATCCGCTCCACGACGGCGTCCCCACCCCGTCCACCGACGGTGTCCAATCCAGGTCGCCCGACGGTGTCCCCGCCCCGTCCACCGACGACGCCCCTTCCCCGCCCCCCGAGGCAGCGCTGGACCTGTTCCGCCTCGACGACCGTGTGGTCGTCATCACCGGAGCCAGTTCCGGGCTGGGAGAACGCTTCGCCCGCGTCCTTGCCGGCGTGGGTGCACGGCTTGTGCTGGCCGCCCGTAGAACCGAACGCATCGCCGCCCTGGCAGACGAGTTGCCCGACGCCCTGGCCGTCACGGTCGATGTCACCGACGACGACGGGCCACAGGCCCTGATCGACGCCACGCTCGCCCACTACGGCCGCATCGACGTCCTCGTCAACAACGCCGGAGTCTCCCGGGTGGTCCCAGCCGTCGACGACGACCTCGACGGCTTCCTCCATGAGCTGGCCGTGGACCTCGTGGCCCCATACGAGCTGGCCCGACGGGCCGCCAGATGGTGGATCGCCGAGGGACATCCGGGCGTGGTCATCAACCTCGGCTCGATACTGGGTGCGGGCGCCGGCGGGAAGCTCCGGGTCCCCGGCTACACGGCAGCCAAGGGCGGGCTCCACAACCTGACCCGGGAGCTGGCCGTGGAATGGGCCCGCAGGGGCATACGGGTAAACGCCCTGGCCCCGGCCTGGTTCGAGACGGAGATGAACTCGGACGACATGTTCCACACCGACTCCGGCCGGGCCTATGTCTCGGCCGGAACCCCGATGGGCCGCGGCGGCCGGGCCCACGAGCTGGACGGCGCCCTGCTGCTGCTCGCATCGGACGCCGGCTCCTACCTGACCGGCCACGTCCTGTACGTAGACGGTGGCTGGACCGCCGTCTGACCTGGTTCGTCCGATGTCAGACCGCCAACTCCTAGACCTAGATGCCTCTGACTAGGCGCTTCTACCCCGCGGGCTCCGGGCTTCCTGACGGTGGGCCCCCTGACCCCGGTACGCAGTCGATGTCCAAAGCGTCGCGGAGAAACTCCAACTGCACGAGGAGCAGGTTCTCGGCCACCTCGACCTGGGGGGTCATGTGGGTCACCCCGGAGAGCGGCAGCACCCGGTGGGGCCTGCCGGCCTCCAGCAGGGCCTGGGACAGTTGCAGCGTGTGGGCAACCACCACGTTGTCGTCGGCCAGTCCGTGGATGAGGAGCAGGGGACGCTCCAACCACGCCGCCTCCACGCACAGGTCGGTCCGGGCGTAGTTCTCCGGCTCGACCGCCGGATCGCCCAGGTAGCGCTCGGTGTAGTGGGTGTCGTAGAGCCGCCAGTCGGTGACCGGCGCACCGGCGATCGCAGCGTGGAACACGTCGGGTCGTCGCAGCACGGCCAGGGCGGCCAGGTAGCCGCCGAACGACCAGCCCCGGACGGCCACACGACCCAGGTCCAGCCTGTCGTCGACCGTCGCCAGGGCCTGCAGGGCATCGACCTGGTCGTCGAGCACGGGGGCCGCCAGGTCGCCGTGCACAGCCCGCTCCCATTCGGGTCCACGCCCGGGTGTGCCCCGGCCGTCGGTGACGACCACGGCGAACCCTTGGTCGGCGAACCACTGCGAGGTCAGGAACTGCCCTCGGGCCCGCTGCACCCGCTGGGCGTGCGGCCCGCCGTAGGGATCCAGCAGCACCGGCAGGGGAGACCCGTCGTGCCCGTCCGGTACCAGCACGGCGGCCCGGAGGTCCCGCTCCCCGACCACGTGGAAGGTGGGTTCCGGTCTGACCATCGGCTCCTCGACATGGCTGGCGATCAGATGGCCACCGGGCAGGACAATGGTGGCCGGAGGTCCGTCCATGCCGGCCGTAGACACCACGACCACACCGCCTCCGACAGCCGCCGATCGCACACCGCCGCCGCCGGCCAGCACCTCGGTGGTTCCGTCGAGGGCCACCCGAACCACGTCGACGTCCAGCGGGTCGGTCGACGCCCGCACGACAACGGCGCCTTCGCCGTCGATCCCGACCACCGAACGCACCTGCAGCCCGTCCGGGGACACGGCCGCCCCGTCGACCACCAACCGGTTGGTGCCCGCCCTGGATTCCACCGTCACGATGGCGCCGTCGACAAGGCGGGGAGCGCCAGACACCAGGTCCACCCAGAGGTCGTCCACCAGGCAGGTCCGCTCGATGGTCGCTCCGGTGTCCGGATCCACCTCGAGGAAGACCAGCGTCTTCTGGTCCCGGGTCTGGGCAACCACGGTCGGTGGTCCATCGGCCGGCCACGCCACGTCCGCCAGGTACTCGAACCTACCGTCGACCTGCCAGTCCACATCGGTCGTGGTCCCGTCCAGGTCGACCACAGCTAGGCCGACCGCGGCGTTGACCGAACCGGCCGCCGGGTACCGGATGGCCCGTGGCGCCTCCGTCGGGTCCACCGGCGACGAGATCCACCACTCCGAGACACCCGCCGTGTCCACCCGGGCGACCAGCAACCGACTGCCATCCGGCGACCACCAGTGGCCACGGGTACGCCCCATCTCCTCGGCGGCGATGTACTCCGCCGATCCCCACGACACAGTCGGCGTCGATCCACCGATCAGGCGGCGATCTCCCCCAGTGCCAGTCACCCGCAGCGAGGAGCCCGACACGTATGCCACCGCTGCGCCGTCCGGGCTGAGCCGGGGATCGAAGGCATCGCCGGTCGAGGGAAGCTCCACGACGTGAATCGGCGGCGGCTCCGCGTCGCCCGGAGACGTGCCCGGCAGGATCACCTCGGCCAGGAACACCCGCCCGTCCAGAGCGAAGCACACCCGGGAGAGGTCGGCCAGGGCGTCGTAGGCGACGATTCCCGAACCCGACTCACGCACCCGCTCGCGTCGAGCGAGCTCTGCGGCCGGCAGGTCGCCGGAGTCGGCACCGGCGAGGAGTTCCTCCGGGTCGACGACCAGGCTCTCCTCCCGGTTCGCGGGGTCGAACAGCCACAGTGCGTTGACCGGGTCGTCGCCGGAGGCGGAGCGCAGGAACAGCACCCGCGACCCATCGTCGGCCACGCGGACGTCCCGTGGAGCCCCGCACGTGAACCGGCGAGTCCGAGCGTGCTGTCGGGGAAAGCTCTCCGGCTGGTCGGCCACGTACGGAGACTAGGGCGCACCTCCCTGGGGATCGGTGGCCACCGCCGACGCTGCGATCGTGGTGCGGTGCCCGGGCGGGCAGAGCCTCGGATTGGCAGGCACCTCCAGCCACTGGGACGATGCCGGCGGTCACCAGGATCGTCGGGAGGAGAGGACATGAAGCTGGGCCTCAGCTTGGGCTACTGGGGGGCCCAACCCCCCACCGACCTGGTGCCGCTCGTGCAGGAGGCCGAGCGCCTCGGGTACGACGCCGTGTGGACCGCCGAGTGCTGGGGATCGGATGCCTTCTCCCCGCTCGTGTACCTGGCCGCCCACACAGAACGCATCCGCCTGGGCACCGGAATCGTCCAGATGGCAGCACGCACTCCCACGGCAACGGCCATGCACGCCGTCACCCTCGACCACCTCTCTGACGGCAGGCTCATCCTGGGCCTGGGGGTGTCAGGGCCCCAGGTGGTGGAGGGCTGGTACGGACGGCCCTCGAACCGTCCGCTGGCCCGCACCCGGGAGTACGTCGAGGTCCTCCGTCGGGCGTTCCGGCGCGACGACCACCTGTCCTTCGACGGCGAGTTCCACCAGCACCCGTACACCGGGGAGGGCTCCAGCGGCCTGGGAAAGCCGCTGAAGGTCATGACGCACCCGTTGCGGGCCGACATCCCGATCTTCATCGGCGCCGAGGGGCCGAAGAACGTCACCCAGACGGCCGAGATCGCCGACGGTTGGTTGCCGCTCTACTACTCGCCTTACCGCCAGGAGGTGTACGCCGACCAGCTGGTCTCCCGTCCGGACCACTTCGAGATCGCCCTCAACCTGGCTGTGACGGTCACCAAGGACGACTCCGCCGACGCCATCTCCGCTGCGCTGCTGCCCATCAAGGCCATGCTCGGCTTCTACATCGGAGGCATGGGGGCGAAGGGCCAGAACTACCACACGAAGCTGATGGCCCGAATGGGCTTCGAAGCCGAGGCACACCGGATCCAGGACCTCTTCCTGGAGGGCCGCCGTGACGAGGCCGTCGCCACGGTGCCCGATGGGTTCGCCGACGAGATCTCGCTCGTCGGTACGACCGAGCGGATACGCGAACGCTTGGGGGCATTCGCAGACAGCCCGATCACCATGCTGAACGTAGCGCCGCGCTCCACCGGCCACCTCCGCCAGGTCGCCGAGCTGATCCTGGCCTGAGCGCACCGCCCACGGACCTCCCCGAGGGCGAAAACCGTTGCTTTCGACTATCCCGGACCACCGCCTACGTGTAGTTTCCGCGCCGTGCCGACGGGCCGTGGGGTCACCATCCGTGCGGCGGTGAGCCGCGGCGTCGGCCTCCTGCCGAGCATCGAGGAACTCCACCTCGACGCGCCGAACCACGACGAGGTCAGGGTGGCGGTCGAGGCCTGCGCCGTCTGCCACTCCGACCTGAGCTATGTGGACGGGACCTGGGCCACCGAGTTCCCCCTGGTGCTCGGGCATGAGGCATCAGGACACGTCGCCGAGATCGGCGACCGTGTAACCGACCTGACAGTTGGCGATCCGGTGGTCGTCTCGTTGATCCGCACCTGCGGCGAGTGCCAGGCCTGTCGCAGGGGCCGTGACGTGGCCTGCACCGGTGACCTGGCGCTGAACGGCCGGAGCCCGCTGGCCGATGCCGCCGGAACCCGGATCCCCCAGGGCCTGAACGTCGCCGCCTTCGCCACCCAGGTGGTGGTACACCGCTCCCAGGTGGTGCGGGTCCCCGACGACGTGGACCTGGTCGAGGCCTCGTTGCTGGGCTGCGGGGTCCTGACAGGCTCGGGAGCCGTGACCAACACGGCAGGCGTGGCCGCCGGCGAGACGGTGGTAGTCGTGGGCTGCGGGGGCGTCGGCATCGGTGCCATCCAGGCGGCCCGCATTGCCGGTGCGGCGCCGATCATCGCCGTAGAGCCCCTCGTCGAGAAGCGCGACGCTGCACTCGGATTCGGTGCCACGCATGCCCTGGACCCGGCCACAGACGACCTTGCAGCAGCCATCCGATCAACCACGGGCGGATCACTCGCAGACCACGTGTTCATCACGACGGGCACACCGGCCGCGCTGGACGGCGCCATCGACCTTCTCGCCCCCATGGGCAACCTGGTGATCGTCGGCATGCCGGCCGACGACGTGACCATCCAGATCACCCCCAGCCGGCTGGCGGCCGCCAACCAGTCGATCCTCGGCTGCAAGATGGGCGCGGCGCGGGTCGCCGTCGACGTTCCGACGCTGATCGACCACCACCGGACCGGACGCCTGGACCTGGCGGGCATGGTCACCTCCACCCATCCACTCGACGACCTGGCCGCCGCCTTCGATGAGGTCCGCCGGGGTGAGGTACTGCGAACGGTGATCCTGCCCAACGCCCCCGTCCTCGCGGATGTCGCGGACGCCACGGGGACCCCGGCATGACGCAGACCAGCCGTGACATGAAGGGCGCCCGGACATGAAGCTGACCGGCATCGAGACGTTCGTGGTCGGCAACCCGCCACCTCGCCATGGAGGCCGCTACTTCATCTTCGTGAAGTTGACCACCGACGACGGGATAGACGGCATCGGCGAGGCATACGTGGCCACCGTCGGACCGCACCTGGTGGCCGACATGCTGGTCGACGTGGCCGAGCGCCACCTGATGGGCCACAGCCCCTTCGACGTGGAGTCGTTCTGGCGCCGGGCCTACGGCAGCGGCTACGCCCTGCGTCCAGACCCGACGCTCTGCGGGGTGTTGAGCGCGCTGGAGATCGCCTGCTGGGACATCATCGGCAAGGCCACCGGTCGTCCCGTCTACGACCTGCTGGGCGGACGGGTCCACGAAGGGCTACGGACCTACACCTACCTGTACCCGGACGACGAGGACGCCTACGCCCCCAAGGACGGACCGAACCTCTACACGGACGCCGACCTGGCCGCCGAGGCCGCCGTTCGGGCCGTCGAAATGGGGTTCACCGGAATCAAGTTCGACCCGGCCGGGCCCTACTCCGTCTTCGACGGGCGCCAGCCCTCGCTGGAACGCCTGGACCTGTCCGAGCGCTACACCCGTACCATCCGCGAGGCGGTCGGGAGCCGGGCCGACCTGCTCTTCGGCACCCACGGCCAGTTCACACCATCGGGCGCGCTGCGCCTCGCCCGTCGCCTGGAGGCCTACGACCCGCTGTGGTTCGAGGAACCGGTTCCACCGGACGACCTCGAGGGCATGGCCCGGGTGGCCGCCGGAACCACCATTCCGGTGGCCACCGGCGAGCGGCTCACCACGGTCTCAGAGTTCGCCGCCGTGCTGCGCGCCGGAGCGGCGTCGATCCTGCAACCCGACCTGGGGCGCAGCGGCGGGATCCTCCAGGGCAAGAAGATCGCCTCGATCGGCGAGGTCCACCAGGCGCTGCTGGCCCCCCACTGCTACTGCGGGCCCGTGGTAGCCGCCGCCAACATCGCCCTCGCAACGTGCACGCCCAACTTCCTGATCCTGGAATCCATCGACCGGTGGGACGGCTTCCACGCCGAGTTGCTGGAGACGCCCATCCGATGGGAGGACGGCATGGTCATCCCGTCAACCGAGCCGGGCCTCGGCGTGGTCCTCGACGTTGCCGTCGCCCGGGCCAACCCGTACGACGGCGACGAGCTGCACCTGGCCCCCGAGGAGGACCCGATGCCGTTCAGCGAGGGCCTGTGAGACTTCTCGGTGAGGTGACGGGACCTGTCAGACGGGACGCGGTACCACCATGCCGCGGGCCGGTCGGCAGCTGACCATGGGACAGTCGCGCCGGGGGCGGTTGAGCGGCCGAGCGAAGACCCGGGACGTCATCGGCGAACAGCCACCGTTCGCCCAGCCACGCATGAGGTTCGATCCGCTCCGGGCGGTGTCCGACGACGAGTTGGAGTCCATCCACCGGGCCTCGCTACGGGTCCTCGCCGAGACCGGCATCGACTTCCTGGACGACACGGCTCGCCGGCAGTTGGTGGACGCCGGATGCGACGTTGACGGCAACCGGGTGCGGTTCGACCCGGACCTGGTCCTGCGGCTGGTCTCCACGGCACCCGAGCAGTTCACCGTCCACGCTCCGAACCCGGCCCGGAACCTGCACATCGGCGGCGACCTCATCACCTACACCAGCGTGGCCAGCCCACCGTTCGTGACCGGCCTGGGCCGGGACCGGCGCGACGGCAACCGGGAGGACTACCGGAACCTGCTCCGGATGGGCCAGGTCCTGAACGCCGTGCACACCGTCGCCGGCTATCCGGTGGAGCCCATGGACCTCCACCCGTCGGTCCGCCACCTGCACGCCACCCACGACATGCTCACGCTGTCCGACAAGGTGCCGTTCGTCTACAGCCTCAGCCGCCAGCGGAACATCGACGCCATCGAGATGACCAGGATCGCCCGGGGCGTCGACCAGGACACGATCAGCGAGGAGCCGTCGCTCTACTCGGTGATAAACACCAGTACCCCGCTGCGCTACGACACGGTGATGCTCCACGGCATCCAGGAGATGTCGGCCCGCAACCAGGTCATCGTCATCACCCCGTTCACCCTGGCCGGTGCCATGGCCCCCGTGACCGTCGCCGGCGCCCTCGTGCTGCAGAACGCCGAGGCCCTGGCCGGCATCGCCTACACCCAGGTCGTCCGGACCGGTGCCCCGGTCATCTACGGCGGCTTCACCTCCAACGTCGACATGCGGTCCGGCGCACCGGCCTTCGGCACCCCCGAGTACTGGAAGGCCTGCCTGATCGGTGGCCAACTGGCACGCCGCTACCGTCTCCCCTACCGGTCCTCGAACGTGAACGCATCGAACAGCGTGGACGCCCAGTCGGCCTACGAGAGCGTCATCGCCATATGGGGCGCGATCATGGGAGGGGTGAACCTGCTGCTCCACGGCGCCGGCTGGCTGGAAGGAGGCCTCCTGACCTCCTACGAAAAGATGGTCATCGACGCCGACATCCTGAACATGGTGAGCTCGATGCTCGAACCGGTGGCCATTGACGACGCCTCCCTGGCCGTCGAAGCCATCGCCGAGGTCGGACCGGCCGGGCACTTCTTTGGGACCCAGCACACCCAGGACCGCTACGCCACCGAACACTTCCAGCCCATGGTCTCGTCGTGGGCCAACTACGAGACGTGGGACGAGGGTGGCCGGGTCGAGGCCCACCAGCGGGCTGAAAAGCTGGCCCGGCAGGTCATCGACGCCCATGTAGACCCGCCAATGGACGCCGCCATCCG
>ERZ651768.1497-NODE-1497-length-17053-cov-17.172950_pt1 | contig 17053 bp, 11 predicted proteins | sample MGYA00514754_ERZ651768 | MGnify/ENA metagenome assembly ERZ651768
GTGGCCGGTATCCGCCACAGCCGGACCGGGCGGGTACTCATCGCCTTGCGGGAGAACGAGACAGCGGTCGAAGCCTTCGGGGTGAGCCCTACGAAAGCGAAGTTGACGGCCTTTGGGATTTCCGGCTTTGTGGCCGCCATGGCCGGGGCGCTGATAGCCCACCATCAGCAGGCGATCGTCATCGGTGGTGAGGCCCAGGCCAGCATCGGTTTGTTCGTGGCTGGGGTGGCCGGCGGGCTGGGTTCACTGGTCGGCGCGGCGATCGGCGCTCTCTACTGGTGGGGAGGCCTGTGGTGGCTGCCGGGTAACTGGTATCTCTTGGCTACTGGCGGTGGGGTACTCGTTGTGCTGCTGGTGCTTCCGGGCGGGCTGGCCGGGGGCCTCTACGAACTGCGGGACGCCTGCCTGCGGCGCATCGCCGCGCATCGTGGCATCCAGGCCCCTGGGTTCACCCCCGACGGCCAGGAACCCTCCCAACCGGAAGCGGCGTCATGACCGATCCCATCTCCTCCGGGAGTGGCGCTGTGGGCGATGCGCTCCGTCGCGGTGCGGGCGTGGTTCGCCACCCGGTGCGGGCCTTGCGAACTATCGCCGGCCAAGGCCCCCTCTACCCCCTACTCATCTTGTTCGCGCTAAACGCCGTGGACGAGCTGGACCGTTCGGCGTTCTACGTCTTGATTCCGGAGATTCGGGACGAATTCGAGCTGGGATTCCAGGGTCTGCTGACCTTTGTCGGGGCGGTAAACGTACTGGTTCTGGCCTTAGCAGTCCCTATCGCCGGCCTCGCCGACCGCTATTCCCGGGTCCGCATCGCACTGGCCGGTGCCCTGGCCTGGTCCGTTTTCTCGTTCTCGACCGGCTTGGCCACCGGCATTTTGTTCCTGGGCTTCGTCCGGTCAGGGTCAGCGATTGGTGCCTCGGTCGTGCCACCGACCCACAACCCCCTGCTGTCCGACTGGTTCCCCCCGGCCGACCGCCCAAGGGTGTTCGCCTTCCACCGGTCGGCCAACGTCATCGGAGCCAGTCTGGGATTCGTGCTGGCCGGACAACTCGGATACCACTTCGGGTGGCGGACCCCCTTCCTAATCCTGGCTATCCCGACCCTGGTCGTAGTGCTGGCCGCCCTGCGGCTTCGAGATCCGGTACGAGGCGCTCACGAACGCCGGGCCGCCGGGGCGGAGGCCGAAGCGGTCGACATCGAAGAGCCTCCCCCCTCCTATGCCGAGGCCTGGCGGATGTGCTGGAAGATTGCCACCCTCCGCAGGATCTTCGCCGCCCTCCCGTTCCTCGCCGCCGGCCTCACAGCCCTCGGGCTGCTCAACGTCCTCTACATCGAGGAGGTGTTCGGTCTCGACGAACGTGCCCGAGGCAACCTCTTCGCAAGCATCGAACCCGTGGTGTTGATCGGTCTGATCATCGGTGCACGAGCAGCCGGACGATTCCTTGCCCGCGGACCGGGACGCATACTGCACTTCCTGGCTATCACAGCGATCGCCCAGGGTTGCCTGTTCGTCGGCTACGCCCTGGCTCCGAACCTCGCTGTGGCCGTTGCGTTCATCGTCCCCATAAGCATCTGTGGAGCAATCCTGGCCCCCGGGATGTTCACCGTGATGTCAATGGCCATCCCGCCACGGGCCCGGTCCATGGGGTTCTCGATGGGCTCACTGTGGATCCTGCCGGGACTGCTGATCCTCCCGTTCATCGGCTGGATCGCCGACAACTGGGGAATCCGCCAGGGAATGCTGGTCCTCCTGCCGGTCAGCACCATCGGCGCGCTGATCGTCGCCTCGGCCGGTTCTCTCATCGGCGAAGACATCGACCAAGTCCAGCGAACGGCGGCCGCCCGCTCAGAGGTACTCCTGGCCCGCAGACGGGGCGACCGCAAAGTCCTGCTGTGTCGAGACCTCCAGGTCAGCTACGGCGAGGTACAGGTGCTCTTCGACGTGGACTTCGAGGTCGAAGAAGGGGCCATCGTGGCCCTGCTGGGCACCAACGGGGCCGGCAAGTCCACCCTGCTCAAAGCCATCTCCGGAATCGTGGAGGCCGAACGGGGAGCGGTGATCCTGGACGGGCGGGAAATCACCCACGCTCCGCCCAACGAGATCGCCGCCCACGGGGTTTCCCAGTTGCCCGGCGGGATCGGGGTGTTCCCGTCCCTGACCGTCGGAGAAAACCTCCGATCCGCCTCCTGGCTGAACCGTCGAGGCAACCCGGATGCCGCCCGCGATCGGGTCCTGGAACGTTTCCCCCAGTTGGCCAATCGCCTGGGGGACCGGGCCGGCGACCTATCCGGAGGGCAGCAGCAGATGCTCGGCCTGGCCATGGCCTTCCTGACCCGACCGCGACTGCTCATGATCGACGAGTTGACCCTCGGGCTGGCCCCGGTGGTCGTCGAGGAACTCCTGCCCCTGGTGCGCGAGGTACGCGACGAGGGGGTGACGGTGATCCTGGTCGAACAGTCGGTCAACACGGCGCTCACCCTGGCCGAGACGGCCTACTTCATGGAGAAGGGCCAGATCAGGTTCCACGGTCCAACCGCGGAACTCCTCCAACGGCCCGACATTCTTCGGTCGGTGTTTCTCGAGGGCGCAGCGGCAGGCGTGGCTCGCGCCGAGGGCCAACTGGGCGACGACGAGCAGTTCGACCGGAAGCCCCGACGCTCTCCGGCCGACTCCGCCGGGGCCACGCCGGTCTTGAAGGTGGTTGGCATGTGCCGTTCGTTCGGGGGCATCCGAGCGGTGGACGACGTCGACCTGGAGGTGTTCCCAAACGAGATTCTCGGTCTGATCGGACCCAACGGTGCCGGCAAGACCACTCTGTTCGACCTGATCTGTGGATTCACCTCCGCGGATGCCGGAGCGGTACTCGTTGACCGACAATCCCTCGACGGGTGTACACCGGCGACCCGGGCCCGGATGGGGCTCGGCCGTTCCTTCCAGGACGCCCGATTGTTCCCCGCCCTAACCGTGGAGGAAACACTCGCCGTGGCTCTCGACCGGTGGGTGACCTCCCGGGACCCCGTCTCAGCGGCCCTCCGACTCCCCCACTCCTATCGAAGTGAGCGACGCACCACTGCCCGGGTCGCCGAACTGGTTGAGTTGATGGGCCTCGGTCCCTATCGGTCCAAGTTCGTCAATGAGCTTTCGACCGGTACCAGACGGATCGTGGACCTGGCTTGCGTCGTCGCCCACCAACCGGTTGTGGTGCTTCTGGACGAGCCATCAAGCGGTATCGCCCAACGGGAGGCAGAAGCCCTGGCGCCGGTCATCCGTGGTATTCGCGACGAGATGGGCTGTGCCCTGGTGGTCGTCGAGCACGACATGGCGCTGTTGCGCTCCGTCGCCGACCGGATGGTGGCTCTCGACCAGGGGGCGGTGGTGGCCGAGGGTCCGCCCGCAGTGGTACTCGAGCATCCGGCCGTCGTAGCCTCCTACCTCGGGTCCGATCCGACGGCGCTGACCCGCTCCGATCCGACCTAGAACAGAACCACCCATCAGGGATCGAGAGGGCGTATGGAACCGGGATGGTGTGACCAGCCGAGGACGAGCCAGATCCGCCGGTGGAGTCGGACAGCCCTGTTTCTTGGGGCAGCGGTCGCCGTATCTGTTGCCGTCAATGGTTGCGGTGAAAACGAATCAGCGCAGCCAGCAGCCACCACCTCCGCACCGGCAACCACCACGGCGGCACCAACCACCACCGCGGCACCAACCACCACCGCGGCACCAACCACCACCGCGACACCAACCACCACCGCGGCACCAACCACCACCGCGGCACCAACCACCACCGCGGCACCAACTGAATCGGTCGACGACGGCATCGACCCGGAAACCGGCCTCCCCTACGGGGTGTTGTACTGGGACACGGCCGTTGACCTGGGGATCGAGGACACCATCGACTGGGGGGCCCGCTGTGACACCGAGAGCGGTCAACTGGCTCTCCCCTGGTTCTTCCGATCCAACTGCATGGCACCCTTTGAAGGCGACAACGGGGGTGCCACCGACCGGGGGGTGACCGCGGACAGCATCAAGATCGTCTACTGGATGGTCCAGAGTTCCGACCCGGTCGTGACCTACATCACCGATGCCATCGTCAACGACGACACCGAAGCTGACATCGAGGACACGATGCGAAAGCTTCTCCCCTACTACGAGGCCTACTACGAGACTTACGGACGCAGTGTCGACCTCACCGTCATGGTGGCCTCCGGCCTGGTTTGGGATGACATCTCTGCCCGGGCCGACGCGGTCAAGATCGCCGAGGAGATCGACCCGTTCATGGTTTGGGGTGGTCCTTGGTTGAGCAACGCCTTCGACGAAGAGCTCATGGCCCGGGGCATCGCCTGTTTCGCCTGCGGTCCCTCCCAGACCCCCGACTACTACGAGGAACACCACCCGTACGGGTGGTCGATCGGCAAGAGCGGGCCCCAGTTGAACCTGCTGGTCGCCGAGTACATCGGCAAGCGGCTGGCCGGCCGCGACGCCATCCATGCCGGAGACGAATCGTTCCGCGACCAGGAGCGGGTGTTCGGGCGCATCTGGATCGAAGCCAGCGCGGCGTCGGTCGAGTCGAACGCCCAGTTCGAGGAGAACCTGGCTGAGTATGGGGTGGAGGTTGCTGCATCGGTTTCCTACGCGCTGGACCCGGCCACCATCCAGGAGTCGGCGGCTAACACCATCGCCAAGATGAAGGCCGCCGGGGTCACTTCGGTGATCTTCAACGGCGACGCAGTAGCACCACGCGAGTTCACCCGGGAGGCCACCGCCCAGGGCTTTTTCCCCGAGTGGGTCCTCACCGGTTCGGTCCTGGTGGACACCAACGTGTTCGCTCGTACCTACGACCAGGAGCAGTGGGCCCATGCCTTCGGGGTGTCCAACGGGGCGGCCCGCACCAGCCGGGAATCAGGGGGCACCAACTTCCGCTACGAGTGGTGGAACGGGGAGCCTCCGGCCGCCAACGACACCATCGGCGTGATAGATCCGCTGCCGGCCACCTTCTACTCCTTCCTCGCCGCCGTCGGACCAGACCTCACCGTCGAGAACTTCGCCCGAGCCATGTTCGAGGCCGCACCCACCGTTGGTGCCCTGACCGCGCCGTCGCTTTCCTGGGGTGCTGAGGGGCGTTGGCCCGATGAGATGGAACCCGATCATTTCGGGGTGGATGACATCACCGAGGTGTGGTGGAACCCCAGTCAGGTCGGACGGGACGAACTGGACCGTGAGGGACCGGGCATGTACATGTTCGTCGACGGCGGGGTGCGCTACCTGTGGGGCGAACAACCTGAGACCGACCCGAAGGTGTTCACCATGGACGGTGCCATCGCCATGTACGAAGAACCACCTGAGGCCGAGCAGTCGCCCTACTACGACCCCCTACCTTCGGCACCGGCCAACAACTGACCCCGGGGGCTTGACGCCGTGGAGCCCCACCCGTGGAACACCGGGTTCGCCTGGCAGCGCCCGGCCGACCGCTCCTACCGGGTGGTCGACGGCGACCAGGCCGACCAGTTCCATGAACAGGGATTCGTCCTCGTCGAGGACGCCTTCAGACCCGGTGAGTTGGAAGAAGTCACCGCGGCACTCGACGGGCTCGAAGCCGACGCCGACACCTTTCTCCGCTCCCGGCCCGAGGGCCGACTCTCCATTTCCGAGACGGGAGCCATCGTGTTCGCCCCTCACGCGGTGCTTGTCGCCGAGGCAGCCCGCCGGTTCGCCGCCCACCCGGTGTTTCCCGGGTTGTGCCACGACCTGGTTGGCGACGACGTTCGCCTCTACTGGGACCAACTGGTCTACAAGAAGCCAGAAAAACCCAGGGAGTTCCCGTGGCACCAGGACAACGGCTACACCTACGTGGAACCCCAGCAGTACCTGACCTGCTGGGTGCCGCTCACCGATGCCACCCTGGAGAACGGCTGCCCGTGGGTGATGCCCGGCCTGCACCTCGGCGGCACCCTGCACCACACCTTCGACGAACCGCTCGGATACCGCTGCCTGGACGACTCCGAGGGGGCGATACCGGTGGAGGCCCGGGCGGGCAGCGTGGTGGTTTTCTCATCGCTTACGCCGCACCGAACCGGGCCTAACGTCACCGACGCTGTGCGACGCACCTACATTCTCCAGTACGCCCCCGAGGGAGCGGAGATGCTCCGGGGCAACCCGGCCGACGGCCCGCCCAGGTCACGGGACCGCCAGAACAACCCCGACCGGCAGTTCCCGGTGCTGGTGGGCGGTGAGGCAGTCGTCAACCTCTAGCGGTCAGCGGCGCAGCATCCGGCCGGCCAAGGCCCCTGAGTGTTCTCCGTTCTCCATGAACACCTCGCCGTTGACGACCGTCGCCGTATAGCCATCGGCCCGTTGCACGAACCGCCCGGCCCCACCGGGGAAGTCATGGGCCATTTCCGGGTAGCCGAGGCGGAGCCCTTCCATGTCGATGACGTTCACATCAGCAAAGGAACCGGGGACCAGCCTCCCCCGGTCGGGAATGCTGAACAGGTCGGCGGTGTCGGAGGTCATGAGCCGCACTGCTTCCTCTATGGAGAACTCACCGCGGTCCCGCACCCAGTGGGTCAGGAAGAAGGTGGGCTGGCTGGCGTCCATGATCTGCTTGGAGTGGGCTCCGGCATCGGCCAGGCCGAGGACCACGTAGGGCCGCCTCAACATGTCGGCCGCCTCGTCCATCTGCTGGTTCAAGAACGGCAGGACGAACATGCGCCGCCCGTCGAGTTCAAGGGCCTGGTCGATCCACGCCTCGGCGATTGGGACGCCCCGCTGGGCGGCCACCGCGGCAACACTCTCGTCGTCGGCCAGGTCGTGGCGCACCGGGTCGTCGGGCAGGGCGAAGAACTTCCCCCAGTCCATGGGGAGACCCTCGACCCGTTGGGCGGCTGCAGCGACCAGCGGAGCCCGGGTGGTCGGGTCGGTGAGCCGGGCCACTTTCTCGGCCAGCGGCAGGCTCCGCAGTTCGTCCCAGCCGTCGGCCCGGTCGAACGGGGTGCGGGCGGTGAGGCCGAACAGGATTCCGATGTGGCGGGATGTGGTCTGGGGACGGATGGTGGCTCCGTCGGCGTTCTCCTCCTCAACGAAGTCGAGAACCCGAAGGTGCATGTCGGGGACGATGTCGACCTGGGTGAGTCCGAACGTGACCGGGCAGCCGGCCAGCCGGCTGATGTCGCCGTACATTCCGATCTCCTCACGGGTGAACCTGCCCTCCGGGTCGTTTCGGCCACCCAGCTTGGCCGCCGACTCGAACACCGCTCCCTGGTGGTCGGCCAGCACCCCGGCGAAGGCGAGCAGTTCGTCGGCGGTGGCGTGGGTACCGGGCACATAGCGGCCGTCGGGCACCCGGTGCAGGAAGGTCCTTGACGTGGAGAACCCCAGGGCGCCGGCGGCCATGGCCTCTTCGACCATGGGAACCATGGCTGCGATGTCCTCGGGGCCGGCCGGTTCCTCGTCGAGCGAGCGTTCCCCCATGGCGGCCACCCGTACCGCACAGTGGCCGACCATGCCACCCACGTTGACCCCCTTGGGGAGGGTCTCCACCTCATCGAGATACTCCCCGTAGGTGGACCAGTTCCACGACAAGCCGTCGAGGATGCTCTGAGCGGGGATGTCCTCCACCGATTCCATCATCTCGGCCAGGAACTCGGCCCCGCCCTCGGCCACCGGGGCGAAGGTCACGCCGCAGTTGCCGAGAACAACCGAGGTCACGCCGTGCCAGCACGACGAACTGGCGATCGGATCCCAGGCCAGTTGGGCATCCAGGTGGGTGTGGATGTCCACGAAACCCGGGGTGACGACCTGCCCGTCGGCGTCGATCTCCCGCCGGCCCGGCCCGTCAACCCGGCCGACCTCGACGATCCTGTCGCCGTCCACGGCCACATCGCCGGTCCACCCGGGCGCCCCGGTGCCGTCGACCACTGTTCCGCCGCGGATCACCAGGTCGTGTGCCATGCCGTCTCCCTTGCCGTGCCGGTCGCCGCCCACCGTAGCCAGCGGCCCGCGGAGCCCGACAAGCGGGTCAGCCCACGAACCGTGCGTAGTCGTCGAGGACCCCCAGGACCTCGTCACGGGGTGCCGAGGGAACCCGTAGGACCACCTCACCGATCCCAAGGCCCGCGTAGTAGTCGAGCTTCCCCTCGTCGGGCACGGTGCCGAACGGGATGACCGTGACCTCGGCCGGATCGCGGCCCCGGTCCTGGCAGGCGGCCCGCAGGTCAGCGAGGGCGGCCCTGACCCCGGCACCACCGATGGGCATCCACCCGTCGGCGAACTCGGCCACGTGCCCGATCAGGGTGGGCCCGGGCGAGCCTCCGATGAGGACGGGCGGGCCGGGCTGCTGGAGTGGCTTGGGCCACGACCAGCTGGGACCGAAGTCGACGTACTCTCCGTGAAACTCGGCCTCTTCGACGGTCCAGAGTTCTCGCACCGCAAGCATCGTCTCGCGCACCCGGGCCCGCCGGGTGGCGTAGTCCACCCCGTGGTGGGCCATCTCTTCCCGGTTCCATCCATAGCCCACACCCATGACGAAGCGCCCGCCAGAGAGAAGGTCAATAGTGGCCGCCGCCTTGGCCAGGGTGATCGGATGGTGCTGCGCGACGAGCGAGACACCAGTACCGATCCGGATGGTCGAAGTAACCGCCGCGGCGGCCGCCAGGGCGGCCATAGGGTCCAGGGAGCGCGGGTAAACGTCGACAGGGAGGTCCCCGCCCATCGGCACCGGAGTGGCCTGGCTGGACGGAATGTGGGTGTGCTCGGGGACGTAAAGCGAGGAGAAGCCCCGGACCTCGGCCTCGGAGGCCAGGTCCCGCACGTCGACGCACCGGTCGGTGAGGTGAATGGTGATGCCAAGGTCCACGTCGGAACGGTAGCCATGTCCACGCCCGGGCGGCGACCGGACAGGCGTGGTACGCATGGGGTGCCGGCAGCGGGTCGGCAGGACGACGAACCAAGGAGCACACCATGCCCCACTACATGCTCCGCGCTAGCTACACGGCTGACGGAGCGAAGGGACTGCTGGCCGAGGGGGGATCCTCCCGGATTGCTCAGGCCACAGCACTGATGGAGTCACTCGGGGGACGGATCGAGTGCCTGTACTTCGCCTTCGGCACCGACGACATCGTCGGCATCGCCGAGATGCCTGACAGCGCCTCGGCAGCCGCGGCAAGCCTGACCGTCTCGTCGACCGGGATGGCCAGCGTGACCCTCACGCCTTTAATGACTCCCGAAGAGCTCGACGCCGCCTCGGAGAAAGCCGGAGGCGCCAACTACCGACCGCCAGGCGGCTAACCGGACCGGGCCCGGGTGCCGAGCCGGATACCCCCGCTCAGGCCGTACTGCCGGTCAATGGCTCCCCGTCGTACCGGTCAACGGTGGTGAAGTCCTCTACGGCATGCCGCCGGAGTCGGGTGAGTTGATGCACTGGATGGCCCAGTGGGATCAGCGCGGCCACCGCGTGGGTCTCGGGGAGGCCGAGCAGTTCGCGCACCGTGGCCTCTTCGGGCACCACGAGGGTGGTGAGGACTCCGCCCAGCCCCTCGTTCCGGGCGGCCAGGATGATGTTCCAGGCCAGCGGGTAGACCGAACCCCCGGTGACCAGGCCGACCCGGTCGAGGTCCTTGTCCATTGACGCCACCTCAGCCAGGTCGACGGTGACGACCAGGACCACCGGCACTTCATCGAGTCGTTCAAACAACGGCAGGAAGCCGCTCCCGGTGGCGCGGGCCGTTTCGACATCCACTCCGGTGGGCACGACGGTGTTGAACGGCACCTCGCCGGCTGCCCGCTGCGCGGCGTAGACGGCCACCGTCGGCTGGCACAGTTCGCCGAGCCGTCGCCGAACCGCTGGGTCGCGCACCACGACCACGTGGGCCCCCTGCCGGTTTCCACCTGAGGGGGCGAATCGGGCCGTATCGAGGACCCGGTAGAGCACGTCGTCGGAAACCGGGTCGTCGGTGAATTCTCGGCAAGCGAAGGCAGTCCGCATCACCTCGGTCAACTCCACGGCCGGAGCCTACGACGGTCGGATCAGCCGATCATCGGTACCGGGCCGTCGGGGGCCCAGTAGCCGTCGAGGGTGCGGTAGGGGACGGTCACCGAAAGGGTATTGGTTCCCGAGCCGCCCACGGTTAGGGGCGGGAACGACAGGACCAGGCCGCCGGCGGTGAGGTTGAAACGGGTGAAGTTCGCGGCCTGGGGGCCGGCGCCGGTGAAACGGCGGTCGTCGGTCCAGGGTTCGTTCCCAAGGCGTTCGATGGCCGCCGCCGACAGGGCGGGTACCCAGTCGGTGGCCGGGTCGAACAGGTCGCCGATGGCGATGGGCCGCCCGGTGGACAGGTCGAATGTCTCGGCCCGGATCTCGGAGGCGTCGCCGACGGCTCCTGGCATGAGGCGACGCAGGGTGTTGCGGACGCTGAGGTAATCCTCGGTGGCCAGCATCACCTGGTATTCCTGCTGCAGCCACATGCACCGGCCGTCAAATGAGGTCCGACAGGCGTAGCCGTTCTGTTCCACGGCGTCCACGACGTCGCCAAGGAACGCCACGGCGTCCGCTTGGACCAGGCCGCGGAGGCGACCGTTGACCTTGGGGGCCTCACGTGGTCCCTCTATGCGTAGCCACCGGATGAACACCTCGATCACCCCTGCACCGCCAATGGGCTGGCCGTCAGGGCCAAAGGCCGCCACCCGGACGTCGATCTCACAGGTCAGGTCCATGTAGAGGATCGTCGGCCCGTCGGGCACTTCAAGTTCTTCTGATCGCTTGTGGGGCACCACGAGCTGCTGGCCCACTGCAAGCTTGTTCGGGTCGTCGATCCCGTTGGCCCTCATGAACTCCTCGACGGTCCGGTCGAACCGCTTGGCGATCTCACCGAGCGTGTCTCCGGGTTCGACGACCACCGTCGGGGGGCCATCCTCTGGCATCTCGACTGGTTGGATGTCGGCATCGGAGGCGCATCGTTCGGCCTCGGCCCGCAACTCGGGGAGTTCTCGGGACGTCCAGCCGGGAACCTGCAACGGCGGGACGGTCGTGGTGCTCGGACCGTCGCCAAACAGGTTGGGGTAGGTGGTCGGAGTGGCCGGTGGCTCTTCCTCGGCGCCACACGCGCTGGCCAGGAAAACCGCGGCAATAACCACGATAAGGAGACGCGTGTAGCGGCGCACCACCGGTCAAGGATCGCACGCCGGGACCACCGTGGGGGTCACCCGTCGACCGGTCGATATGATCCGCCGCCTGATGGGGGGTGGCGCCGGCGTGCACCGGATCCGGCTTCGGTTGGCGGCCTCCGCCTTCCTGCTGTTGTTCGTCGAGTTGGCGCTGATCCGCTGGCTGGGCGCCAACATCGTCTACCTCGCTTACTTCTCGAATTTCGTCCTCATCGGCAGCTTCCTAGGCATCGGTCTGGGGTTCCTCTGGGCCAGCCGCTCCGAGAGGTCGTTGTTTCCTCTAGCCCCGGTGGTCTTGGCCGCCTTCGTGGTCTTCGTGAGGGTCTTCGACGTCAGCATCGAGGTGGGGGGGAGCGAACTGATCTTCTTCGCCGATCAACGACCGGTCGGCCCACCCCGATGGTTGCTGCTCACAGTGGTGTTCGTCGTGGTCGCCGTCTGCATCGGCTGCATCGCCGACGGCGTCGCCCGCCTATTCGGTCGCCTAACTCCTCTCGACGCCTACCGGTGGGACCTGGTCGGGTCGATAGCCGGAGTGGCCGGATTCTCGGTGCTTTCATTCCTCGGGGCGGCGCCGGTCGCCTGGGGGTTGTTGGCCGGTGGGCTGTTCTTGGTCCTGCTCCATGACCGCAGTCACCGCGGCCTGGTGATTCGGGTGGCGGCCGTCGGATTGTTAGTTGGGGTGTTGGGCATCGAGTCGTTCGGCCCCGACCGGGCGTGGTCCCCCTATTACGCGCTGTCCTGGGACGAGCGCCCGTCGGGCGGGGTGGTGATGCGGGTCAACGACGTGGCCACCTGGGGTCAGGCGGCGACCGGTGACCTGTCGCCCTACGGGTTCGTCTACGACGTCCGCACCGACGACCGGCCCGGCGATGTGCTGATCATTGGCGCCGGCTCCGGCAACGACGTGGCCGTCGCCCTGGCCCGGGGAGCCAACAGGGTCGACGCGGTGGAGATCGACCCCCGCCTACTGGAGGTCGCCCGGGACCACCATCCCGACCGGCCCTACGACGACCACCGGGTGAGGTCACACGTCGACGACGGTCGGGCGTTTCTGGAGGGCACCGACCGCACCTGGGACGTGATCCTGCTGGCCCTCCCCGACTCGCTGACCGTGGTCCTCGGGCAGGGGTCAGTGCGCCTGGAGAGCTACCTATTCACCGAAGAGGCAGTAGCCGCCTACCACGACCACCTCCGACCGGGCGGGGTTTTCGGCATGTACAACTTCATGCGCCACGCCTGGCTCGTTGACCGGTACGCGGCGACCCTCGACGCCGAGTTCGACCAGTCGCCGTGCGTGGTCGACGCTGAGGCGCGGTTCCTGTCCATTCTGGTGGTCGCCGACGATGCCTCGGCCACCGACTGTCCGCCGGAAACCCAGTGGTCGCCAACGGAAACCACCCCCAAACCGGTCTCAGACGACCGGCCGTTTCCTTACCTCCGTAGTGCGCACGTCCCCGGCTTCTACCTTCTGACCATCGCCCTCATGCTGGGCGTCTCGGCGATTGCCGTACGGGCGGCGGGCGGGCCACTGGCCGGTATCGGCCGCCAGGCTGACGTGTTCTTCATGGGGCTGGCCTTTCTGCTCCTCGAGACCAAGAACGTGGTGCAGTTCGCCCTCCTGTTCGGCACGACCTGGTTCGTGAACGCCCTGGTGTTCCTGTCGATCCTCGCCTCGGTACTGGCCGCCGTGGAGGTAAGTCGACGGTTCCGCGTGCGGCGTCCCAAGGTGCTCTATGCACTGCTGGCCGTGGCCCTGGCTCTGAATTGGGTGGTGCCCTCCGGTTGGCTGCTGTCGCTGGGGCCGGCAGTGCGCCTGGCTGCGGCCGGTGGCCTGGCCTTCCTGCCGGTCTTCCTGGCCAACCTGATCTTCGCCGACCGGTTCCGCGACGAAACACAGCCGACGGTGGCCTTCGGCGCCAACCTGCTCGGCGCGGTGGTCGGCGGGGTCCTCGAGTACACGGCGCTGCTCTCGGGCTACCGATCGCTGCTGTTCGTAGTGGCTGGGGCCTACGCGCTGGCCCTGGTCGCCTCCCGACGGTCCACCCTGGGTGCTCCCGGGGGGGCAGAGAATGTCTGTCCCCCCGGGGCCGCCTAGGTTCTCGGGGAACAGGGCGGTCAGGGGGTCCATCTATGAGCACCGAGTTCACCCCACCCGGGCCAGGACAGTGGCAACTCGACCGGTCGCACTTCCCCGGCGGGACCACCCCGATCATGCAGACGCTGATCTCGGTAGCTGTCGAGTCCGCCTACCGTAAGCAGTGGCCGATCTTCGGCATCCCGGCGGAGACGCTGTCGTTCCGGTTCGTCAACGGGTTCACCTACACCCGGCTCCGCCCCCTGGTCCTGGCCGACCGGCCATCGGCCAAGCCGCCGCCCACCATCGTCCTAAAGGTGGTCTCGAGGATCCATCCTGAGTTCCGCCGACGAACCAAGGCAGCCCGACAGATGCTCGAACGGTCGCCCGCGCCGCCTGTGATCGAGGAGTGGCGCTCGGTGACCCGGCCACAGTTGGTGGCCCGAAACCTCGAGTTCGGAGACGTGGACCTCTCGGCACTGGACGATCCAGGCTTGACTGACCACCTCGAGGCAGTGCTGGCCCACCTGGAGTGGTCGGTGGAGGAACATTTCCGCCTCCATGGCTACGACCTGGGTCCGATCGGACAACTCATCATGGCCGGGACCGAGTGGGGTATCCCAAGCGCCGAGATCGTGGATGCGCTGGCCGGCGCCTCCCCGTCGACTTCGGCTCCGATGGAGGCCCTGGCCCACATCAGGGAGGGCCTCGCCGCGGCTGGGGTGACCCCAACCAGCCTGGAAGAGGTGGCGGCGACCTCAACGGACATCGCCGCGGAGCTCCACACCTACCTCCGCCACCGCGGCCCGGTGCTCTATGCCGGCTACGACCTTGACTCACCCACGCTGGGGGAGGCCCCGGAGGTGGTCCTGGCCACCATCCTGGCCGACCCGGCCGACAACCGGTTCGACGTCGACCAGCACGCACAGCAGCGGGCCAGATTACGGACCCGGGTTCCTGATGGTGACCGCCAACGCTTCGACGAGTTGCTGGACGCGGCCCGGGAGGCCATGGACCTGCGGGACGACAATGGGCCGATCACCGCGGAGTGGCCCTGCGGGCTGCTCCGTCTGGGGATGCTCGAGGCCGGGCGACGGTTGGAAGCATCAGGTCGTCTCCACGATCGGTCGCACGTCTTCGAACTCGATGTGGCCGAGCTCCCCGAACTGGTCGGTTCCGGGACCGGGCCGGATCCTGACGAGATGGCTGCCCGGGCGGAGGGCCGCCGGCACCAGAAGACCCTCGATCCTCCGCTGACCCTCGGCGAGCCCGAGGCGCCACCGGCCCTCGACGCTCTCCCGAAACCCCTAGCCACGACCGTGCTCCTTGTGCAGACGGTGATAGCCGAACTGGGAATGGGCGTGAACGAAGAAGACGCCGACGATGGGGGGCCTAGGCTCACCGGTACCGGCGTCGGCGCCTTGGTGACAGTCGGAGTGGCCCGGGTGGCTGAGAACGCCGACGAGGCCTTCGACCGGCTCCAGCCCGGAGAGATCCTGGTCACCCGAACCACCTCCCCCGCCTACAACATGGTGCTTACCCTGGTGGGCGGGCTGGTGACCGCCGAGGGCGGACCGATGTGCCATGCCGCTGTGCTATCGAGAGAACTTGACATCCCGGCGGTGGTAGGAGCGGCAGACGCCATGGAAGCCATTAGCGACGGTGACCGCATCGAGGTTGACCCGGTCAATGCAACCGTGCGGATCCTGACCACGGCCTGACCCGGCGGTGCCCGTAGGACGGAGGGGGTAACAGCCCCTAGACGCGGCAAAGGCCCCCGAAGGGGCCTCTACCCGGAGCTTTCCCCTTCTTCGGTTTCCCGCTTCCGGTTCTTTCCCCGAGTGAACCTCTGCCGAAGCAGTTGCTCACTGATCGTCTTTCTAGTACCTCCTTGACCTGTCCGCAAGTCGAATTCTCCCCAAACACAACCAAGCCCCCAATGACAGAATGGGGCGGACGGTCACCCCGGTGCCCCGCTTGCTGCGAGGCCGAGCCGTTGCAGTTGTTCGTCGGGTGCGTCGACCTCGGTGAGCGCGTGGCGAAGCAGTTCGGTGTAGTGCGCCTCACGGGCCGAGCCGGCTATGTCCTCGGTCTCTTCGACGTCTGCCGCGTCGAAGAGGAGATGAGCGTCGGAGACCGAACGGGCCGTAGCGAAGGGGTGCGACCCGTACGTCTCCTCGGTCAACGGCTGGCGGATGACGGGCACATCTGACCCCGGCATGCGGTCGAGGTAGGCGTGGTCGTCGGGCTTGGGGAGCCCGAAACGCGGGAGTGCATGTACGGGCATGGTCGACCAGCGGTTCGACCACATCGACAACGGGAACGGCCCATCTGGTGTCGTACGCACGTACTTCCCGTCCAGGTCGACCACGTTGACCTCACGACCGAAGTAGCCCTGTAAGACCCATTCGCGTACCGAGTCGACCCGGCCATCGAGGAGAGGCCGCAGAGATTTCCCGTGGGTTCGATGCCGGGGCTTGGCGCCGAACAGATCGGCGATGGTGGCGTGGATGTCGACCATGGTCGTAAGTGCGTCGCACAAACCGGGCGCCGCACCTGGCCATGAGATCAGCAGAGGGATGTGGCCCAGCGTGTTGTAGACCGGCAGGCCTGGCTTGCCGAAAGCACCGCCGTGCTCTCCGAGATAGTGGCCATGGTCGGTGCAGAGCACGACTGCTGTGTCGTTCCAAAGACCATTGCGATCGACCGCGTCCAGAACGCGACCAAGCCAGTGGTCAATCATCGACAGTTTGGCTCCGTAGTTCGCCCGGAGCTGCACGGCCTGGGTCTCGGTGAGCGCCCCGCTGCCGACCGGGTTAGTGCCGTACGGGGGCCAGATCATCAGCTCCTGATCGCGCTGGTCGTGGTATTTGAACGTCCACGGCTCGGGCGTGTCGAAGGGCTCGTGCGGATCGAACTCGTCGACAAAGAGGAAGAAGCGTTCGTGGGCCCCGGCATTGTGGTCAAGCCACTCCGCCGCTGCTGCCATCGTCTTCGGCCCGGGGAAGTCGGCTTCCTCGCGGAAATAGGTGCGGGAATCGTCGTAGCCGCGTCGAAAAATTCCCGACGCAGCCGGTAAGGCCGGGGTGCCCACCCAGGACGGATCAGGCCGGGTCTTCCAGGGGTCGCCCTCATGTCCCCGCAGGTAGTCCCACGCGGAGAAATCGGTGTGGTAGTTCTCACCACCGGTTTCAAACAGGTGCGGGTGGTCGGTGATGAGCTGACTGGCAACCCCGGTCATCCTGAGGTCCTGGGTGATGTTGTTCTCCCACAGCTCGATCGACCCCCATGGCCGCCATAAGAAATCCCAGGACCCACAGAGCAGATCGTGACGAGCGGGCATGCAGGGCAACGACGCCGAGTAATGGCGGGTGAAGCGCAGCGACCGGGCCGCAAATCGATCAAGGTTGGGCGTTTCGAACTCCCCGCTTCCGTAGGCCCCGAGCATGTGCCGGTTAAGGCTGTCGAGTAGCAGCACGACCATGTTGCGAGGTCCGCTGCCCTCCTCATACGGCACCGCCTTTGGGAACTCGAGATGATCCTTGTCTCGCGTTTCCATGGTTGCGAGGTTAGGGGGTGATTCCGCGATCCCTGACGGATGAAGTCCAGAAGGCCCTTCTCTCGAACTAGGTACTCGGGGTCGAACTGCCGCCAGAGAGGACCGACCCCCGAGGACAGGCTCTGCCTTGCGGTTTCATTTGTCGGGCTGCCGAGATTTGAACTCGGGACCTTCGGTCCCCCAGACCCACCCAGACCAGTTCGTGCGTCGAGACTCGATTCACTAACAGCGCCAAACGAAGGAAACATCGACACAGCG
>ERZ651768.1498-NODE-1498-length-17049-cov-82.965531_pt1 | contig 17049 bp, 13 predicted proteins | sample MGYA00514754_ERZ651768 | MGnify/ENA metagenome assembly ERZ651768
TCCAAACTCATCAGGAAACCATGAAGTTCATCCCTTAAAACAAATAATCCCTGGGGATTAGAACTCATTAGTTCCTGTAGTTTCGGGACAGTCGAATCACTAGTGCTGTATCTTTTCAGAATTGGCTCTTCCGGAGGGTTATCCTCACGTTCATTAAGCCTGCACTCTACCTCTTCAACTTCCACAGGGTCGGTTTTTTTGGATTTGTAGGCATATTTTAATTCATCTTCAATAATCTTCTTTTTCATTTCCCAGGAACGAAAATCTCTCTGGTACTGAATTTTTTCATCTTCAAATTTTTCAAATGCATCGTTTTCCAGTTTACTCAGTATTTTCGTTGCTTCCTGAATTGAAGGTGTTTTCAGGGCAGATGGACTGCCAACAATACCACCCCACAAATTTGGTACTACTTGCCATGAGTCTTTACTTTTTGGACGAATGGAACAGCGGGTACCTACAAGAATTGAACACATCACAATTGCTGCTGCTGAAGGATAATCAACTGGACATTGCATTCGATATGAAATGTCTTTGAGCCATGCCCTGAAAGGTTCCGGTATAAGTTCATCTTTTAGTTTTTCAACCCTGAGAAGTTCAGCTGTAATTTCTTCTGGATCAGGCCATTCTTCTGTTTTAAATTCTTCCTTTGTCCTATGGTATTCCTCAGGAATATCAATCAAACTTTTTAACCAGGTTCCCAAACCTTCAGACTGCAAGGCAGAGTTTGCATCTTCTTTAGGTTTTGGTGGCATTTTTACTGTAACCTTGATACCCATATCTTCCAGTGTTTGACCCAACTGCCATGCGAGAGCCTGCCCTGTAACCTCTGGTTTAAAATCCGTGTCATGGTCTGCTATTATCAGGCATGATTCTGGGTTACCCCTGTTGAAGAAACCTGTAAGATGTTTTAACCCTGACTTGTCAGTTGCAACTAGAAACCAATATTCAGGATACTCTGGCCGAAGAGAAAGAGCATCTTCAAGTCCTTCCATAATAATGGCATCTACAAATTTGCTACTGTTAAAAGCTGGTATTAAAAATCCTGCTGAAGATTCACCGTTGCTGCCAAGGTGCTTCTTACCTTTTATATGTTTAGTTCCGTCAATGTTTAAATAAATACGCTGTATGCGCTTTAAATCATAGGATTCATCCTTCAGGGCTAGGCTCGATTCTTCAGGAGTAAGCGAAGGATAAACAAGCATTTTATCCCCTTTGTATTCACTTACTCGAATTAGTCCTTTTTTGAGGAGGTCAGAGTAATTTACAAGAGGGATGCTCCGGCATTTAGTAAAGTAACTCTCTATTAATTTAAATGCATGAGAGTCCTGGTGCTCTGCTCTAGCAGATTTTTCCCAGATTAACAGGGCTAATTCTTTTTTATTATTGTCCGAATTAAGATTGCCTGCAGATATTAGCTTATGGTCTTTACAAAGATCGAGTAGGCTACCATTTAATCCGGAATTGTGGTCAAAATATCCCTTGCTGCTGATGGAAAAGCCTGGGTTTCTCGTTCCAATATCTCTCCAGTCGTCTTCCCCCACTTTTTTGAAATGAGAATAAGGGCCGTCCAGCAATTTGGAAAACAAATCTGTATTTGTCATTTTAGTAAGTCCTTTCCAGCAACAAATAATAATTGTTAACTAATTAATTTGGACTTTTTAGGAGTACTAAATGAAGATCCATTTTCACGAATCCAGCTTATAAACTTGTCTTCATCGACCAGCCATCTTCTTTTTCCAAATCTAATAATTGCACCTTCCTCTTCCAGGGAATCTTTTTGGTGGAAAATAAGCCAACGTAGATTTACCGGACACCTTCCTGAGCGCTCAAATTCTGCTGCTGGTGTTAATTGGGGATGTTGTTCATTTTGCATCATAAATACCTCATTGTTGATTGTTGTACTTGGAACCACTGATTAGTCCAAAACTTAAGTATAGTTATAATTTTATATGTGGCATTTGTGTAAATCCAGTTAGAAGACCTTCTTAATAATCAGTTATTTAAGATAATATAAACAAAAAAACATCATTTTTAGAACCACAGTTTGAAAAACTGAGCTTGAATGTGCACTTTTTTGATTTTTTGATAACATTGAAAAAATAAATAAATAATGCTAAAAATTACATTGTTGTAAAATTTTATATTTAATTTTAATTATTTTGAACAAAAAGGAGAAAAATGAGTTCAATAGATGTAAAAAGCCTGATTATAGGAATCTTATCTTGTGCATTGGTGTTCATGCTTATGGGAGTGTCGAAAGGATCAAATCAAAAATATCAAAAATATCAAATGATTTGTCAATCGATTGAAGGTGACGGCGCATGCAATCTTTTAAACACACAGACGGGAATCTCTAAAAAACTTACCCTGCAAACTTTAGAAAAATTTAAAGTTGACGGAAGAAGGAGAATTATTAGATTCGGAGAAAAACCAGACTTTTAAATAAATAATGAAAAATCTGGTCTTTTGCAATTGGGGTAGTGTCTAACAAATCAGGAAATAATAAGATACTTTTTATAAGTTCACTTCCTTCATCGTTCTAGTAATCTCAGAGCGCAGATGTTCTGGGTTGAGATGTGAGTAGCGCTGTACCATACCGAGTGTTTTATGACCTAGTATCTCGGCGATGGTTCTTATTGGAACACCGCTCATTGCAAGATATGAAGCAGCACTATGACGTAGATCATGAAAACGGAAATCTTCAATTCCTGCCGACTTGAGTGCAGTTCTCCACGACTTCTCAAACAGGACAGGGTTTTTAGGATTTTTCCCCGGAAAAACAAGATCAGTATCTAGCCGTCTTACCCTTCCCCATTCCAGAAGGATTTCAAGTCCCCGTCCAACCACAGGAATAGAGCGCATCATCTCATTTTTTGTATCACGAAACAGCAGGGTCCCTTTCTGCAGGTCTACGTCACCCCAGCGCAGCCAGCGCAGTTCATTTTTTCTTGCACCGGTATTGAGGGCTAATATAACTATAATCAGCAGCTCCTGCATCCCTGTCTTTTCGCACTCTTCCAGCAGAAGACTGCGCTCTTTTTCGGAAAGACAGCGAGTTCTGCCTCTTTGTTCTGCAAGCTTACGTAATTTGGTACATGGATTTGATTGTATCCAGCCGAATTCCCTGGCTGCCATACTTAGTGCGGATGAAAGGGCCGCCACATAGCGGTTTGCACTGCTGGTTTTGTATCCGCTATTGAGGAGTTTTTCTCTTTTGCCTGCAATCTTGTCTGGTGTTAGATCAGAGAGTGTAAGTGATCCAAGCTGCTCAGACCACCATTGAAGCTGGGGAGTATACTGAATTCTAGTTTTTGTTTTTAAGCCGGGGTTTGATAGGAAACGCTCAATAAGATCACTGAGGGTATATTTCTTTGATTCTGAGCCTGTGAAGTGCCTTCCTTCGCGCATAGAGGCTTCAATGCTTTGGGCCCATAGTTTAGCCTTGGTTAATGACTTGAAGCTGGCAGTCTCCATTTCGCCACCTTTGAGACGTACCTGAACCTGGTAGCTTGTTCCTTTCTTGCCTTCACGTTTTCGGATGGTTGCCATTTTATCCTTATGAGTTTAAGGAAATTGATAAAGCTCCTTTAACAGGTGGTAGTTTTTGTCCTCGGGCATTTAGTTCCCTGTTTTATTATGCTGATTGGAGTATTGATAAAAGACAACATGATTACGAATCATGTATAAAAATAAAAATAATATTTAATATCAATAACAAATAATTGTGCTTAGGGTTTTTGTCACAAAATTGTCACAGTAATTAAAAAATCAACTCTTTTCCAGAGTGAAATTTACAGAGTATTTTGAGTACTAAATTGGACAGGACTGAATGAAATTAAGTCCCAAATGTGTTTGAATTGTTGTTATTTATTGTGACAAAAGTGTGACAAAAATACAACAAGTTTTGTTGGGGATTTTTGCGGGCTCACTTAAGTTACTAAATATATTAGTAAAAAAGTGGTGGGTCGGCGGGGGCTCGAACCCCGGACCACCTGATTAAAAGTCAGATGCTCTACCAGCTGAGCTACCGACCCGCAAGGGACATTTAAGACTAGCAGAGAGAGTAAAAAAGTCAATAAATAATTGGCACTATTTAGATTGAATGAAGAATTAACCTTCTTCCAAAACCTTCACTAGATTATCTGCAATGTTCTTAAAGGCCATTGAAGCCGGTGAGTCCAAATTGCTTGCCATCAACGGTTTACCATCATCTCCGCCTTTACGTACTTCAAGCTCAATTGGAATAGCACCAAGAAATGGTGCCTGAATTTTTTTGCTGGTTTCTTCTGCACCATGCCGGCTGAAAATTGGTGTTTCCTCACCACATTTGGGACAGGCGAAAAAACTCATATTTTCGACAATTCCTAAAACATCTATTTCTACTTTTGTAAACATCTTTGCTGCTTTGACTGCGTCAATTAAAGCCACATCCTGAGGTGTAGAAACGATAACGGTTCCAGTTAGTTCACAAAGCTGAGAAATGGAAAGCTGAGTGTCACCTGTTCCCGGAGGCATGTCTATTATCATAATATCTCCTCCGGGCCAGTCAGTGTCACGCAGCAGTTGCTCAATGGCCTGGTGAACCATGGGTCCTCTCCAGATAACGGCATCATTTTCATCAACTAAGTTCCCGATTGACATGGTATGCATGCCAAAAGATTCCAGTGGAACCAGGCGGTTACCTACCACAGATGGTTTCTCGCCACGTTTACCTGTCATGATAGGTAAACTTGGTCCATAAATATCTGCGTCAAACAGACTAACTTTTAAACCTTTTTGTGAAAGTGCGAGGGCTAAATTTACAGACACAGTAGATTTACCGACTCCCCCTTTTCCACTGGCTACAGCAATTACAGCTTCATAATTCTGCAGGTATGCTGTACGTTTAGGTTGTTGCGGTTCAGTTTGAGCTTGTGTAGTTTGTGAAGCAGTTTTTTCTTCAGGCGGTGAAGCTAAAACTTCAATGGCAACTCTCTCGATTTGTTCAATTTTTTTTATTTCTGCTTCAACTTGTGCTGGTAGTGATCCGCGTAAAGGAGAATCTTCCGGCAAAATAAGCGTGATTTTTGCAAAATCATTATTGACTACGCAGCCATGTACGATTTCAGGTTCAACACTAACCAAAGGTTGGCCGTTATCTAAGGTGATTTTCGAAAATGCTGCTTCAAACTGTCTTTCTATGTCCATGTATTTTTTATCCTTATTGATTGTAAATAAAAAGCTATGACAAAATTATATACTATTGGTGAAATGTCGCAAATATTTAATGCCAAAACTGAGAAAATTAATACAAATTTATTGGTGCATGGATTCAGCATAGATTCTCGTACTATGAATGCAGGTGAGTTGTTTTTCTGCATCAAAGGAGAAAATACTGATGGACACCATTACATTTCTCAGGCACTGGAAAAAGGGGCCTGTGCGGTTGTGGCAGATCCTGCCTGCATTCCGGAAGCCATCCGTCAAAGTAGTTTTCCTCGAATTTTGGTCCCGGATCCCAATCTGGCTTTGCGGGAATGGGCAGCAGATATACGTAAACGGTTTACCGGAAAAGTGCTGGCTGTAACCGGAAGTAATGGAAAAACAACTACCAAAGAAATACTTGCCGGCTTATGTCGTCATCTTGATCCGAATGCATATGCGACTCCTGGAAATTTTAACAACTTTATTGGTGTACCTCTAACCTTGCTGGAAGCACCTCCGGATGCAAAATGGTGGGTAATTGAAATTGGTACAAATCATTTTGGTGAAGTTGCAGAACTTTCAAAAGTTGTTCAACCAACTGCTGGAATCATCACAAATATCGGTCAAAGTCACCTTGAGTTTCTGCAGAACACAGAAGGAGTTGCCAGAGAAAAATCAGGATTATTTGCAGGTATGTCACCTGGAAATAAAGTCATTGTTCCTGACACATTGCTGCATTTGGATTTGGTGGAAGAAGAAGCCGTAAAAGCAGGCGTAGATATTGTTAAAACAACAGCGGTTACAGAACAGGCATCGGAAAAGAACTGCAAAATACGCTTTTTTAACGAATGGTTTGAATCCTCAATTGACAGCCCTCTTTTGCAGCAAAACCTGGTTTTAGCCCTGACGCTTTTGAAAGAGGAAGGGGTACCGGTAGCTCTTCTTAAGCAGGCAGCAGCAGCCTTGGATTTGTCAGTGAAAGGCAGGTATCAGCAAATTGAAATGGATGATTGGATCTTAATTGATGATACATATAACGCCAATCCTTCTTCTTTTTATAGTGTGCTGGAAAATCTAAACAAAACTTATCCAGGTCTTCGAAAAATTGTCGTTTGTGGTGCCATGGCTGAATTAGGCGATTTAAGCCCGGAGTTACATCGTCAGGTCGGTGAAACAATGGTAAAGAATGGAGTAGAGAAAATGTTTGGACTTGGTGGTGCAGAAATAAAATTTTATCTTGAAGGCTGGAAAAATGGAGGAGGAGAAACCGAAGCAGCACAACGCTTTAGCGATATTGATGATTTAACGAAAACTTTCAGGGAAGAATTACGGGCGTCAGATGTTGTACTTGTTAAAGGCTCACGATCCGCGCAGATGGAACGCTTTGTTGAAGCAATGCTTTAATGTAATTCAATGGTTATTCAGTTGGTTACTTTTTCTTTCAAACTGTCAATAACTCCACCAGCCTTTTCAACAACCTGTTGTTCTTCAGCCAGTTCAAAAATTTCCTTCAGTGCCTCTTTTGAGGTCTGAAAAATATCATTTTCTGTAAACCAATCTACAACGTTTCCTGGAGTCAGCCCTTGAGCTCCTGCATAGTATGCAATTACAGCAATGAGACAAACTAAAATTATTCGTTTAAACATCTTTTCATACCCAGCATTATAAGATTTTCAGAGCCAGAATTGATCAGGGTTCAGTACAATGGTTTCTTCACGTTTCGGTCCCGTAGAAATAATAGATACCTTTGCTCCTACCAACTCAGAAATTCTCTCAAGATAAGCCAGCATTTTCCGGGGAAGCTGATCATATTCAGTGATACCCGCAGAATTACATTTCCAGCCCGGCATTTCTTCTAAAACGGGAGTAACGTTTTCCAGCGATCTTGGTAGATTTTCAGTATGCTCTCCATTTGATAATCGATAAGACACTGCAATTTTGAGAGTGTCAAACTTATCCAGCACGTCCAGTTTCATTACAGCCATACTGGTAATTCCATTAAGACGAACTGCTTGACGTACAAGTAATGCATCAAACCAGCCACATCTACGGGGACGTCCTGTTGTAGCACCAAACTCATGTCCTTCAGACTGTAAAAGCTCACCATCATTATCAAGCAGTTCAGTCGGAAAAGGGCCGCTTCCTACCCGAGTGGTGTAGGCTTTGACAATCCCCAGTACCTCATTGATACGTGTTGGACCAATTCCGGTGCCGGCACAGGCTCCTCCGGCCAAAGTGTTAGAAGAAGTTACAAAAGGATAAGTTCCATGATCTACATCCAAAAATGTACCCTGTGCGCCTTCAAACAAAATGTTTTTTCCTTCCTCAATCATCTGATTAACCAGCAGCGGCGTGTCACGGATGTATGGTTTAAGGATCTTGAGATATGCAGTAAATTCTGAAAATATTTCTTCTGCAGAAAAAGAAGGTTCATCAGACTTGTAATAAAGTTCAAGCAGTTTATTTTTTTCTTCAACAATTTCCTCCAGGCGAGCTTTGAACAGTTCCGGTTCCAGCAGATCTCCAACCCGCATTCCGGATCGTCGAACTTTATCTTCATAGGCAGGACCTATTCCTCGACCTGTAGTACCAATTTTATTTTTGCCTTTCTGTTCTTCACCAAGGCGGTCAAAGGTTTTGTGCCAGGGCATAACCAATTGCGCCCTGTCGCTGATGTGCAAATGGTCTTCTACTGCAATATCCATTTGCGCTAATTCATCAATTTCTTTGATCATCTCTGCCAAATCGATGACAACACCATTACCAAGAATGGAAGTTGTTTTACGTAATATTCCAGAAGGAAGCAAATGCAAAATGAATGTTTTTTCCCCAAACATCACTGTATGTCCTGCATTGTTCCCACCCTGATAACGCACTACTGCATCCGCACGTTCTGTGAGTAAATCTACAATTTTACCTTTTCCTTCGTCACCCCACTGAGTGCCTACAATAATTACACAAGCCATATTAGTTATTAGAATTTGAATTTATTATGAATTTATGAAGTAAGTTCTTTGGCCCTCAGATAAGCCTGTTGGATACCTTCTTTGATCGACTCACCAACATTTTCTGACTGAAAATGATTAAGAGCTGCTAAGGTGGTTCCACCAGGAGATGAAACCTGTTTACGCAAAGTTTCCGGAGACACCTGTTGTGACTCCCACAACAGCGTTGCACCAAGAATAGTTTTTTGTACAAGAAGTTGAGCCTCTTCTTCTGTAAAACCAAGAGATTTTGCAGATTCAGTCATTTGCTCTGCAAAATAGAACAAATAGCCCGGACCACTTCCGGAAATAGCGGTGGCCGCATCGATTGCATCTTCATTTTTTGCTTCCAAACACGTGCCGCAGGAAGAAAAAAGAGTTTTTACCCACTTGATTCCATCTGAATCAACATTCTCTGAAGCAAAAAAGACACTCATACCCTCTGCAATCAAAGTAGGGATATTGGGCATTACACGCACCAGTTTTGATTGCCCCAGGGCTCCGTGCATAGTCTGCAGTGAAATTCCTGCCATTACCGAAATTACGAGCTGGTGCGGTAGAAGCCACTGGGCAAGCAGTTCCATTGCTGGTGTTGCACCTTGTGGTTTTACTGCTAATATAAGCAGATCGTAGTTTCGTACGTTTTCATTAAATTCTGCCTGGGAGTCGCAACTTGTGGCTTTACTCAAATTTTGTCTTTTTGCGTCATCCGGTTCAATCAGCAAAATATTTTTTGGAGGAATTACTTCCGCTTTAACCAAAGCCAGGAGAATTGCTCCTCCCATGTTTCCACCACCAATAATTATCAAACGCATGGACTTCTATTATTCTATAGATTTTAAATAATGAATTGAGATAATCAAACCCTGAATATTATACTTTTAATTTTATCAAAAAACCAGTAGATTATCTAATATTATAAGAGAATATTTAGATTGCAATTATTTGCTAAATACCTGATATACAGTTATATTATTTGAAATAGGATTATAATAGATGTCCATTTTAGACGTGCCTGATCCGGATGGTTTTCTATATATTGTTGCAGATTCACATTTAGATGAGAAAAATGCGCCTGCCGAAGAGTTTGTGGAGATGCTGGTACAACTGGAAAATCCACATACCATCGTATTTTTAGGGGATCTATTTAAAATTTGGCTCGCACCTCCAAAATTCTGGTCGGACCTGCACCGTCAAGTACTGTTAGGTTTTCAGTCGTTGAAAGATAAAGGATGCAATGTGGTGTTTATTGCAGGAAACAGGGAAATGCTATTACCAGGCAAATTTACAGACAACTGGAAAAAGAAGCTGCCTTTTACACATTTGATTCACAACGACTGGTTCTTGAACTGGGGCAATCAACATTTTGGTTTTATTCACGGTGATACAATTAACTATCACGACCGACAATATCTGCGCTGGAAATCTGTTTCACATAGTCTGGCCGTTGAAACAATTTTTCAGCTGATGCCGGGTCCTGCAGCGCGTTGGATTGCCGAACGGATTGAAGCAATGTTGGTGGAAACCAATAAAGAATACAAAGTCCATTTTCCTGAAAAAGAAATACAAGAGTTTGCTGAATCTGTGCTTCCGGGAGTTGATAATTATTTCGTGGGGCATTTCCACGTTGATAGAGAAATAAAGGTTGACGGATGTTCAAGCGTTTTGAGAGTGGTTCCTGACTGGCTTTCACAACGTAAACTCATCAGAGTGAGCGCAGAAGGCACTAAGGAAGTTCTGCACTTTCAAAACGGTTCATTTGAGAATGCTCATTGATTACTGATCAGGAGTTTCATATCTTCAGGAGGAATGAAATCAAGTGTTTCCATTCCGGTTGGTGCCTGTACTCCACTGATGACCATCAACCAGTGGTTGTTGCCAGTAAAATCTTCAATCCGGATTTTTCTGGGAAACAGAATTTCGTAGTGTTTTTGATAGAGTGAAATTTGTGCTTTGTATTCCAGCAAACCTTCCACTGATTTGTTCATGGACTGTATCCGTCCTGCAGAATTTAAGCGCAGACGTATAACCGAAGTACCTTGAACCAACTGCAACTCTCCGGAAGGTAATTTTGTTCGTTGCCAGGCTGGGGTTTTTTCCGGAATTTGTCCCAGGATCAGCCATTTTAGTTCAGTCAGAGAAAGATCCATCCCCAGCCATGTCTGACGTACATACCGGTTATTTTCATCCAAAACATAGTTTTTTTCCTGAAAATTCAACAGCAAAAACTTTTCAGGTCCCACTCGCAACTCATATATTAATGAACCGACGAGCGGAGTAAATATGCTCAGCCTTAATTCTGAATCAGCTGAAATATGTATTTCCATTTCCCCACTGTGCTTGCCTTCAGGATGCTTAAATAATATTCTTCCGGAAACATAGTAATTCCCCTTGCTTTTACTCAGGTTTTCAAATTGTGAGAGTGAAACTCCGGACTGTACAGTGCCGGAAAGGGATGTGCATCCTGTTAACCAAAGAATGCCTACTATGACTGGATAAATGAGCCTCAATGGGAGTTTGAGACTCAATCTTCGTCTTTCATAAATACTTTCTCTGCAACGAGAAAGAGGGAGATGTAAAGGCCTGCAATCACAGCAACTGTGACTAGAATATTCATTTCATGCATGATTCCTCTTAACAAGTGGTTTCTATAATGTTAGAATTCATGCTAACTATTATTTTCTGTAGATGCAATAAATTTTATTAGAACCTGTTATTTTTTATAAATATGAAAAGAGATTTTATTTCAATTTTGGATTGGACAAGTGAGGAAATAAGAAGCAATCTTGACTTTGCAGTTGAATTGAAGCATCAGACAAAGGAAGGGAAGTGTCCTCAGTTACTGCAGGGTAAGACTTTTGGTCTGTTTTTCCATAAACCATCTTTACGGACACGACTCTCATTTGAGGTTGGAATCACACAACTTGGCGGAACTGCAATTGTTCTTACAGAGCAGGATTTTAAAATTGGAGAGCGGGAAACAGTAAGTGACGTTGCACGGGTTATGTCACGTTATGTGGATTGTATATTGATCCGTACTTTTTCACATCAGATGGTGCTGGATTTATCAAAACATGCAACAGTTCCGGTGGTCAATATGCTTACGGATTTCAATCATCCATGCCAGGTCATGTCAGATATGCTGACTATCAAGGAAAAACTGGGACGCATTGATGATGTCCGCATCGCTTATCTTGGAGACAGTAATAATATGACCAATTCCTGGCTGAATATTGCCGCTAGAATCCCACTAGATTTACGTATTGGAACATCTCCGGAAACTCTGCCGGATATGGTGCTAGTGAGTAAAATACAAGAAATCGGAATTTCCTCCATCAAAGTTACACACTCTGCAACAGAAGCTGTGGATGGTGCAGAAGTTTTGTACACGGATGTTTGGGCCAGTATGGGAGAAAAAGATAAAATTGCTGAAAGAGAGCGTTTATTAAAAGAATTTCAAATTAACTCAAGCCTGTTGCAGCATGCTGAAAAAAATGCCCTCGTTTTACATTGCCTGCCTGCTGAAAGGGATAAGGAAATTACTGATGAAGTAATAGAGAGCCGACAGTCAGTAGTTTTTGATCAGGCAGAGAACAGGCTCCATGCACAAAAAGCTATACTAGTTCAATTAGACAAATGGAGTCAGGTTTGAGTAAATTTTCACCACCAGCATAAATTCGTTTTATGACAGAAAAAGCTAAAATTATTCTTCCTGACGGTCAGACTATGGACTTGCCGGTTTTGACCGGCTCAGAAAACGAAAAAGGGATCGATATTTCAGGTTTACGTAAACAAACCGGATACATCACTTTGGATCCAGGATTTGTCAATACAGGTTCCTGTGAGAGTTCAATTACTTTTCTGGATGGAGAGAAAGGCATTTTGCAATTTAGAGGTTATCCCATTGAGGAGTTGGCAGAAAAGTCTACTTTTATCGAAGTTGCATACCTGCTGATAAACGGAGAGCTGCCCAAAAAAGATCAACTGGAAAATTTTACCAATCGAATCAGCTTGCACTCAATGATTCATGAGGATATGAGACACTTCTTTGAAGGCTTTTCTCAAAGCTCACATCCAATGGTAATTCTTTCTGCAATGATTTCCTCACTCTCTGCATACTATGCAGAAGCATCTGGAAAAGCATCAATTGAAAACCTGGAGATAAATTCTGCCCGTTTAATTGCAAAAATCAGTACTATTGCAGCATTTTCCTACAAAAAAAGTGTAGGCCAGCCTTTTGTTTATCCAAGAGATGAACTGCCTTACTGTGCAAAATTTTTAAACATGATGTTTTCTGTTCCGGCAGAATCATATGAATTAGATCCGGTAATAGAACAATCTTTGGAGTTGCTCTTGATTTTACACGCAGATCATGAACAAAACTGCAGTGCTTCAACAGTACGGGTTGTCGGCAGCAGTATGGCGAATGTTTATGCGTCTGTTGCTTCAGGAATTTTAGCTTTATGGGGGCCTCTGCATGGTGGGGCTAATCAGCAAGTCGTTGAAATGCTGCAACAAATACATGAAGACAAATCAGGTATTTCAAAATTTATTGAAAAAGCCAAAAATCAGGATTCTAGTTTTCGCCTCATGGGTTTTGGTCATCGGGTTTACAAAAGTTTTGATCCACGCGCCAAGATCCTCAAAGTTGCATGTGACAAGTTACTGAATAAATTAGGAATTAACGATCCGCTGCTTGAAATTGCTCTTGAACTTGAGGAAACCGCACTTACAGACGATTATTTTATTGAGCGTAAGCTTTATCCCACATTAGATTTCTATACTGGAATTATGTATCGGGCAATTGGAATACCACTTAATATGTTTACTGTCATGTTTGCTCTGGGTCGTGTTCCGGGATGGATTGCCCAGTGGAAGGAAATGCATGAAGATCCCAAGCAGAAAATTGCCCGTCCGCGTCAGTTGTTTACAGGTAATACTAGGCGCAGCTACACGACGATAACGGAGCGTCATTAAGCAGCAGGTGACAAGTATAAAACAACATTTAATTTAGTTGAACACTACTTGCATAGTTAGCCTTGTCATGTGCTGAGACCACAGACCTTGGTGCAATTACTTAATTAAACTCAAATATTAAATAAAAAGGGCGAACATGGGTTCTGTTTTGTCACAGGAAGAGGTTGATGCGCTGTTGCAAGGGGTAACCAGTGATGAAGAGGTAAGTGAAGAAGATGAGGAGGAGTATGACCCTGAAGAGGTGGTATCTTTTGACCTGACTGCTCAGGACCGCATTATTCGCGGGAGAATGCCTACTCTGGAAATTATTCACGATCGTTTCGTGCGCCTCTTCCGTTTAACTTTATCCAATGCACTCCGCAGAGTGGTGGACATCAATGTGCGGTCCACAGAACTGATTAAATTTGGTGAGTACATCAAAACCTTGCCTGTTCCTACCTCCATGAATCTCTTCCGAATGACACCGTTGCGTGGTAATGCCATGATGGTCTTTGAAACCAGGTTGGTTTTTACCTTAGTCGAAATGTTTTTCGGCGGCAGTGGCGAAGTTGAAACTAAATCAGAAGGACGTGATTTTACTGAAATTGAAGCACGGATGATCAAGCGCGTAATAATTAGTGGGCTTGAAGATTTACAAACATCATGGAGACCTGTTTTTCCAGTTCAGGTAAACTATGCCCGAACAGAGGTCAATCCGCAATTTGTCTCAATTGTACCTCACAGTGAAATTGTCGTTGTGGTGACTTTTGATATTGAAATCGGGCGGGCACCCATGTCTATTACAGTTTGTGTACCGTATTCGATGATCGAGCCAATTCGAACCAGACTGAATGCCGGATTCCAAAGTGAGCAGGACGAAAAAGATAACACCTGGAGCAATCGGTTCAAACAAAATTTGCAGAAAGTTGATATTGAATTAATTGCAAAACTGGGTGAAATTAATATCTCTGTGCGTGATTTTTTGAATTTACAAATGAATGATGTTTTGTATTTGGAGCATGAAACAAAGGATCCGATTTCGGTTGAAGTAAACGGGGTCAAGAAATTTACCGGATTTCAAGGTGCCTATAAAGGTCACAAAGCAATAAATATTGACGAGTTAATTTATGAACCTCCTGTGTCCGATGAAATGCTTGTATGAAAGGCTGTTGCTTTGAAACTGCTGAGAGGAGTCTTACGTACTCAATGTCTGTATATGAACACCAATCCGGGGAGGATCTAATCCAACCTCATCAATTCTCAGCATAAGTTCACCTTCTTCATTTTTCCCCAAACCTGCGGCGGGTACCACGCAAGCAAGTTCTAATAATTCAATTTCAGTATTATTGTTGGGAATCCTTTTTCTTATTTTTGCAACATATATTTCTCCCAGATGTTGTTGTAAATATCTTAGTTTCCAGTATTGAGTAATGTTCCTCTCTGCTTTGTTGTACTTTCTCTGACGGAAGCTGACTTCTTCAGCCCAGTGCATCATGTCTTCGGTACTGAAAACAGGCTCCTCCTTTTTTATCAGTTTCTTCAACTGACTTTGCGTGATTAAGTCTGCAAACCTTCTGATTGGTGAAGTTGCATGCATATAAACTTCACAGCCTAACCCTGAATGTATACCTGGAACAGTTGTTAATTTTGCTGGTTCAATCCGGATATTTTCCAGCGAAAGCAGTTCTCCATCCTCCACCTCCTTGATCAACTCATACGGGGACTGGGTTCGATAAATTCCAGGAAAGTCTGCTTCTTGAAAAAGACGTGCAGTTTCTCTATTAACTGCAATTGCAAGCTCTTCAATAATCCTACTGGCAGGACTGTTTCGTTTGAGCGGTATAATGCGGATTTGTTCAGGATCACTGATGTCAAAATCAAATTCTTTTCTTGCCAAATTTAATGCCCCTTTTTCAAGGCGCCGTTCTTGGGCACACTTACAAAATTTGTTCAGTAATCCCCAAAAATCATGATTATTCTCAATTAATAAATCAGCCTGTTCATAACTCAAATTTTCATGTACCTTGATCATGCTTGGAATAACTTCAAGTAAACTCCAATCTCCATTTCCATTCAGTTTAAATTTAAAACTAAGCACAGCTCTCTCTTCACCCGACATCAAGGAAAAAGTGTCATTAGAAAGTTCTTCAGGTAACATGGGAATGGTTTCTTCAATCGTATAAACGGAGGAAATCCGGTCTTCAGCTTCTTTAAATAGAGGATCTCCCGGATGAACTGAATGACTTAAATCAGTGATGTGTACTGCAACTATTAACTGCGCTTTATTCCACTCGAGCACAGAAAACGCATCGTCATAATCCAGGGTACTTTCTGCATCAACTGTAAAGGTTTGCATTTCCGCAGGTGATCTTGTCAATTTTGCTGATGGTAACTTCCGAACACGTTCAACATCCGCCAACACTTCTTCAGGGAATTCCTCTCGAACATTTGCACGCAGAAGTGTTAAGCGGGATGTGGAGACAGGAGTTCCTGCTCCTGCAAGCCAGCGTTTGAGTGAATTTTCTTCACCAATTCCAAACGATGTACCCCAGTCCAACAGGGTGGACATTTCTTTCCAATACGGAGATTCGGTACCTTCAATTAACAAATTAAGCTGTTGATCCAGCCAATTTTGCTGTTCTGCAGTTATTTTTGTATTTGCATTCCACTCTCCGGATTCAAGTTGTTTAATCCATTTCTGGATATTGACTGCACGTTTCTGCTGTTCCTGCAGGCGGGCAAACTGAACTTCCAGCAATGCTAATTCTTCTGAAGTTCTGGGTGTATAAGTTAAATTTCTATTATGCTTGAACCAGAATGAATCCTCACGAAGAGCCAGAAATAAACCCAGTTTACAGACTGAATTTTCAGGTTTATCGAGGAAATCAACAGCTAACTCCTCAAGTGTATACTCTCTCATATTTTCCAAAAGTGAATGCATTGTTTCCAGCTCAAAGGTCTGCTTGTACTGCTCGGCCTGTTTCATGTGCAGCTCAAGGGTTTCGTGTGCCTGAGCAGCGTTAAAAGGCAATTTTTTCTCACGCCAACTGTAGGCCACACGGTTTGGAAGCAGGAATTTGGGTTTCCCCTGCGGGGGAACTATGATCAGTTTGTTTTTTTGTATGCCCTCTATCCATCCAAATTCCATTTTATGATCCATGAAATAAATGCAATAGTGGTTTGTCAATGATTCCAGCATTTGTTTGAATGTGAGAAAAAGCTTATTGTAATAATCTAGGTTCGGTCTGTAGTGTACTATTTATGAGCGAATATCTCCAAGTCCTAAAAGCATGTTTTGTTAAAAAACACTTTCTAAGATTACATCAACTATTTTTTTCGTAAATTTTCCTATGCAGATGAATTTAACTCTATGTTATATTAAAGGGGCTTATATTCACCTCAAACTAATTTAGGAGCAACTAATGATCATTGGAGTTCTCAAAGAAATTCATCCAGGCGAACGCAGGGTTGCGATGGCACCTTCTGTTGCGAAACAATGCATTAAAAATGGGCATTCTGTCCTCCTCGAACACGGAGCAGGAATCATAGCGAACTTTACAGACGATCAATATGAAGATTCTGGTGTAGAAATAGTTGAGTCTGCACATAAAATATGGGAAAAGACAGATGTAATCCTCAAGATTCGTCCTCCTGAGGAAGGGGTTGAAGAAATTGAAGAAGGGGAAGAAGAAGAATATTTTGAAACAGGAAAGCATGAGGCAGATTTACTACGTAAGGGGGCGTGTCTGATTTGCCTGTTGAATCCTGGGCATAATCCTGATTTATTGAAAAGGCTTGCAAAAACTGGTGGGACTGCAATTGCTGTGGATGCTATACCTAGAATTTCTCGTGCGCAGTCGATGGATGTACTTAGTTCCATGGCAAATATTTCTGGTTATAGAGCAGTAACTGAAGCAGCACATAA
>ERZ651768.1499-NODE-1499-length-17048-cov-6.160627_pt1 | contig 17048 bp, 9 predicted proteins | sample MGYA00514754_ERZ651768 | MGnify/ENA metagenome assembly ERZ651768
AAAAGAGGGCTACATGACAGGAAACCGCGTATTTATTTATTTTCGCAATACAACGGAGCTTTCCGATTGGCCTAGGGTTAATGTTTCCAAATGGCCTAACAATCCCAATGGTTTAAAAATGACGGATGGGATCGGGTTGCTGGTGGGCGCAAAGGTGTATATTGAAGATGATGGAAATGGGACATCCGTGGACACAATTCCATTAACTGAACCTGTAGATATTTATACCATAGACCACCACACGCTTTATTACCTGCAAACCAGCTATCGGGAAGAAATGGACAAAGATCCTACGGGAACGGTGGAGTGGGGATTTTATCCTGTATTTGGATATTTCAATGAAACCGGGGAATACCCGGCACTATCCAACATCGAAAGTTCCTGGCCGATAAACGGTTGGCCTTCCACAGGATTTGAGACCAAATGGCCAGGCGAGTGGAACGGTCGGTTTGGACGCGGTGTAATTTATGCCGACCAGGCATCTTATTATGTGGTCAATGATGCCCAGGACCAGGAAAACTTGGGTGCGGAGGATAATGTGAAATATTTTCCAAGGCCGGGTCACTATGTGGGTGATCTCAAACCCGATGTAACGATTCAGCCCGGTGTACCCTGGGGCGGGCTCGGTCTGCGTGTTGCTGTCCGGGGATTTCAGTGGAATAACCCCCAGGCACGAGATGCAATATTCTGGGAATATTCCATTGCAAATGTTTCTGATTATGATCTGAGGGATGTTGCCTTCGGATACTGGTTGGATAATTCTATTGGCGGGGATGGGGACGACGATCTGGGATATTTTAATACGCAAGTGGATATGGCCTATTCCTGGGATATTAATGGCATCGGTGCCGGCGGGCTGCCAACCGGTGTCATGGGGTTTGCCTATCTCGAAAGTCCCGGGCTTGCATACGATTATGTAGACAATGACAATGATGGATTGACGGATGAGAAGCGGGACAACGAACCCACTGCTATCGTTGGACCCACAGATGGGATCACAAACCTGGATGCCTTCCTGGAATTTTACAAACTTAATGCTGATGATTTAAAAGACCATTGGGATGCGGATGAGGATCAGGATTGGGAAGACGGTGAAGATCTGAACAATGATGGTATTTACCAGTTATCAGAATATTTTGGTGATGATATTGGCATCGATGGTGTAGGGCCCGGTGAGCTAAACTATTACGGTCCGGATCTGGATGGGTCAGAGTGCAATCATCAACCAGATTTCGAAGAAGGTGTCGGTTGCGAACCCAACTTCAATACCACCGATGTTTCTGAATCGGATATGGTAGGGTTAACCTCCTTCCGGATGTTTCCTATTCCCAGCCACGCCCCTTCCAATACAACGAGCTGGTTTAAAAATGACCAAGCTATGTGGGAAGTAATAGGCGTTGATTCCCTCGAAGAATACACAAGTAATATTTCTAATCTGGTAGAAGTATTTGCTTCTGGGCCCTTTCCCCTGTATCAGGGACGTGTGGAACGAATTTCCATGGCAGAATTGCATTCATACGACCCCTTGGCAGGGCTGAACTCCGATAGCCATTCTGCGCCTGCGTTGTACGAATTAAAACGGATCGTACAGGTGATCTATGAAAAGGATTACCGCTTTGCCCAGCCACCTAAAATGCCAACCCTGACTGCCACTGCCGGTGATAGTGAAGTGATCCTGACCTGGGATGACATAGCGGATACGAAAACTCGTGATCCATTTGTTGGCAATGTAAATGATTTTGAAGGGTATAAGGTGTATCGCGCAACAGATAAATATATGTCTGACCCGGAAATTATTACCGATGGGTATGGCACCCCGTTATTTAAAAAACCGATCTTTCAGTGCGATCTGGTGGATGGAAAACGCGGTTTTACTGATTTTGGATTGATAAGTGGTACGGGTTACAATCTTGGAGAAGACACCGGTATTACCCATATTTTTGTGGATAATACTGTTCAGAATGGCAGAACGTATTATTATGCCGTTGTGGCCTATGATTATGGCGCCCCGGAAATTGGTCCCGGTATTGCACCGTCAGAAAACAATACGGTCATTGAACTGGATGAAGCGGAAGAGGTACGGTCCTTTGGGAAAAACGTGGCCATTGTAGTTCCCCATCAATCCGCTGCCGGTTATATACCGCCTGCAGTTGAGACCGATCAAACGGATCTCATTGGTTCCGGCATAGTTACACCGACGATTCGAGCAGCCGGCAGCTTAAAAACGGGTCACAATTATGCATTGACCTTCGGAGTAGATACTATAGCCAAAGTAAGTCTTTATCCCAAAGGTATCAGGTGGGTGACCAATGAAATTTATATCTTTGATGAGACCGATAGTACAATCCTTATCTACCAGGAAAATCCATCAAAGTATATTGGCAGCAATCTGGTATACCGGGATTCTCTGGGTTACTGGACGTTGAATCCTTTTAGTAATTTTTTTACAGACATCATTGATGGCCTCCAATTAGAAATTGATCCGGGTGTGGAAACTGCCGAATACGATTACCAGAAATCGGGATGGATCACCGGGAACGGTATCATGCGGATTACACCATCTCCAGCAGAGGGCGGTAAAATGCCATGGAAGTACCAGATCGTTTTTACAGGCATAGACTCTGCTTATGTAGGTGTTATTTCTAGCCCTTCCGGTGTACGGAATGAGTTGGGCGAATATATTCCCAATACTCAAATAATAAATAATCCAGCACTAAACTTTTATGTGCAGAATACATCATTTATTGATACAGCCACCGGTCAGTATGAGCTGATGGATATGGTGGTACATGATGTGAATAACAATGACAGTTTTGACATCTTTGAAGATCGTATAGTCGTGGGTGCTCCTACGGTAAATCGATGGAGAGCTACGGCATTTATCATTGACTTTTTGCTCACAACAGACTCAACCTATCCTGCTCCCGGAGATGTATATCAAGTGGACTGGAAACGGCCATTTTTTGAGACCGATACCATCCGGTTTACGGTAAATATGAGCAGCGAGATTGATGAGAGTGCCATTCCCGAGGACATGGAAAATATCAAAGTAGTGCCAAATCCTTACGTTATGACTAATATGATGGAATCACAGGTGTCTAATCCCTTTTTAAACCAGCGCCGGAGACTTATGTTTACCCATATTCCTGCCAGTTGCAGGATCAGGATATTTACAGTAAGCGGCGTTCTGGTGGATGAGATGACCGTGAACAACGAACCGGACAACGGAATTGCACACTGGGATATGCTCACCAGGGAAAACCTGGAAATAGCCGCAGGGATGTATATTTATCATATTGAGTCAGAGGCAACAGGCGATACAAAACTGGGCAAGTTTGCGGTTATAAAATAATGGTCAAGATTATTACAGCTATTTTTACCCTTCTTTTTATATCTGGAAATGAATTGTATGGTGAAATGATCAATCGCTACGGTACTACGGCGGCGAATTTCCTTGAGATAGGTGTCGGCAGCGGTCCCAGCGCTATGGGGGAAGCATATGTTGCGGTTGCAAGCGACCTTACGTCTATATATTGGAATCCTGCAGGTCTTGCGAATGTGAACCGCCCTTCTGCCATGTTTGCGCTCCAGCCCTGGGTGGCGGATATTGATATGCTGTTTGTTGCCGGCGCTATGGCCATACCGAATATTGGTACCCTGGGACTGGGCATTACTCAGATTAGCTATGGTGATGAAGAGGTAACTACCCTGCAGTACCAGGATGGTACCGGTGAATTTTTTACGGCTAATGATCTTGCAGCGACCATTACATTTTCCAGGAAATTGGTTTCCTGGTTTTCATTTGGATCATCACTCAAGTATATCAGCTCCAATATCTGGCATTCTTCTGCCACCGCGTTCGCAGTAGATCTTGGGGTACAGGTCAGTACTGAATTTTTTTCTTATACAGGACAGGAAAAAGATGGATTGCAGCTTGGTATGAGTATCTCCAACTACGGTACTCGTATGAAATATGACGGTATAGATACTTATCAACCTATCGATATATCAGAGTTCGAAGAAGGGAATTATGGTGATGTAGCGGGTCAATTTAGAACTTCACAATGGGAACTACCCTTACTGTTCAGGGTTGGTTTTGCAATAAAACCAATTGTGACCAATTTCGCTACAATTACACTAGCGGCGGATGCGCTCCATCCCAACAATAATTCTGAGTCAGTGAATGTAGGCATCTCCATGCGCAATACCATCCCTGGATTTGGAGAATTCAGTATTAATGGCGGTATAAAAGCATTGTACATGGATGAAACCGGTGTGGATGCACTCTACTCTGGCAGGAATACAAAATACCGCGCAACCGGCGGTGTGGGGGTAAAACTGAACTACCTTGGGAATCGATCCTTAACGGTAGATTACGCCTATAAATCCATGGGTATACTGGGCAACGTTAACGCCTTCACGGTCGGAATTTCTTTTTAATATTCAGCCATGAAATGGATTTCCCATTTTGGGTTTTTCCTGGTATTGGCATTGTTTATCACGGGATGTACAAAACCCGGGATAGCTCCAGAGCATGTTGTCCTGGCCAAAGTTGGACCCAGAATCATAACCATAGATGATTTCATACGCAGGGCGGAATACAGTATCCGTCCCGACTATTGCAGACAATCCAACTATATTCATAAAAAAATCGTATTGAATTCGCTAATTGCGGAAAAATTGACTGCGCTGGCTGTTGAAAAGTTGGGGAACGATCCTGACAAGGTGCAATTTCAGGCCTATTTGACCGGCCGCAGAGAACAGGCAATGCGCCAGCGTTTTTATGCGGATACATTCTATTCCCAAACAAACATTGCGGAAAAAGAGATACAAGCTTCCTACTCTTTATCCGGGAGAAGAATAAAAGTGAATTTTATTAACCTTCCCGATGAACAGACAGCAATAAAAATAAGACAGCTGCTGCAAAACGGAATTGCTATAGATTCCATTTATGGATCTCTTTGGGAAGGAACTGTTCCTGAAAAAGAGATCTCCTGGTTTGATCGGGACCAGGAGGAAATTCACCAGGCTCTTTTTACCAAGGATCAACAGAAAGGCAACGTCCTTGGCCCGATCCGAACGGAAGATGACACATATGTCATTATGACCGTAAATGGATGGATCGACCAGCCGGCGATCACAGCAGAAGATCAAAAGCAGCGGTATGAAGATGTAAAAGAACGCATAATGGAAACAAAGGCCAAGAAGGCATACCTAACCTGGGTGGCAGGTATCATGGCAGGTAAATCATTCGAACTGAATCCCCAGGTATTTCAGACCTATGCGGAGCGGGCCGCAAATCATTATATCCAGACTGATTCTGCCAGGCAGTCGGCCTTGAATCAGGCCTTATGGGAACAGCCCATGGTTATGGATCAACCCAAAACAGTGCCAGGTCAAGGAAAGCCGGAATTGAAAGAGGAAATGACCCTTTTTTCTTACGAGGGAGAAGAATGGAACATTGAGCGGTTCCATACCCTGCTTAAAAAACATCCTCTGGTTTTTCGGAAACGAAAAATGAGCCGAAGCGAATTCCCGGCTCAGTTGCGGCTGGCCATTGCTGATTTACTGCGGGACGAGGAAATCACGAAAGAATGCTATCGTTCAGGGATAGGCGATCATTGGAGTATCGGTCTAAATATTGAACTATGGCAGGATGCTTATTTCAGCATGCAATTCCTGGATCGGTTTCAAAAAACAGGGTCAGGGCATACCCAGGAACAGAGGCTGGATATGCTGAATCCAATCATAGATTCACTCCAGGCAGTTTATTCAGATCAGATCGAGATTGACATGGATGCCTTTGAAGCCATTGAACTTACAGCCACCGATATGATGGTTACCCAGCGGGGGGTGCCTTACCCAGTTATGGTACCCTCATTTCCGATCCTTACAACAGACAGCCGTTTAGACTATGGTTCAAAAAAAGACTGATTTATGAAATTTACCAAAATATATTACGTATTATTGCTTTCCTTGCTTTTAGGAGCAGAACGCGGGGCTGAACTGCGCACCCGTGAACGAGTCCTTTATGGTAAATTTGAAGCGCGATATAAACCTGCCCAAGGCGAGGGTTTGGTTTCTTCTTTTTTTGTTTATAATGATGATACCCCTAATACACCCTGGGTTGAGGTTGATATTGAACTTCTGGGACGTTTCCCAAGGGTAGTGGACCTGAATACGATCACCAATACCAGCCACCTGCGAACCCATTTTAATCCTTTTAATACCCATTTGGACTTTTTCGAGTATGGTTTTGAGTGGACACCAGACTATGTAGCCTGGTTCATTAATGGTGAAGAAGTATACAGGCAAACAGCTGACCATGTGGCAGATTTAAACCATTCGGCAAAAATTATGATGAATATTTGGAACCCTATTTGGGATGATTGGGTTGGATTTTGGGATGATAGAGTATTACCCAGATTTGCGTATTATGATTGGGTTCGATACGCTTCCTACACTCCAGGCAATGGTGATACGGGTACCAATAATAATTTCACCTACCAGTGGCAGGATGACTTTAATGAATTTGATACTACCCGTTGGGAAAAAAGTGATAATCATACTTGGGCTGCTAATCAATCAATTTTTATTACAGAAAATGCAGTTATTGATGATGGATATCTAATCCTTTGTTTAACGGATGATGAGCATATTGGTTATCAGGACCAGGTAAAACCATATTTATTATGGGCAAGAGCAGGTGGTGATTCCATTATAGCCCGATTTAGTGAAGAACTAGATCCACAAACTTCCCAGATGGAGAATAATTATTCTATTTCCGGTGTTTCTATCATTTCTGCAACACTGATGCATGACCAGCGTACGGTAAATTTGAATGTATCAGGAATGTTATCGGATAATAGCTATAACTTAATTATTCTGGGTATCAAGGATGATGCCCAGCCTCCCAATACACAAACGATTCAGTCGTTAGAGATTGATATGCCCCAGCCCTTATCCTTCCCCTTAAGGATCAATAATGCCGGTGGTGCCTACAATGAGTATCTGGCTGATCAATTATGGTCCTCCTTTGTGGAATATGGGCACATGAATGGGAACTACCAGTTCACAGAGCAGGACATCAGCAACACCAATCAAGCTGACCTGTACCGTTCAAGCCTAAACCGCGTTGTCTCTTACAAGGTCCGGGTACCAGACGGTGTATATTCCGCGACCTTAAAGTTATCTGAAAATCATTATAATGAGGTAGCTGAACGGTCTTTTGACATTTTCACGGAAGATTCTATGTGGGTCTCTGAGTTAGACATATACGCACTTGCGGGTCAGTATAGTGCTTTTGACACTACACTGGGTGGAATAAGGGTCGAAGACGGTATTTTGGACCTCTACTTTTCTGCAGTGAAATATGGAGAAGGTTACGAATACGCAGGGCCTTTTTTAAATGCAATAGTCATTGAACAGGATTCCTTATTTTCGCTTGAAATAAGCCCCGATATTTTACCCCTTAAGGACCAGATTCATTTATTTCAGAATTACCCTAATCCGTTCAACCCTTCAACCATATTTCGCTATTCTGTCTCTAGTCCCGGAGAGACTGAACTTGCTGTTTATTCTGTTGCGGGACAACTGGTGTCTCAAATTATAAACCACCACAGCCCCGCAGGGAGCCATCAGGTGCAGTGGTCGGGTGGTGATATATCCAGCGGATTATATATTGTGAGGCTGGTTCACAATAATGCCATAAAAACAAAAAAAATTCTGTTAGTTAAATGAAACCAGTTTTATGTTTGATATTTACAGGGGATCTAAGCCCTAAAGATGCAGAATCAATGCTGAATCAATGAAAGGATTTTAAGATCAGATGAATAAAATAATTATTTTCATTTTCCTAATTTTCTCACTTTTATATCCTCAACCGACTGAAGTAACCTTTATTGTAGATATGTCACAACAAGCAGTGCAGGCAGGAGATGGGGATTATCCTGCAGTCTATGTCTCTGGTGGAAATATTAATGGTCCTGCAGGTTTAGAGATGAATGATAATGGTGATGGAATTTGGTCTTTAACAACACAGCTGAACCCTGACAGTTATACTTATAAATTTAGAAATGGATATTATAATTATTGGGATGGTCCTGGATGGGAAAGTGACCAAAATCTTATAGCCGGTGGTTGTGCTTATGGGCAGTACAATGATAGAATTTTTACCCTTATTGCAAATCAGCCCATGACTGTGGGACCATTTTGTTTTGGAAGCTGTGAGTCTAATTGTGTAAATGATTCTATTGAATATACTTTAGTCTGGAGTGATGAATTTGATTCTTCAGATATAGATATGAGTAAATGGAGCTACGATGTTGGTACCGGTGATTGGGGCTGGGGGAATGGCGAAGCGCAATATTATACCAGCAATTCCAATAATTCTTTTATCGAGGATGGAAAGTTAATTATACAGGCTCTTCTTCAGAATTATGGTGGAGCGAATTATACCTCCGCCCGTATGGTAACGAAAAACAAAGGTGACTGGAGATATGGCAGGATTGAGATACGGGCAAAGTTGCCGGCAGGGACTGGTACATGGCCTGCCATATGGATGTTGCCCACTGATTATGTTTATGGTGGATGGCCGAATAGTGGAGAAATAGATATAATGGAGCATGTTGGTTTTGACCCTGGCAGGATTCATGGAACTGCCCATACAGATTTATATAACTGGTTTGATGGCAGTCCACCCCCTGGTGGTTCAATGATTGTTAGTGATTTTAATTCTGAATTCCACGATTATATATTGGAATGGACAGAAAATAATCTGAAGTGGTTTGTAGATGGAAATCAATATTTTACGTACACAAACAATAATCAGGGCTGGTCTAGATGGCCGTTTGATCAATATTTTCATTTATTATTGAACATAGCGATAGGTGGGACATGGGGCGGTGAGCAGGGTATTGATGACAGCATTTTCCCAGTGCGTTTAGAGGTTGACTATGTAAGAGTCTTTGAGGCCTCTTCCCAACTTTCATCTCAAATAGAAAGGAATAACGTGCCTTTGAGGTTGGCATTGGGTAATGCATACCCAAATCCGTTTAACCACAATGTTATTTTCCCTATTACACTTGGAAACCCCGGGATCATAAATTATACAATTTTTGATATTCAGGGGCGGGTGATTACGTCAGGGATGAATAGATTCAGTGAAGGAGGTAAAAAAATAATTTATTGGGATGGAACAAACCGGGATGGGGAACTGGTCTCTGCTGGAACTTACTTTTTTAGAGCTGCAAACACAGATATTTCAAAAATAAAAAAAATTGTTTACCTGAAATAATGAGAATAGCCAGGGTGCATCTGATCTTGATGATATTGACCATAACACTGGGCTGCACGGAGGACGAAGAACAAAATGATGGTATAATTGATCAAGATGAAATTGAAGTTTCACAGTGGAAACAGGTCTGGGCGGATGAGTTTGATGGTGAAACCATTGATGAGTCCCAATGGAATAAACTACGGTGGCGGCCGGGCTGGGTTAACAATGAACAGCAGGCCTATACAGACCGTGACACTAATTTATATCTTGAGGATGGGTACCTTGTTATCCAGGGATTGACCGAGCCGGGATATTATGGGACTGACTATACAGGAACGGCCTATAATGCAGATTATACATCGGGAAGAATGAACACTGATGATAAGGTTTCCTGGACCTACGGGCGGTTTGACATCCGGGCAAAGCTGCCAAAAGGAAACGGATCCTGGCCCGCCATCTGGATGCTGGGTGAAAATATTTCTTCGGTTGGCTGGCCAAATTGCGGGGAGATCGATATCATGGAACATGTGGGCTTTGATGGTGGGCGGATTCATGGATCGATCCATACAGAAGATTATAACCACGCGAATAATACCCAGAAATCTGGAGCCACATTTATAGAAACGGCGACTGACTCCTTTCATATCTATTCTTTGGAATGGTCTCCAACTTATTTGCGCTATTTAATAGATAATATATCTTATTTTTTCGTATACAACGACAGCAATGGGGATGTGGCAAAATGGCCCTTTGATGAGCCTGAATATATTATTTTGAACTTGGCGATTGGCGGCGACTGGGGAGGGGCTCAGGGAATTGATCCTAGTGCATTCCCTATGAAAATGCTGGTGGATTATGTCCGGGTGTTTAAGATGTCCGAAAATTTCAGTAATGTTCAGGTCACATTTCAGGTGGACATGAAGGATGAAACTGTAAGCGGAATGGGTGTGTGGCTCTCCGGCGGGAATATCAGTTCTGGACAGCCCGGTGGTTTAGAGATGCAGCCCGTCTCTGATACAAGCATCTGGCAAACCACATTGACACTGCCGCCCAATTCCAGTTATACCTATAAATACAGGAATGGATATTACCCGGACACCTGGTCCGGAGGCTGGGAATCTGTCCCGGATGATTGTGGTGAAGGGCAATATAATGATAGAGCATTGTCCGTAGCTCAATTGGATACAATGATCGCGGCTGTTTGTTTCGGTTCTTGCTCTGAATGCGATTGAAGTTCCAGATACTATTTTTTCTTCTTACACTTGCCTATAGTCAGGATTTTCTGCATGTTGGAGATAATGGCAAAATAGTAGATGGGAATGATGAACCTATTTTATTACGAGGGTTTGGCCTGGGCGGGTGGCTGGTGCAGGAAGGATATATGTGGGGGATAGGCGGGTTTTTCGCCTCCCATACCAATATAAAAAATGAAATATTGTCCCTGATTGGTGAAGAGAAAACAGATGAATTCTATCAGATATACCATCAAAATTATATCACGGAACAGGATATAGCTTTTATAGCGGAACAGGGTTTTAATACACTTCGGATCCCTTTCCACTACAAATATTTTTCCAATGAACCCTGGGTGTTTATCAATGACGGATTTGTAATTATCGATCGCATTCTGGAATGGTGCCGGGAGTACCAGATATATCTTATGCTGGATATGCATTGTGCACCTGGTGCCCAAAGCAAAGATCTTCCCGCAGATAGTGACGGCATAAATGCTGGACTATGGACCAGTGCATTAAATCGTAACTGGGCAACAGATATCTGGCAGCATATTGCCAACTATTATGCAGATGAGCCCTGGATTGCCGGCTATGATTTAATCAATGAACCAGTACTATCTGACGGATTTACTTCTATCGACTTGCGGAATTTTTATATACAGATAAAAACAGCTATACGTATGGTAGACCAGAACCATCTTCTGTTTATTGAAGGTAACTGGTATGGGAATGATTTTACCAGTCTCACGCCGCCTTTCGATAACAATATGGGTTACAGTTTTCACCACTATGTTGGACCTAGTCATCAAACCTCCTGGGTTAATAACTACCTATCTATGAGCGATCAATATAATGTGCCTTTATGGGTAGGTGAATTCGGTGAAAACTCCAACCACTGGTTTCATTATAAAGTGAATCTTTTTGAACAGCATGATATCGGCTGGAGTTCGTGGAACTACAAACACAATGGCAGCATTACCCCGGTAATGCGTGTAGAAGTTCCCGAAAGTTTTCAGGTAATTCTCGATTATTGGAATAACACCATACAGACCATAACAGCCGAAGAAGTGGAAACAGGTTTGATGGATCTGGCGGAGGCGTATCGATTCGAAAACTGCACGCAGAATAAAGGGTTGCTGCATGCCATGACGCATCCGGATTTCGAAATTGTATCATCGCCGTATGAAGCCATCACCATTCCTGCCACATTGGAAGCAGTGCATTACGACATGGGTGCCAACGGAGTAGCATATCTTGATTATACCTATGAAGATCCAGCAAAATTCAGCGGTGATTCGGAGTCCTGGAATAATGGCTGGGCCTACCGCAATGATGGGGTGGATATTCAGACCGCGCAGGACACCGAAGGCAGTTCTCATAATGTGGGCTGGTTGGAAAACGGGGAATGGATGTATTATACGGTTGATGTGTCAGTAGGAGGCGTCTATCAGGTTTTATGCCGTGCTGCCTCGCAAAATAATAATGGACTTCTTGCCATATCCATACCGGCGCAATCCCAGGAAATTATTATGGAAATACCCAATACAGGCGGGTACCAGGCTTGGGCCTGGACGGAACCGGATACCATGGAAATAGGTCCCGGACCTGCATTAATATCCATGATGGTCTATTCCGGAGGCTTTAATCTGAAAGATATCCAGATTACATTGATTTCGGGCAATAATACACTCCCGGATAATTTTGAAATTCTATCCTATCCCAACCCGTTTAACTCTACGACAACATTTTTGATTCCTGATGGTGTTAAGTTTCAGCGGATTAAAATTATTGATGTGAATGGTGCGATTATTCAGGATAGCGGTACAGGCCCTGCTTTACGCAATGCGTTTTGGAATGGCAGAAATGAATCTGATATTCCTGCTGTTTCCGGTGTCTACTTCTATGAAATTGAAATTTCTAACCAAATGTATAATGGGAAAATGACGTTAATCCGTTAAACGGCCGCAATGAAGAAAAGGAACCGCTGCAAAAGAAATTTTATTTCCCCCCTTTTCTGCCTGTCAATCGGTTATGGTGCCAATGGTCCTGTTTTTAATTATGATCATCAAAATGAGATTCTTGATACAACACTATTCTGCCAGGATTGGGCGCAGCAGCAACTGGGTCCTTACCTGGTGGAAAACAATGTATGGGGACAAGGGAATATTACCAATTATACGCAGTGCATCTATGTTACCGCTGATTCCTCCTTTGGCTGGAACTGGGACTGGCCCAATCAAGGGTATAATGTAAAGGCCTATCCGGAAGTGATCTTTGGCCGGAAACCGTGGTCGAACGAAACCACTCATCCTTCATTGCCCTGTCGAATTATTAACGTGGAATCATTGATTGTGGACTTTGACCTCACCATGAATGCCATCGGAAATTACAATCTGGCCTTTGAATTCTGGGTCACGGCTGATTCCATGTCTGATGATTCTGGTATCACTACGGAGGTGATGATCTGGACCGACCAGAATATCCTGCTGCCGGCAGGGACTGTAGTGGCCGTCACAACCATCGATGGGGTGGGCTACGATCTTTATTATACTGCCATGGACAACTGGAATTACTACGCGTTTCTTGCCAATTCTACTTTCCATCAAGGTACATTGAACGTACACAATTTTATCAATTACATGATCGGGATGGGGTACCTGAATCCGTCCCGGTACCTGGCCAGTTTTGAAATGGGCAATGAGGTCATTTATGGATCGGGTGTTACCGAAGTGCACCATTATTCCGTAGCGGTTCAGTCTTTGCTCGGCATTTCCCAGCGTCCGGTTCCAGGAAAAGAATTCAGCCTTCAAAGACCCTTCCCGAATCCCTTTAATGCAGCAGTGACAATTCCATTTTCCCTGGCAAGCAGGAGACAGTTGTTGGTAGAGATCCTGGATCTGGAAGGCCGGCTGGTGCGGCAGGTTTATTCCGGGGTTTTACGTTCGGGTCAGCACCAGTTGAACTGGAATGGAGAATCGGATCACGGCAGCCACACAAGCAGCGGTGTTTATATTGTAAAAATGTCCGGTGATACAGGTGCGGATTACAGAAAAATTCTGTATGTACGGTAAGCTCTAACGGTTTTCTTTACAAACCAGATAGCCATGCCGGGCAATGGTGGTTTTCTGGGAAATGCCATCGCCAAAAAGGATTGAGCCCGCAATCAAACCAGGATCTAATTCCTGGTCTTGGTCAGATAAATTCACCACAATATGGTAAGTGGCATCCTTGGTCCACCTTTTAAACCCCACCAGCCCAGGGGGAAGGCTGCCCATGAATTCCAGGTTGTGATTGGTATTCCAGAATACTTTATGCCCTTTTCTCAGGTTGATTAATTCCTGGTAAAATTTGCTGTCCGGGACATCATCCCATGGAATTGTATCTTTATCAAAAAATCTCAGCTGTTTATTTAATTTGGCTTCCTGACCGGAGTAGATCATCGGCATGCCGGGCAGGGTAAAGATCATGGTCACCAGGGGGTACAGGTTTTGCCCGAAATGGCTGCCCATGACTCTTCCCCAACTGTTCTCATCGTGGTTATCGAGAAAATTCATTCTCAGGGCAGTGAGAGGGTAAAATTTTGGAGGTGTTTGATAATATCCTTGAATGTCGGAGTATTCTCTTTCCCCAGCCGCTATATCTTTCAGTACATGGTATAGACCCCAGTTGTAATCGGCATGAAACGCATTCTCCAGCAGTTCCGGGTCATCCCACTCCGCCAGCATGAACACCGGTTTGATCTTTTGCAGTGCCGGCGTCACAGATTCCCAGAAATCTGTGGGCACCATGCCTGCCATGTCGCAGCGAAAGCCATCAATATCTATTTCCTGCACCCAGTATTCCATAACATCAGTCATGTAAGCCCGGAGGTCATCATTGCTATAATCCAGATCGATCACATCATCCCAGTTTGTTCCCGGCGGGGGCTGAAAATTGCCTTCATCATTTTTGGTGTACCATTCCGGGTGTTCACTGGCCATGGGATTATCCCAGGCAGTATGATTTGATACCCAGTCTAGAATGACATACATATCCAGCTCATGGATCTCATCTACCAGGGATCTAAATTCATCCAGGGTCCCAAACTCCGGATTGATTCCATAATAATCCTGCACGGAATAATAACTGCCCAGGGTCCCTTTGCGATTTACTGTGCCGATGGGCTGGATGGGCATGAACCATAGAATACCAACTCCCAGGGACTTGAGCCTGGGCAGGTGCTCGCGAAAGGCTCTTATGGTCCCCTGGGGTGTATACTGCCGCAGGTTTACTTCGTATATTGTAAGATTATTACTCCAGTCTGTAGATGTGTTTTCTTTATGATCCATGGTATATCCGAAGATTACAACTGTAAGGGTAAGGCAATAAATAATTTTCACGAGCGAATAAAAACAGCACCGCTGGTGGGTTGGATATTGATATAACCTTCTGCGATCCGTAATCCATTTAGATCAACCTTACTGGCATTGACCAGTTGCAGCCATTTTCCCGGGGGCAGTTTTACATTCAATATTTCCGTAACACTGCCATTTAGAAAAACAACCATGTCATCAGCAATGGCATAACCCAACCCAAACCTGCTGTCCAGATCGAAGAACCGAATATCATCAAGACTGCTGTTTCTCAGCTGATAGTATTTTTTCCGTAAGAGAATTAAGCTGCTGTAATAGTTGACCAATGCACGGTTTTGCGCTGCCTCTTCCCAGTTTATCCAGTTAGTTCCGTTGTCCTTGTTATAGGGATTGGGATCCATCTTCCCCACGTTGGAGTCAGGCCGATCCGTGGCGGCGACAACCTGAGTGTGGGCCCACTCCTGACCCTGGTGTATAAGGGGTATCCCCTGGCTGGTGAGCAATACCAGAGCGCCCAGTGTGTTCATTTTAAATATCTCCGGTGTGAGTGCTATATGCTGTAATCTATCTTTGATTAATTCATCTTTCGAATTTCGGCCCGATGACAGCCGCAGGAAGTCGCTGAAACAATAATCGTCGTGGACCTCCAGGAAGTTGATGGTGTGTGCCGGTGTGTTGTATATGCCTTTGTTGCCCCAGAGAGTGCCGGTAACGATCGTTTTCAGATCATTCTTATTTTCATTTGGACGATAAGAACCGAAAAGAAATCCTTTTTTGGAAAAATCGTGGAGGTCCCCGCGCAGCACGTCCCGGAAATGGGCGTTGAAGGATCCCCAGCCCAGTTCAGAAAATTCCCGGCCGCGATTGTTCCAGGCTTCCCCGTAAACAATGACATGGGGATTTACGCTGCGCAACTCACTTAAAATGTGTTTGGCTGTCTTCGCGGAAAGCAGGTGGGCCTGGTCAAAACGAAAACCGTCTACATGATATTCCACCATCCAGTATTTTAAACTTTCGATGATATAGGTGCGCACATGTTCATTATCTGTATCCAGAAGATTTCCGCAGCACTGGCTTAAAAAATTCCCTTCACTGTCCAGTTTGAAATAGAGCTCCCTGTCAATGTATTTCAAAGGATGCCAGTCGTAGTTGGAAACATGATTCACCACCACATCCATAATGACTGCAATGTTGTTTCTGTGCAGTTCCCGGACCACTTCTTTCAGCTCCCGGACCGCCCGTCCATCCCTGCCATTCCATTCCCCGGGAACAGCACTGCCGTCGGAAGCATAATAACTTTCCGGTGCCATATAAAAAGTAGGCATATAGCCCCAGTGATTGCGCTCATACGGATTCCAGGTATTTACCATGCCTGCAGCTTCTTCCTGGTAAGGTATTTCTACGTTGGCAAAATCCCACAGCGGGAGAAATTGCACCGCGTTAACGCCGAGATTTTTCAGGTGGGCAATGCCGCCGCGCTGGTTTTCTTCAATGAAGCCTGCATATGAACCGGCGGATTTTGCTTCGGAAGATGGGTGTATCGTCATGTCCCGCAAATGGGCTTCATAAATGATTAAATCTTTGGGATCAATGTTCTGCCATGTGTCACCCTGCCAGTCAAATCCGGGTTCCATTACCAGGCTCTTGGCTATATGGCGCCAGGTATTCTGGGTAACGGCAGCCTTTGAATAGGGATCGGCCACAATTATGGTGGAGTCATTCAAGGGACCCTCCAGGCGGTATCCATACAGTGTCCCTGGTCCGGCGTCTTTCAGGAAATAAGACCATACACCGCTCTCTGATCTGTCCATGGGATATTCATTGCCGGATTCATCCGCCGGGCTGGAAAAAATGACCAGCTGTACCCTTTTGGATGAAGGTGCCAGAAGTCGAAATTCAATTCCGTCCGGACGCAGGAATGCACCGTAGGACAGGCCAAGATTGGGCGCAGGCTGCACACAGGTCAGCATGCCGGAAACGAGGAATAATAAAATAATTACAGCTATCTTAATTTTCATTTCAGCAATCAATAACTCCAATAGGAGTTACTAAATTACAGTTTATGAATACTCTGAAAAAGCCATCTTATTTACAGTTACCCTTTCCAAACCGCAATGGACCAACTTGTTTGGCGCTGGCGTGATTGTGTCAAAATTAAATCATATCCCTAGGTAGGTTTGAACC
>ERZ651768.1502-NODE-1502-length-17034-cov-11.162824_pt1 | contig 17034 bp, 12 predicted proteins | sample MGYA00514754_ERZ651768 | MGnify/ENA metagenome assembly ERZ651768
CCTGATGACAGCCTGATACAGGAATCAGGCCGCCTGGCAGCAGAGGAGTGTAATCCGGTTGACGACCTTCGCGGTAGTGCCGGTTATAAAAGAGACCTTGTGAATGAACTGACACAAAGGGCAATAAAGATTTCAATTGAACGTGCTGAAAGGGGGTAATTGATTATGTCAAAACATACAGTTACTATTGAGATAAATGGTTCCAGCATAACCAGAGAGGTTGACTCACGTTTACTTCTGGTTCATTTTCTTCGAGAAGAGCTGGAAATGACAGGTACTCATATCGGTTGTGATACCTCACACTGTGGTGCCTGCACTGTGCTTATGGATGGTCGTTCCGTAAAGAGCTGCACGCTCTTTACTTTGCAGGCAGATGGCAAATCATTAAAAACAATTGAGGGCATGGAAACAGGTGGGAAACTACATGCACTTCAGGAGGGTTTTCATGAGGAACATGGTCTGCAGTGCGGGTTCTGTACTCCGGGGATGATCATGAGGGCAGCGGAGCTTCTGGAAAAAAATCCCAATCCCAGTGAAGAGGAAATACGTTGGGGAATTTCAGGCAACCTTTGCCGTTGCACGGGCTATGTCAACATCATAAAGGCGGTCCAGTATGCCGCAGAAAAAATACAAAAGGAGGCAGCATGAATGGACCTAAAACAAGTGCCGAAGTTGGCGGAATGGGCCACAACATAAAACGTAAGGAAGATGCACGTTTTATTCGAGGTCAGGGAAAATACACAGATGATGTAGTTCTTCCGGGAATGCTGCATATGGACATAGTAAGAAGTCCTTATGCCTATGCAAAAATTAAAAGTATAAACACTGACAAAGCCATGGCTATCCCAGGAGTACATGCAGTGATTACAGGTGAAGTATTGGAGGGATACAACCTTCACTGGATGCCGACACTCATGTCTGATACTCAGATGGTTCTTCCAACAGACACTGTCATGTACCAGTCACAGGAAGTTGCGGCTGTAATTGCGGATGACCGTTACATTGCAGCAGATGGGGTTGAAGCAGTTGAAGTGGAATATGAACCAATGCAGGCGGTTGTGGATCCTTTTAAGGCAATGGAAGCTGACGCACCGGTTTTACGTACAGACAAGGAAGGTAAAACAGATAATCACATATGGCACTGGGAAACCGGTGATGCAGAAAAAACTGAAGAAGCTTTTCAGGCAGCCGATGTGGTAGTTAAAGAAAAAGTTTACCTACCTCGAATTCACGTAGCTTCCATCGAAACATGTGGGTGTGTTGCATCCTTTGACCCTGCGGAAGGCAAACTTACGGTCTGGATGACTACACAGGCACCACATGCAATTCGTACTGTGGTGGCAATGGTTGCAGGGCACGTTGGACTATCTGAAGAAAAAATTCGCATAATTTCACCTGATATTGGTGGAGGATTTGGAGGAAAGGTCCCAGTATATCCAGGATATGTGATAGCCATTGCATCTTCAGTTGTGATCGGGAAGCCGGTAAAATGGGTTGAAGACCGCTCAGAAAACCTGCAGGCTGATTCCTTTGCCAGGGACTATCATATGGATGTTGAGCTGGCCGCCAGCAAAAGCGGCAAGATGGAAGCCTTGAGGATCAAGACAGTTGCAGATCATGGCTATACTGATGCTGCAGCAAATCCATCCAAGTATCCCGCAGGGATGTTTTCAATTTGCACAGGATCCTATGATATCAAAAATGCGTTTACTGAGATGGACGCATATTACACCAATAAGCCGCCTGGCGGAATCGCGTACCGCTGTTCATTCAGAGTTACAGAGGCAGTGCATGCAATTGAACGTATCGTTGACGTTTTGGCTCTGAAACTGGGGATGGATCCTGCCGATTTAAGAATGCAGAACTTCATCCAACCTGAAGATTTCCCTTATAAATCAGCATTGGGCTGGGAATACGACAGTGGTAATTATCCAAAGGCTCTTAAACTGGCCATGAAAAAAATTGGATATGAAGAACTTAGAAGTGAACAAAAAGAAAAAAGAGAGCGTGGCGAACTGATGGGCATTGGTATTTCCAGCTTTACAGAGATTGTTGGGGCAGGCCCCTCAAAAGACTTCGATATTTTGGGGATAAAAATGTTTGACAGTTGTGAACTCCGCATTCACCCGACAGGGAAGGCTATTGCACGTTTCGGTACCAAATCACAGGGACAGGGGCATGAAACAACTTACGCGCAAATCCTTGCTGAGGAACTGGGGATCCCGTATTCCCAAATTCAAATTGAAGAAGGGGATACTGATACTGCTCCTTATGGTCTTGGAACATATGCCAGCCGAAGTACTCCGACTGCAGGCGCAGCGGCTGCTAAGGCAGCACACAAGATTCGTGAAAAAGCACGAAAGATAGCTGCTCATCTGCTTGAGGCCAGTGAAGAAGATCTGGAGTGGGAAGTTGGCAAATTCTTTGTTAAAGGTTCTCCAGACCAGGTCAAGACTATCCAGGATATCGCATTTGCCGCTTACACTGATTATCCACAGGGGCTTGAACCAGGGTTGGAGGCTACTCATTATTATGATCCTCCAAACATGACTTTCCCGTTTGGTTCTTACATATGCGTTGTGGATATAGACCCAAAAACATATGAGATCAAAATTCGTCGGTTTGTTGCAATTGATGACTGCGGAAACATCATAAATCCTATGATAGTTGAAGGTCAAATCCATGGAGGACTTACCCAGGGACTGGCACCAGCAATGTATGAAGAATTGATCTATGATGAACAGGGGAATATTCTGAATGGATCGTTTATGGACTATCTTCTCCCCACTTCAGTTGAAACACCAAGCTGGGAAACTGATCAAACTGTAACACCTTCTCCACATCATCCCCTGGGGGCAAAGGGAGTGGCTGAGTCTCCAACAGTTGGGGCTCCTCCTGCAATTGCCAATGCAGTGGTTGATGCCCTTTCTCATCTGGGTGTTGAAAATATAAACATTCCTATCACCCCCTTTAAGGTTTGGCAGGTACTTCAGGAAAAGGGAGCAGCAGCCTGATGGTAATTTGTCCCGGAACAGAGACAATCTGTTCCGGGAATCCAAACCTATTTTCTTCTTTTCAATGCACAGATCCAAATTATTCCTATGACCGAAGTATTTTTTCGGGAATACCAGAAGTTAATGGAAAAGCGCGAGTCATTTGCCACTGCCATCGTTGTTCAGCATGGTACGCCCATTTCAGGTAAAGCAGGTGATAAAGCCATCATACGTAATGATGGTGAACTGCAAGGTTGGATAGGCGGAGGCTGTACCCATACCATAGTTATCGAAGAGGGAATGGCTGCAATCAGTTCAGGGAAATCAAAATTAATAGTAATTGATCCGGAAAAAAAAGAAGCTGAAATTGCAGGTGTTAAACATTTTAATATGAATTGTCATAGTGGAGGATCCTTGAGTGTATACATTGAACCTGTTTCCCCGCGACCGCTTATTGTTGTGATGGGGAATTCTCCTGTTGCAGAAAGTCTGCTAAATTTCGCATCAGAACTGGGTTACCAAACTCTCTGGGCAGGATGTCCTGTCTTGAATGATAAAAATTTTTCAGTTGATAAGGTCATGGAAGGTTTTGATTTGACAGATGTCAATCTGTCTTCTCCATGTTTCATTATTGTCTGTACTCAGGGGGAAAGCGACAGTGATGCCCTGGAAGCTTCATTAAAGGTCTCAGTTGACTATCTTGCCTTTGTAGGAAGCTGCAAAAAAACTGAAGTTCTAAAAAATAAGCTTACAGAAATTGGGCTTTCTCGAGAAAAATTGGATAAAGTTGTCAATCCTGCAGGAATGGATCTCAATGCACGGACCCCTTCAGAAATCGCACTGAGCATTCTTGCTGAAATAGTAAAAATTTACAGAAATGAATCAACTACAATTAATGAATTAGATTCTGAATCAAATTCAAATTATATCGATCCAATTTGCGGCATGAAGGTTAACAGTGAGGATGCAAAACATTTCTTAATATACAAAGAACAGAATTATTTTTTCTGCTGCAAAGGATGTAAAACCAAATTTAAAAAAAATCCCGAGAGCTACATTGTCACAATCTGACCCCTGATTGAGCTTCATCGCAAACAGGCAATGGTAAATTCTGAGGGCCCTTGTTTTTATGTGATGTTATTTTAAAAAGGGGAGTAATATTCCCTCATTATAGGGATAAAGATGTCTAGAAATAATTGGCAATAATTGTTGAAGTAATTCAAATTCTTTATAATAAAGTCTAATGCAGATTGTTCATTTACATCAGTGCCCGATAGAGTAAACCTGCAGAATTCGAATCAATCTGTTCCTGCTCCGTGTTTCTACTTCCCCAAGGTAATTCAAATTCATTTTGAATCGCTGATAAAAATCTTCCAATGCTCCTTGGCATTCCTGTAATTCGCATACGAAAATTGACTGTTCGCTTTTAACTTTTTCTATCGGGCTCCATAAATTGCGCTCCGGCTTTTCGATACTGTGCGGCCATGGCCTGTCCGGCAAGTAGAAGGATAAAGCACTGCTGAGCTGATATTCACGGGAAACTACATAAGAAATATGGGGCAATTCGTTTTGCTCCAGCAAATACTGAAGCTGTCTCCCGGTTCTGTCCCATTTGAGAACACGTGTAAGGCGGTCTGCAGAAACATCCATTGCTGTTTTTTGAATTAATTCCCTGTGAATCTGAAATTCCTCTGGAGCGAGTAAATCATTCAAATGCCTGATGTATTGTTCACTACTGTAAAAGCGCTCATCAATTTTTTTCAGCTTTGATAATGTTGTATCAGGCACACCTTGCTGCTTTAAATACTGGAAGTTTTTCAGTTCATACGGCATCCAGTCAATAAAAGGACTTAAGGTTTGCATGAAAACAGTTCCTATCAATGCCGCGTTGAGCACAAGTCCAGTGGTAAGTACAATGTAAATGGTTTTTCTTTTGACCTGATACAGCAGTTCGTTGCCCAGCAGGATGGCAGCTCCAATATAAGCCAGATTTGCCCAGTGAGGATCTGATATTGTACCTTTCAAACTCATCAGTGTGAAAAAAAGAAGTGGAAACATTGAAAGCACAGTAATCACTGATTCAGCCTGCTTGCCCTCGGTCAGGCGGTCCCTGAGCCACCAGATTGATACAGCACCGAACAGGGCCCACATAGGTGAAAACAGGATCAGATGTCCAATGGTGAAAGCCAATGTATTTTCTCCAAAATCCGAACCAGTTGTTCCTTTTTCCAGCTGCCAGCGAAATGATATCCAGTCATGTTGAGCATTCCAGATAATGACAGGTATAAAAATAACCAGCGATAAAATTCCTGCAAAATATAGCCATGGATTAAGAATTTCCCTGCGAATTTTCCGGTAAAGTAAAAGGTGCAGAAACAAACCTATATAAAATAGCAGCATGATGTATTTTGATAGCGCTCCAAATCCTGCCACAACTCCAATCAACAGCAGCCATTTTTTTTCCGGCTGACTGTGATAACGTATCAACAGAAAAAGTGATAAAATCCAGAAAATAAGAAAAGGCTGAGTAATATGCAGGAAAATGCTGCCAAGAGTGAAATACGGCATGCTGCATAAAATCAGCAGCGTCACAAGGGCTGCATTTCGTCCGTATAAAAGAAAAGTACCTGCGTAGATCAAAGTCAAAATCGCCAGGGTGACCAGCTGCGACCCGACTTCAAGTGCTGCTTCAGATTGTCCGCCGACCATGGTTATACCCCTGATCAGCCAGGCAATCATAGGCGGGTGTTCGTAATAGGACAGGCTTAGGAAGCGAGACCAGACCCAGTGGTCAAGCATGTCCGGATGTGGATTCAAATATTGATTAATAATATAAAAAATCAAAAAATGAACAGCAAGGACAGCTAGTGCGGGACTGTGTTTCACAGATTTAAAAAATTTGGGAAAAGGGGTGAGATGTACAAAACCTGGAACAGAATCAGGAGAAAACGATTGCCTGCAGATTCAGGTGACGGGCGGACCATGAAGCAAGTTGTTGGCACAGCCATAACCGGTTTCCGCACTTCACAGGATTTTCGTCCATCACCATCACATCTTCAAAAAAACTTGTCACAATCGGCTCTATTTGATGCAGTTGCTTCAGATAATCTTCAGGAGTGGAACGCGAATCCTGGTCTGCATTCATAATAGGCTGTATTGCCTTAAAAAAGTTTTTTTCCTGGGTAATTTCCAAGTGTGATTCATCCAGTTTTTGAGCAATTTTATCTGGATACTTGCTGCTGATATTTTCGGCTCGTACAATTGCCTCAACCGATCTTTTGAACAGTTCTGTTTCAAGATGTACTGAAAGATACTCTGCTAATTCCAGCTGTTCAACCGGCAGTATGGCGTTTTCTTGATTATCTTTTGAAGGTCGAACATCTGCAGGGATTTGCAGAACTGCGTCTATTAAATCGTAGCGGATTCCCTGCTCCTGGAAAAACCAGCGTTGACGTTGCAGAAGGAACTCCAGCAATTCCTGCTGAAGCTTTGTGCGATCAAGATCCAGGGATTGCTGCTCATCAAGAATACGAATTGCTGCTTCAGTCAATTCCCTCAGATCGAGAGAGAGACGCAATCCCAGGATCAGCTGGGTTATACCCTGTGCGTTTCGTCTCAAAGCATAAGGATCTGCAGCACCTGAAGGCACCATCCCCAGAGAAAATGCTGTGGTAAGCAGATCCAGCTTATCTCCAATTGCCACCGGAACTGTTTCAGAATCTACCGGGAGTGAGTCTTTGGCATTGCGAGGATAATAATGCTCCATTATTCCATTGCAGACCACATCCTGTTCATTTTTCAGGCGGGCGTAGTTCTGACCCATAACTCCCTGGAGTTCCGGAAACTCATAGACCATCCTGGTTTCCAAATCAAACTTGCTGAGTTCAGCAATTCGCTGGACATGCTTTTGCTGTGCTGAGGACAGATTTAGTTTGTCCGAGATGAACGTGCTGAGCTGAGTTATGCGTTGAACCCTTTGATGCTGTGAACCCCTGGATTGGAAAAACACAACTTTCTCAGCTTTTTTATTGAACTCATCAAGCGTACTTTTTTGGTCTTCCTGGTAGAAAAAACGGGCATCACTTAGTCTGGCACGAAGCACCTTTGAGTTGCCGCGTCTAACAGTATCCAGTGACTTGCTGTCACCGTTTCGCACAGTTACAAAATTAGGAAGCAGTTTTTTTTCTCCGGAACTTTTTTTCTTTTTGCTGCTGAATACCGGAAAGTACCGCTGATGAACCTCCATGCTGGTAATCAACACTTCATCCGGGAGTTCCAGGAATTCCTTTTCAAAATCTCCAATTAGAACTGTGGGCCATTCCACTAAATTTGTCACTTCATTAAGCAGAGTTTCATCAAGTTCCACATGGCAATCGTGCTTCTTTTCCAGTTTTCTGACCTGTGAGACTATGGACTGACGTCTTTTCTCGAAATCAGCAATTACTTTCAGACCATGAAGATGCTGTTCATAATCTGATGCATGTTTTATCTTGCTGTATCCTGTACTCAAAAAACGATGACCCCGTGTTTGATTTCCTGCTACCAGCATTTCAAGTTTTATCGGCACCACTTTACTGTTCCATAGAGAGACAACCCAGCGGATAGGCCGGATATAGCGTGTCCTGTAAGAACCCCAGCGCATATTTTTTGGGAAACTGAGCTGCGAAATCCATTGTAGTGCACTTTCCTGAAGCAGTTCAGGAACGGGCTGTCCCAACTCGCGCTGTTGTGCAAACAGATACTCTTTTCCGTCGATTGTTTTCGTTTCCAGACTTTGAATGGAAATATTGTTTTTCCTGGCAAAGCCTTCAGCAGCTTTGGTCCAGTTTTTATCGGCGTCTTTTGCAACTGAGAGAGGAGGGCCCTTCAACTCCACCTTTCGATCATTTTCTTTATCAGGGAGCCCTGAAAGTTCGATTGCCAGGCGTCTTGGTGAGGAATAAGTTTTAAGATCATTGAAATTCAACCGGTGCTTTTCGCAGGTTTTTTGTGCCAGGGATTTTAACTGCTCAACTGCCGGCAGAATCATCTGTGCAGGCATTTCTTCCAGTCCAATTTCCAGTAAAAACGTGTTCACGGAGATTTTATTGCTTTTCTGATGTAAGTTGATCCACCCATTTCTGTGCAGCCTCACGGTCTTTCATAAGGGGGAAGGCCAGTCTGCAGCGTTCTTCCAGGAATATTTTGGCGATAGATTGGGCTATGTTACGTACCCTTCCGATAAATGATGCCCTTGCTGAGACGCTTATTGCTCCCGCTGCATCCAGTTGATTAAAGGTGTGTGAGCATTTAAGTACATAATCATATGCCGGAAAAACCAGTTTTTGTTCAAGAGCTCGGTTTGCTTCCTGTTCATAATCATTGAAGTGCTGGAACAACAGGTCTGTATCTGCTACTTCAAATGTGTATTTTGAATGTTCAAATTCCGGTTGCCTGAATATGGCTGCGTAACTGACCCCTTTTGTGTATTCTAGGTCAAAAACGTCATCCACATCCTGCAGGTATGAGGCTATTCTCTCAAGACCATAGGTCAGCTCAGCAGAAACAGGCTGGCACTCGATACCGCCTACCTGCTGAAAGTAGGTGAACTGGGTGATTTCCATACCGTCCAGCCAGATTTCCCAGCCCAGTCCCCATGCGCCGAGAGTAGGGGCTTCCCAGTTGTCCTCCACAAATCGGATATCGTGATCCAGTGGATTTATTCCCAGTGCCTGCAGGGAGTCCAGATACAGTTCTTCAACATTATCCGGAGACGGTTTCAAAATCACCTGGTATTGATGATGCTGATATAGGCGGTTTGGATTTTCACCATAACGCCCGTCAGCTGGACGCCTCGAGGGTTCAACATAGGCCACATTCCATTCTTCCGGTCCCAGCGTTCTCAGTGTAGTCATTGGATTCATTGTTCCAGCTCCTGTTTCAACATCATACGGAGATGACAGTATACAGCCATGTTTGTGCCAGTACTCATTAAGGAGCATGATTATGTCCTGCATTGTATGTGAACTGCTCATTCCGCTATGCCTGAATCTGAGTGAAGCAATTGAATGTCTCTGAATAGAAGTTCTTTGAGATTAGTTTCCAGCCAACTCAATGCAAGCTTGTTTTTTTTGCTTTGGATCATCTTCAATTCCGATTTTGTCTTTTTCAGAATCTTTTTTTGCCTGTTGAATGCCTTTTCTGCATTTTTACATTCCTGTTTTGTCTGCAGGCATATTTTTTTAAGATGTTTCAGAGCTGCCGGTTTGATAATTAATGCCCCGGGATTCAAATAGGAGCGAATTATTTTGGATTTTAGCTGAGTCAAGTCCTCCGGTTTCTGTATTGAAAATGGATTTACCCAGAGCTTCCGCTGAACGTGTGTTAACTTGAAGTTCATTTCAGAGGCATCATTTTCATCTTCACAAAGCAGGAGTGCTCTTTGAAGCTTGATTTCGGAAGCATCTTTGTCAGCACTTTCCCAATTCGTACTTGTGGAGAGAGCATCACTCAGCAAAGTTGCAAGGGGCACTATTTTTTTCAGCACATCATATTCCTGTGAGTAAAGCAACTGATCGCTTTCAGCATGCATGTTCATTGTCAGGGCGGCTTTTTCTTTTCCCAGCAATTTTTCCTTCAAACCCTCCAGTTCTGCCCGCTGGATTGGCAATGGTTCAGTGTTGCCTGCTGATTTCATATCATTTAAAAAAACAAACTGGCTGAGCGGTTCAAGAATCTGGTCTAATTCTTTGCGCCAGTCGAAGATTTGACCTTTAAAATCTGGAAGATTGCAGTCGTGCAGTTTCAGTAATACTTCAGAATCTTTCAGATTATCATCTTCAGGGCTAATTTCTTCAACTGTGACTGCATTTGCATATCCAATTCCCTTTAATAATTTTTTCATTAAATTGCTGATAATGCTGTACCTGCATAAACAGAGAATTTGTGGGGCAGACTGCTTAACGGTTGCTTTTTTCTGTTTATGTTTTCCTGCATTTTCGTTGAGCAATCCTGCAATGAAACGCTTAAATGGAGGATTATTTTCAGTGCATTCATCCAGTTTTATCAGATGTTCAATCCTTGTTTTATCAAACGTGATGTTCTTAATTGAGTTAAAAGGGATGCCGGGAAAAAGATAACAGGCCTTTGCTTCACGCAGAATTCCAACTACCTGTTTAGGGTCAACACTATTACTACGTTCACTCAATAGCATTTCAATTGACTGGCCAGGTGATAACTGATCCTTTTTTGTTTGAATATTACGAATGTTTTTAAAAGGAATTAGAGTATTTACAGGAATTTCGTCTGGAGTTTGTTTTACAACTGAACCCGAATCAGAGATATATTCAATTGTCTGAAACTGAGCATTAAGGGGAATTCTTGGGAATCTTGGAATATGATGATTCAGAAGCAGTTCCGGAGCAGAAATTTTGAACCGCATTTTGTTTACCAGTTCAAAGGTAGGATTGAATTTCAGGATCGAATGGAGTTCTTCCTGTATTGTTTGTATTGCCATGACAAGGCGCACCCTTTTGATAGACTTATTCTGGACATTATCCAGCAAATCCAGGCAATTTTCTGCTGATTCAAATTCTCTGGGTGTAAACAATAGCCAGTCTGGATTGTGATTCAAAATATCTGCGGACAGATTTTCTGTATCCTTTAACCAATTTTTTGTTTCAGATGCAGAATTTTCAACCTCATACAATTTGGTATTCAGTTGACGGGAAATGTGTATTTGCAGTTGCTTAATTACTGTATTCCAGTCATGGCTTGAGAAGCCTATGCCTACAAGCTGCATTTCGCGGATTAATTCAGACGGTTTGAGAGGCAAAATCCAATACTGGGAATGATACCATGCTTTACCAATGAAGTAAATTTCCTTGACTTCTTAAAGTCCAAAAAAGGAGAATGATCCGCCTGCAAATTCATAAATCTGCTCATGAAAATAATTCAGTGAATAATCAAACAAAGGGAATTTTTTTCGCCTTGCTTGCTGTACTTGGTGGCGGACTTTATGCCATTCCATACCGTCTAAGTTTGGAAACAGCAAATGCTCTTCCAGTAATTTGGGGAGTTTTTTTATGTGCATTTTTGTTTTCTTTGCCCGGGGCATGGCTGGCACGGCATCAGACAAAATATTCGTGGAAGATAGCAGGCATCGCCCTGGCAACATCACTCGCAGGAGTTCTGGGTAATTATTCCATTTGCCAGGTCCTGAACCTGGCTTCACCCACACTGATGGTTTTGCTGATGCGAAGTGAGGTCATTATCGCCATGATCCTTGGCTGGATGTTTTTGAAAGAGTTAGTAACAGTACGGATCTTTACTGCGGTGGTGGTGATCCTTGCAGGGATATTGGTGATGAAGCTGGATTCTCTCAGTTTTGAGATCAAGGAATGGTCAGCAATACTCTGGGCGTTTTCCGCCGCATTTGGTTTTGCATCGATGCAGGTTCTTGCAAAAAGCATCATTCATGAGATTCATCCACAGGTATTGAATGTTTTTCGTTTGGCGATTGGACTTGCACTGCTCTGGTGCGTTGAGGAAGTAAGAAGTGATATTCCGGCTCTGCATATTTCAGAATGGATATGGATAGCAATGGCTGCCTTTTGCGGACCATTTTGGGGGAGGGTGGCATTTACTTATACTTTACGATACCTTACTATTTCCAAGGCGAATATCATTGTTTCTTTTGCACCTGTTATGACGCTCTTGTTCGAGTTTCTTGTTTTTGGCACTCTGATCAGCTGGCTTGAAACACTAGGCGGAGCAATCATGCTTGCCGCAATTATCTGGATTTTTCTGCCCGGACTAAGCAGTAATGCTGAAACGGCTGAAAATTAAACTGATGATGTATCAAATTAATTTTCATGCATCTGTAAAATAAAAAAATAAATGGAAATATTAATTCTCGGAGGAGGGGTTGCAGGAATTTCAACCGCATATCAACTGCTGAAGGATGGGCATCAAGTGACTGTAATCGATCGTGATCATCCCGGTACAGGTGGAGCAAGTTTCGGAAATGCCGGGCTTATTGCGGTAGGGCATTCCATTGCCTGGGGTTCTCCCAAGGCACTTAAACTCTGGTTCAAAACATTATTTCATGATCATCCTGTCTTCAGGATGAATCTGCGTTTGGACCCGCAATTGATTCGCTGGGGATTAAAATTTATTACCCAGTGTACAAACTCCAGGGCAGTCCAGAACTCACTGGATAAACACAGAATTTCCATGTACTCACAGAAAATTTTGAATCAGGTTGTTTTAGAAACAGAAATAAAATATGAACAAAATTCAAAAGGTCTGCTTTTTCTTTATCGAAATCAGCAGGCATTTGAAGAAGGAATTAAACATACCTTACTGCTTAAGGGTGCAGGGCAAAGGCTGGAAACTGCTGATAAAGAACGTGTGCTGGAAATTATTCCGGAACTGGAAAGTTCAGAAGATCAAATTGCCGGCGGAATTTTTTCACCGGACGATGAGTCTGGGGACTCCAGAATATTTTGTGAACAGCTGATGGAAACCTGCAGGGGTATGGGAGGTACTTTTATGCAGGATGTAACAATAGAACGGCTAGAAGCAGCTGGAGAGCTAATAAAGAGAGTTGTTACAAACAAGGGGGTTTACACTGCTGATCGTTATGTGCTCTGTTTAGGTTCGTGGAGTCCGCTGCTGGTCAGGTCGTCACTGGGTATCCGGCTTCCTATTTATCCTGTCAAGGGCTACTCCATCACAGTGCCTGTAGAAAATCATCATACACCACCGAGAATTGGGGGATTGCATGAAGAAGATTTCCTAGGATTTGCACCAATGGGAGATCATTTCAGGGTCAGTTCTGTCTCAGAATTTTCCGGATACGATGTTGGTCATACTCCGGAAGATTTTGATCACATCTTTAAATGTGCAAAAAAACTTTTTCCAAATGCAGGGAATTATGATAAAGCAAAATGCTGGTCAGGATTACGTCCAATGACTCCTGAAGGAACCCCGATTCTGGGCACGGGACCGCATTCAAACTTGTACTACAACACAGGTCACGGGCATTTGGGATGGACTATGTCATCCGGAACTGCTCGTATCACGGCAGATTTGATTGGTGGTAAAAAACCTGAAATTCCTGTTGAAAAGATGGGAGTACGTTAATGTTTATTTGCATTACATGCGGAGCACAACGCAGGTCCGGAATGCTGAGGGTTTTATTAGTTTTCCAACACCCCAGATTTTATACCTTTTAGAAGTTGTGAGCTTACCGATAAATAAGTGGCCCCAACCTTAACTTGATTCCGGGACAGTATATGGGGGTGGGTGATGGTTAGACTTAAAACAGGTTTGTTGAATCCTGATCAAGTTCGGTGAGACAAAAAACACGTTATCATTAAGATTAAATAACATATTTTGGATTAATTCAACTGGAAGATGTAGTGAACGCCAATTAAGAAGCTAATTCGATTCTTTGCCTAAAATCCAGACTCTAACGTTGTCCTGCAGGTCAGGAAGGAAATTGGAGGATGTCCATTCAGGGAATTTGCTCTGAAGTTTGGTTAAGGCAGGCTGCTGGTCAAAACCGATTTCCAAAATCATTTTTCCATCCCTTTTCAGCATACCGGGTGCAGCATCAAGCAGATAGCGGTAAAAAAACAGTCCATCCTTTCCTCCATCCAGTGCGGTTCGTGGTTCAAACAGTGACACTTCAGTCTGCAGGTCAGCAATTTTATCTGAAGATATATAAGGTGGATTGCTGACTATGAAATCGAGTTTTGCGGGGGGATCTTTTGCGGAAAACAGATCACTCTGAACAAGATCCAGCTGATTGTTGCGGGGTGCCAGCAGATTTTTGTAACTATGGATATTACGTGCAGCAATAGCAAGTATTTGTTCCGAACAATCCACGGAAGTAATATGAAGGTTGGTAAGTTCAGCACACAGGGCCAGGGGAATCGCCGCGGTTCCGGTGCCAAGTTCAGCTATGCAGCAAGTTTTTCCGTGATTAGTCTTTTGCCATTTCAGGATTTGTTCAACAGCAGTCTCGACTAAAATTTCAGTATCTGGACGAGGAATTAAAGTGTCTTTGCTGACCTCTAAAGTGAGTGACCAGAATTCCTTTTCACCTGTTAAATATGCAACGGGACAGCCCAAAGAACGCTGCCGCAGCAGTTCAAGGTAGGCGACTAGTTGATCTCCATTCAACGGCTGATCTCCATTGAGAAAAAGGTCTAAACGAGGACATTCCAGTACATGTGACAGTAAAAGTTCTGCATCTAATCTGGGAGAGTCTGGATTGGTTTCTTCAAGCTCCACAGATGCTGAGTTCAGCATGCTGGAGATCGTACTTTGTTCAATGTTCACTGCTTAAGGATTCAGTTATTAGTTTATGGTTTCTACTTTTGAAGATGAAAAATAAATCTGTAATATTTTACTCAGTCCCTTAAGAATTGCTGAAATAGTTTATTTAAAGGCGGGAAAATTTGCAGATGTAAAATAAATTAATTGATCGCAATTAGCTGCCTGTTGCCAGAGCTTGATGTGCGTTAAGAATAATTCTGTTTGTATTTTCCCAGTCAAGACAGGCATCTGTAATGGATACTCCGTATTGCAGGCTTGCTGATATCGGCTGATTACCTCCGTTTATGTTGCTTTCGATCATTATGCCGATAATTGAATTATCTCCGTTTTTTATCTGATGTATTGCGTCTCTTAGTACAAGTTCCTGGCGTGAGGGGTCTTTCCCCGAGTTAGCATGATTGCAGTCTATCATAATAGCTTCAGGCAATCCTTCTGACGCTAAGGATTTCGCAGCTTTGTGAATAGACACAGCATCGTAATTGGGGCCATTGCTGCCACCACGCAGTACCAGGTGGACACTGCGGTTTCCAGATGTTTGAATTGCGGAAGATAACCCCTCATTATTGATGCCCAGAAAATGGTGCGGCTGCAATGCGGATTTCATGGCATTGATGGCCACACTCAATCCTCCGTCAGTCCCGTTTTTAAAACCTACAGGCATCGACAATCCACTGGCCATTTCCCTGTGTGTTTGTGATTCAGTGGTTCTTGCCCCGATTGCGCTCCATGATATCAAATCCGCCAGATATTGCGGTATAATGGGGTCAAGTGTTTCTGTGGCGCAAGGCAGGCCTAGTGCATTAATAACCAGCAGTAACCGACGAGCCAGTTCGATACCTTTGTTTATTTTGTGACTTCCGTCTAATTCAGGATCATTAATCAATCCTTTCCATCCTACTGTAGTACGCGGTTTTTCAAAATAGACACGCATCACAACAAGAATTGTTTCTGAAACTTCATCAGCAAGTTTTTTTAGACATTCTGCATATTCAAGAGCTGCCTGAGTATCATGAATAGAGCATGGGCCGACAATCATCAATATACGTGAATCCTCTCCCTCTAAAATGCTTTTAATAGCCTTTCTTGCATTTAAGACGGTTTCAATTACACTGTCTGAAACAGGCAGAAGATCTTTAAGTTTTTTTGGTGAAGTTATCGGTAAAACGTCAACAATATTAAGGTTTTCAGTTCTTGTCATGAATAATATTTAAATGGGAATTAACTCTGAAATAAACTTAAATATACTTATATATTCTTAAAAAATCTGTTACCTGAGTCCGTCATAAAAATGTAGATGGGATTGACCTTGTGTGGAGTATTGGGGTTTGATAATGAGTTATTGTTTTACACCACTCGAGTTGTACTTCACAAGAAAGAGGTCATTACTCCCCGAACTAGTGTTAATGTCAAGTCATCCTGAGGTATATCCAGTTGATTCAGGAATCCAATGTGTGTTCCCAATCATCCACGTCCAACGAAGGAATTTTGATTGTAATCACCATGATTACACTCTTTAGCAAAGTTTATGTTTAACAAACCATTTCCTGTCACTTATATCCACTGATTCTATAGCCTCTCTTACCTTTTTTGGGGCCGAATTGTCACCATAAGGGTTGTCTAAATTATTGATAATTTGTCTGTATTTTTCATCACAAACAGCCCTTCTAATTGATTTAACAATAGCATCTGGTTCATATGGTACAAATTCGACATTACCGGCGTTTAATCTTCCCAGTTGGCGTTTCCCAATATTGACCACGGGCATTTTGTAATAAGGTGATTCCAGAATACCCATGCTTGAATTTCCAACAAGTGCTAGTGAGTTTCTCATTAGATTCACAAACTGCAATCGGGACAGTGTTTCCTTTTTTATTAGCCAATCAGAATCAGAGTATTTGTTTATTATCATCTTCATCTCATACGAACCGGGGTCTGAGTTGGGTGGGATACAGACAGCTTGGAAATTATTTTCATGACAAAACTTCTCAAGAGATTTAAGAGTTATTTCCATCTGTACCCCGGCATCATCAACTTCGGAGCTTAGTGGGTGTTTTATGATCACTATATAGTTCTCACTGGTAATACCCAAAAGTTTCATTAGTTCTGACTTTTCAATTGTCGGTACATAATCTATGTTGGCATAAGCGGGGTTACCAGTAAAAAATATTCTAAAATCCTCCTCACCAATTTTTAAAAGATTTTCCGCATAATCCTGTGCCATGCAACAATGGATGTGGGCCAACTTGGATACAGCAAACCTCACAGGGTCATCGGAATTTCCGTAGACTGGATCACCTCCTCCAATATGAACTACTAGTTTTTCCATGTAGTTGCCCACCACAGCCGTAGCGATACTTTCTTCCCGGTCACCTATTACCAAAAGAAAATCCGGTTCTGTTCTATCAACAGTTTGAGTCAACCCTTGAATCAATAGACCTGTACCTTTACTACGTTGAACAGACCTATCTGTGGATAATAAAGTGTCGATTTTTTCAGTTATCTCAAATCCGTCTAGCAAAATTCTAGTGAAAGTATTTTGATGATGATCAGATAGATGTGCTCCGGATGCAGCGATCAACAAATGATGATTTTTTTCCTGCAATTCTTTTAAAATCTTTGCAGAAAGAGCGACTGCAGTAAGCTCATTGAGTGCCCCTTTTTTTCCCTTTCCTCTAGGGCTCCTAACTGTATCGTAAATAAATGCATCTTCCATTTA
>ERZ651768.1503-NODE-1503-length-17033-cov-3.349316_pt1 | contig 17033 bp, 13 predicted proteins | sample MGYA00514754_ERZ651768 | MGnify/ENA metagenome assembly ERZ651768
CAAAAAGTAAAGAACCCTTTTTATTATAATACAACCTTAGTACACTAATTGTCTTTCCATGTATCAGTGTTGTTTATTGTTTATAGGATCGGGGGTAGATTTCATGAATGATGACGCATATTGCACTTTCGCTTATCATTGGAGGGCTCACCCCTCTCACGTATGCCTATGCGAATGATTCAACATGGGTGGAGATCAACAGCGTAATCTATGGTGCCAAACCAGATTCGCGTGGCCAAATTGGTGGTGGAGCGACTTACACAAATATTATTACAAGTGGTGACTATACTGTGGAGGACCTTGATGACCTGATTAAGGCCCTATACAGATCAAAAAATGGGGATGTTGTTTTCATACCTGGAGAGACAGAGACAGATCTGACATCACGAATATTGATAGAGCAGATAATTCTTGAAATACCTGAAGGTGTAACACTTGCAGGAGATCGAGGGTATAACGGTTCGAAAGGTGCTTTGGTCAGAAGCGATGTGTTGAATACTCCGGTAATGATCAGTGCTACTGGTCCGAACGTGCGTATCACAGGTCTTCGTATCCAGGGACCTAACTCAAAACGTTATTCCGATCATCACGGCCGTGCGTTCGGGTTAGGTGGTAAGGGCAAAGAATATTATTACAAGTTTCCCAACTCTCGCGGCATACAAACAGAATTCTCCCACTTAGAAGTTGACAATTGCGATATATCATCCTTTTCGCATGCAGGGATTTACCTGATAAAAGGCAATGACCATCATATTCACCATAACTTTATCCATCATTGCCAGTACATGGGTCTGGGTTACGGTATCTGCCTGAATAAATCTTTTTCGATCATCGAGTATAATCTATTCAATTGGAATCGTCATTCGATCGCTGGCGCCGGTGTACCTGGCTGTAGCTATGTGTCGCGCCATAATATTCAGGGTGAGGTATCATCCAGCCACTGTTTTGATATGCATGGTGGGATCGATAGAGGGGATGGTACGACCATTGCTGGAACATCTATCGAGATCTACAATAATTCTTTTTGGTCAATTGAGAGATCTGTGTCAATTCGTGGAATACCTCAGGAAAAGTGTGAGATACACCATAACTGGTTCAGAGCCCATCGTAGCATTACACAGGCGGTAAAGGGATCTTATGGGACAGAGACAAACAATAATGCCTATGGGAACAAACCTACCGTAGAAAAGTAAGGACAAGTACGTGCCGAGAAAGTAATATAAATAGTGAAATATTTTATCATGATTGAAGGTTTTTCCTTACAAGTCAGATGGATCACGGATTTATAGGATCATGAGAGCGATCATATAACACTATCTACTCGGTTGGCGCTGGGACCGGATCGGTAATAAATATCGTTTAAAGACCCAGTGCGACCATATATATCTGAACAAGATAGGTGGCAAGAACTATTACAAGATTTTATAGAATCACAGAATTTGAGGATCAAAGAAATAAAACCAGATTTCCGTCTATCTATGAGTGCTGTAATAGTGAATAATTTAAATTGAGTATTATGGGTTCTACTTTTTAAGTTCTGTTTTATTGGTTATATTGGTATCTATTACTAATAAACTCAATCTTAACAAAAGAGGAAAAAATGCAGCAGGGAACAATAAAATTCTATAACAGAAATAAAAGATATGGTTTTATCAAAGGCGATGATGGGAACGAATATTTTTTCCATGAGACAGGCCTTTCCGATGGTATCTATGTCAAGGATGATGATAAAGTTGAATTCACCGTTGTAGATGGAGATAGAGGGAAAAAAGCGGTTGATGTATCATTGATCGATTAGAATTAGGTAATAAATGATTGCTACATTATCTCACTTCACCTGAATTCTAACATCTTTAGGACATTTCAAGGGATTCAATATTAATGACCTAATATTAGGTATGATCTCGAATTCTATACGAATTATTCTGTTCGGATTATATTCTGTTCCATATAAATAGCCCCCTTTTAAATCATTATTATAAACCAAAATAGTTGGCGATTATATCTTAGTGTTGACCGTTCCATAGGAAAAGTTATGGATGGCCTTTTTGTGTTTTTTATATTAATAGAATATTTCATGGTGTTAACAATTATTAATTATTTTTTGATTAAGTTCGGTAAACAGTGGTCAAATATTATCTGCCTATAATATTTCTCGTATTTATTTTTTCTTCAACACAAATGTCCCTATTAGCAGACGGAAATGTTAATGGATATCTTGATTGTCCATGCCCACTTATTTTAGCACACCAGGGGGCATCGAACCATCTTCCTGCCAATACGATCGATGCGTTCCAGAAGGCATTGGACAATGGTTCAGACATTATTGAATTAGGCATTTGGAGGAGCAAGGATAATGTTTGGGTTGTTGTACATGACAAGAACCTGAAAAATATTACTGGTGTTGACCGGAATGTTAATGAATTAACATTTGAGGAAATCCTATCCTTGGATGCTGGATTCAACTTTCAAGATCGCTATGGTAGCTACCTCTATAGAAATAAAGATTATAGGATCCCATCCTTGGAGGATGTGTTCAAGCATTTCAACGAATATAGGATCAATATCGAGATCAAGGAGAAAAGCATTACTGGTTTAAGTAGTTTGATCGAATTGATAAATGGGTATAAAATGGATAAAAGGGTCCTTGTTGTATCACGCACTTATCGGGTGATCAATCATTTTCGTAGTCTAAGTAATAATAAAATATTCACGGGTGCTTCATACATAGATGCATTGATAACAAAACTATTTGCCCATAGAGTAGGATATGATCTTCCATACACAGCGGCCCAATTACCATTCTACAGTCCTTTAGTAAGATATTTAGGTTATGTGGACCAAGAATGGATAGAATCGATCCAGAGTAAAGGTCAGTTTGTGCATTTCTGGACAGTAGATGATCCAGATGACATACAAGAAGCTATCATTCTGGGTGCTGATGGTATCATTACGAATGAACCAGGCAGTGTCTATAAAATCTTAGGGTCAATGGGAATGTGCTGAAAATTCTGTATCATTATTCGATCAATATTGTTTAACTATATGGGATATATTTGTCAAATTTTATTACATTAAACCATGGATAAACTTTATAAAGTATTGATTCAGATCAGTGGTAAATACGCTTCGGTAAAGCATGCCAGAGAATTGAAAAATTATTTGAATGATAATCTTAAGGATACAGATAATATTCTTATAAGATCAAGGGTCAATGAAAATTATAATTTTAATATTTCTATTGAAGGAAAAGAAATTTTTGCAAAAAGAAGGTTTTGGAACAAATATCCCAGATATTCAACCATACTGAATAAGATAAACGGATTCATTAAGGAAAAACAGGTCTATGCGGCCATGAAAGCATCCTACCAGTTGCAGAATGAAATATATTGATCATTAGTGATTCACTGCTTGGGCGACACCATTTTATATAGTTAAGCTACCTGCATGCTGTGTTGTAATATATTTTATTGATCAAATTAAATTAGCGAATGAAGTTTTATATCAGATTACTTTTACTATCTCTTTTTCTATCATACATGTATCCTGCATCGAAGAAACGATTCACAGATCGTCAGATCGCTGCTATGATCCCTAAATATTTTGATCGTGATCACAATTCACCCAATATCAAAAGAATAAGGATCTATGGAAAGGATGAGCAAAAATATCTACATCTTGAGATCGATGTGAACAGAAACCGATATTTAGGTGAGTTGGATTATACATTATCGGCTATGGCAAATATTACTCAGTACGCAAAATATCCTTTCGATGAGTTCATTGTGGTCATGCATCCTGTAGTAAGATCAGAAGAACCAGAAGCGCTCAGATCAAATGCAAAATGCACTATTGATTATTTTATTCATAAAAGAATAAGCCGTAAACGTTGGTCCGAAAAGTGTACGACAATATCATCTGACCTTGAAACATTTGATACTCCATCCTCAGTACAATCTGACCCTGGGAAAATGCCTGCTAATGATCCCAATAAGAATAATATGTTCAAGTTGATCTTCTTTGTTGTCATCTGTGTAGCATGCATAGGTCTTCTGGTGAAAAGGAGCGCCAAATGACATATACTAATTACACTATGAAGTATTTTCTCATTGTACATTTAGTAATCATTGGGAACCTATCTTCTCATCCTGAAATCTCATTAGAATACTTACATACCCATGATTCACGGTATCCTACAGAGAGTGCATTGTATAGCTATGATCTGATCAATGGATCATCCGTAAACGAGTTCCAAAGAGATGCTTTAATGAATAGTAACGACGATCCTGAAATTGAGTTCATGAAAATGGTCATAGAAGCTGATGGCGAGGATTGGCAAGCGTTTCAATATGGTATGAAGATATCAAAATCGTCTTTCTTCAGAACCATCGGTGATGACTCCAACTTTGAGCTTGCAAGGAAAACGGAACGAAACTTTAGGAAGAAAAAATTTGGATTATTTTGTTTCAACTGCAACGGCGCATTTTTTGGATTGTTTAGCTTGGCCTTTTCAAATAAGGAATTGGCTAGGGTCTCCGCATCTCTTGCGCTCGGTGGATACGTTCTCAGTAAGATAATAAGAATGAAAGAAATAGATGTGAGTTTCGAAGATGCTCAGTCATTAGCCAGAGACTACAACCAGAAACTTCGTGAAGAATCACGGCCACCGATCTAAACTATCTTCATGTTTCTTTTAAGATACCTTATCAATATTACTTTCGATTTAGTATAACCATCCATCGCCATTAATGCAGTCTGTGTGTTTAGTGTTGCAGTTGTTCTAAATTCAGGCTACTCATGATCGCCAGGGTCTCCAATGTAAGATGTTTCATCATCTTGTTGATTATCATTTCCTTTTCCTATGGTAGATCCCATATCACCAAAGATACTATCTGGTCCAGCGAAAAGTTATTAAGTGAGTCTGTTGTAATTGATGAGGGAGCAACCTTGACGATCAACAGTGGTGTAAAAGTTAAAATTAAGTATGTTGACATGAACGCTGATAATTTAGGTGATATTAGACTATTAGTATTAGGTGTGTTAAAGATCGACGGCACGCTATCTGCGCCAGTGGTGTTTGAGCCATTAGAGCCATCTTCGAATAAGGATCAATGGGTCGGAATTATCATAAATTCTAAAGAATCAAATAATTCATTAAGATATTTTTCTTTAAGTAATGCCAGCACAGGCATTGATATTAATTCAAGGATGTTTCTTCAAGGAGTCACCATTCAAGATCCTGGAAAGACCGGTATTAATATCAGACCTATTCCGGATGGCAGTGTTATTATCAAGGATGTTACTATTTTGAATAGTGCTGGACACGGTGTTATTATCAATTCTCCCAATGTTCTTATCAATTGGATGCGGATCGAATCATGTTCAGGCCATGGTCTGGTCAATGAATCATTAGGCATTGTTTTGGCTTCCAACCTCAGAATAATCAATGCTTCTAATACAGGATTGTTCAATCACGGTGATATATCAATAACGAATGCGATCATTGAGCATAACCGTCACGGGGTAATATCGTTTTCTGGCAACTTAGATATAGAAGGATCTTCCATAAGGAACAATAGAGTTAATGGTCTATTGTTGGGGGGAGATGGTGATAACACTATCGTCTACACATCCATCGAAAAAAATAGCGGATATGGTATTGAAACGACAAAATGGTCACAGGCCGGACTAAATGGAACATGGTCTCAATCGTCCGGTCCTATATTAAGGGTTAATAATTGTAATATAGTTTCAAACCATCAAACCAGTGTGCTTGATAAAACTGTTTATGAAGGATTATGGGATGACTGGACCGATGCAGAATACTCCGGAGATGGATGGATAGATGGTTGGAATGCGAGGTTGATTAAAAAGATCCCATTCGGACGGATCGGATGGATCGGTTTTGATTATAACTCAAATAATGGGGGAAGTGATTTTTCATGGCAACCATGTACCGGTAATTCCGTGTGGTCCTATATTGCGGAGCTACGGGATGCAAGGAACCAAAAATTAACATACCTGACAGCACCTTTTCAGTGCTATTGGAACCCGCTTGAGGGGGAGAACTCTAATACTTGGCACAATTATGAGAATTTCACCGGTTTGATCAACAAGACCAATGATTATACGAACTGGCAAATTGAAGCTCAAGATATACCTAACTCGGATTCTTATTCTATCTGGCAATATTTTGAGCACGCGTATGTACCATTATCGGGCACTGATCAGTCTGCAACACCAGTGATGAAGAATATCAAATTAAGGTTCTATCACGGTGGTTATGAAGTATCATCTTATTCAGATAATGAGGCCATAGATCTTGGATCGAACTATTGGGGTCAGAAAAAGGGAATAGATACTTTATTCAATCCTCATGGTGCCCTACCCATTAACTATTCTGATTTTCGGTCCACTGAAATTGGTTCAGCATACTCTCTTTTGAACAAGACCAATAAGATCTTGTTTATAGAACCGGTCGTCCGTTCTTCCCATCAAGAGGTAAAGACAATGAAATTGGCCTGGAAGACCTATGGATGGATCCCTGTCATTGATATTGCTGTTTCTACAGATGCAGGTAGGTCCTGGACCAATATTGTGGAAGACATTGATAATACTGGTGAGTATAGCTGGTGGAATAATCTCATCACAGGTGAAACCTTTTTTTTAAGGATCAATCACTCAAATGATACAACGGTCGCAAATAAAATTGGGCCGCTCTTTGTTGTAGAGAATGTTACTCCGACCATAGGTAGTAGTACGAATAAACTTGATTTTAGATCAAAATTATCATCCTTGCAATTCAGTATCTTGAATGAAGGTGGGGGTACACTCCCATGGTCCGTGAGTGATAACCAAAAGTGGTTATCGCTCAGTCGTAAGACTGGAGTAACTAAGAATCGATCTGTTATAACTGCTACTGTTGATCGTACTGCTATGAGTTCAGGTAACTACAGAGGGGTAATAAGAATAAAATCGGACGCAGGAGATATTCCTATCAAAGTGCGTATGGAAATAGCTAAGCCTAATATCAATATATCAACTAAAAGAATGGATTTTGACTCGACATTGACCGAAATGTCCTTTGATATTGTAAATCAAGGTGGGAGTTATATTAAATGGAACGCAAAGCCGGATTCAGAATGGATAATCCTAAGTAAAGAAAGTGGCACCACATTGGACCGAGATGTTGTGATCGTTAGGGTTGATAGAGCCCTAATAAAGGATAGTTTTCAAAATGGTATTATTAAGATCAGCTCTAAGGTCGGTAATTCATCTATAAGGGTGACTGTCACACAAATTGCTCAAAAGATCAATAAACAGATCCTACCAAATATTCCTAATTATGCTCAGTATCCCTGTGGAACGGTTCTTATTGATAATAGATTGTATTAGGTCATCATGACCGCTTGGGTTGACATATTAAATATCCACGAAAAAAATATAGTAGTGTATGGTTGAACTATTATTTTGACCAAGGGCCGTCAAATGGTTCATTATTTCGGGGATCTATTTTCTCTTTAGACCTTTTATAAAGATGATCGGTAGTATGAGCAATATGACCGGGAATATATTGTACCACCAGAGTAAGAGAGATATTACCAGTACGCCCAAACTAAAGAAAAAAGACTGGCCACTCATAATAGAAATATAGCCATCAACACCTAATACCTTCGCAACCTATCTTAACAAACTATCAACGATCGGTCCGTACAATTTAATATTGGTAAATTTTGTATCTATTATCAGTGATCCTGAAAGCCATAATATCGAAGAATACTCAAAACTTCTTCAGTTCTTGAGAGAGAATAGTATTATTATTTTCCAGTATTACAAATTCATTATAGATATAAATTGAAAAAGAATAGATCAACATATCTTATTAGTCTCCTTCTTGCGATCGGTATACTTTTATTATTTGCCTTCAGCGAGACAGAAGTGATGAAGGAATCCGTAGAATATAGTTCCTATGATGAAATGATGGTCTTGAATGAGAAGGTCAATAAGGAAAAAAGGGCCATCATATCTACACTTGAGCATATAGCATACAAAGAATGGGAGATCGATTCAGTCACCCTTTTCGTATCAAAATATCCCTTAATGGACTCTGTCTTATTAAAGAAATTGCATGACATAGAATTTGAGTTCGGATATAGTGATCTCTTAGAAAGAATTCGATCCAGCCAATCGATCTCTCCTACATCGTTCACTGACTCCGCTATCAAACAGAGAACGGAGGATGAGACAGCTTTGCTTAGGGAGGAACTGAGCTACCTGAATGAAGAGCTATTTAAACATAGGAATTCCCTGGATAGTCTGAGGTTGTTCTATCCTTTCAAATATTATTTGAATCAGCCTCGTTATGATTATTGATATCCCCTTTTACAGAAAAAGAGAATTATTTAAATGGATCGATGGTACTTCCATCCCACGAAGTTAAAAGATACCTGGCCAGAGTCGATCGTGAGTAGAATGATGCACTCTATATCAAGCAATAAACATTAAACCTTTGCCTATACGAATGGTAGTAAAATATTTACCTGATCATGGAGACTTTGGGTAGAAAATATGGTGATTTGGGTTCATAGCTATGATCTTAGAAATACATTATATGCAGGACCTTTGATTTGGGTACAGTAGTTTTATTGTAGAATGATAATCGATCATGGATATTGTTCAGTCATAACTAATAGAGATAAAGGAGTATATCAATGGTAAAGTATGTCTTCAAGGGACGGAAATTGTCGATCTGTATTACAATGTTCTCATTATCCTTGTTTGGAGAAAATGATCAATATTCATTGACAAGGCCGAGTATGCCCGAGTTTCATGACCATGCAAAGAGGCTGCTTGAGGTCCGAGATAAGAATGATGAAAAAAGATCCTGCAGTATGGAAAAATTACCATATGGGAATTCACTACCGGATGGTCCACCAGTGACTAATTCAGTGCGTGATCCTCAGATGGTGGATATACCAATTAACTACCATGTGATCTATGTGGAGGGAGACTTTGTATCCATTAATGTACAAGTGGACAACCAACCATATGAGCATTGTATGTGGGATATTTGGGATTATCAGAATGAAACATTCCTTATTTACCCCGGGTTTGGATTTGACAATCCCGGTCATTCTTACTCTCAAGCGGGAGTACTGCCTCCTGGTGACTATGCATTATTCATTTATGATGACTTTGGATCTGGTGGCGTTTCGGGAAATGTGACAAGTAGCGATGGTACTGTGTTGGCAACATTATATGCTGGCAGTTATACGTATTACACCTTCTTAGACTTCACAGCGCCATCTGGAACATATACTGATGGTCTCTTGCCTATATCCACCATTGAGTCCCAGACAGAATTGTTGAATAATGCTTATAACGAATTCGGGTATTCATTCCATACGGCTAGCGTGGACAGTGCTATCAATGCGGGCTGGTTCTATGCAACAGACAGTAAGAATTATGATACAGGACAGTGGGAATGTGAGGATCAATATCTTGCCATGGCCAATAGTATGACAGTAGATGTTTCGAACAGTGTGAATTATTTTTGGACTGGAGCACGTAATTCGCAGGGAATGGGAGTGTTTCCATGGTCATTCCCTGAGGATGATCCTATACATGGTCTATTCTGTGGCTTTTATACGGCTCCCGGAGGTGAACCGCCGTTTCACTTAGGAATGACAGGGGTCCACGAGATTGGACACTATTTAGGCCTGTATCATACTTTCGAGAACGGTTGTACATCTCCGGGTGATGAAGTAGAAGATACTCCATACCAGGCCGATCCTAATTTTGATTGCCCGTCATCTCACTATTCTTGTAGTAGTTATGATGATATTGGGAACTTCATGGATTATGTCGACGATGATTGTATGACCCATTTTTCTTCAGGGCAAAAAGACCGTATCCACTGGGCTATAGAAACATATCGTCCAACATTACTTGAAGGTTCCATAGACCCTGCGATTGTTTCTGTGATCAATGAGTTCGAAGAAGAACAACCATCAGATATCGCTGACTCGATCTTTTTTGTTCTCCTGGATGAAGAAGAGTCCGTGACCTTTTCATACGACAGTGTTGATCATGTATCTGGGAATGGTGCCATGGATGTAACCTTCAGGGTCGGTTCTACTGAGTATCCTGGCCTGGGAAACTGGACAGGGATAGGGTTCATGAGACATGATTCGACCAGAATGGATCTCTCTGCTGGCGATACGCTTAGCCTTATGATGAAAGTTGAGGTCCCACCGAGTGTTCCACAGTATATGAGCCTAAGGATCATCATTGTTGATCGTCCTGTCTTTTATGGGTTTGATGAGGTATGGGCCTGCGAAGAGACAATTATTCTTGATACGGTAAGTGACTGGACGGAATTAAAAATTCCCATTAAACCACATATGAGCAGTACACTGTATCCGATCCTAAACTCCGGGATCGATGATGGGTTCAATCTTTCACCCTACTGGTGGGGACAGCAGTATAATAATTGGCAATTGGATCGTGATAGGGTCATGAGCTATCAATTTCAAGTTGGTATCAACGGCTATGGAGATTTTCCTCCGGGCGGTCTGGATGAAGATTCGGTCAGGGTCTCATTCGATTATTTGACCCTGAAGGATAGCTCAGGTTATGAGCATGTTGATAATTTTAATGATGATCTGGATGAGATCTGCCTATCACCCATAGTACAGAGACAGGATCTAGTTGATGATATCATGGGGTCCCTGCCTTCATTCCCATATATAGAACCAATGGAGGGTCTCTATGTTCAATATGCTGGTGGGGTCGGTGATAATGAAGATTATGCTATGGCCCATTATTTATACTCGGGAACACATGGATATGTTGCGGTTCCTGGAAGCTGGAACAATTGGAACGGAACACTGTGGAATCTTAGCAATATACCTGGTACAGATCTCTGGTTTAGACCAATGATAATGCCAAACCATGGACGATTCAATTATGCTTACTATGCCGATGGAAGTTGGTATGATGATCCTTTGAATGATGTTAGCTGTATGGATTGGAACGGAAACATGTCCGACCAGGTGAACGGCCCTGAATATGTTTCGCCACCAGAATTGGTATATAACGATACTATTTTCCATGGCACTCTTTTTGACACTGTCTTTTATAGTAGTAGCTTAGGTAATTCACGACCAGTAACGGTGTACCTACCCCCTGGGTATGAATCATCCAGCTTTAACTATCCTGTGGTCTTTTATCATGATGGAGACAGATTCCTGGAGAGAGACATAGAGAATGTCCTTGATAATCTAATTGATGATGAACGGGTCAGTCCATTGATCGCAGTTCTGATTCCACCCGTGAATAGAACAGAAGAGTATGCGGGTACCCAGCAGGCTGCGTATGCAGAACTTATCACAGGCCAGATCTTTCCCTGGGCTATGTCGAAATACCGGATCTTGGAAGGGCCAGAGAATCATGCGAGCTTTGGATTCTCAGATGGTGGAAATATATCGTTGTTCCTGAGTTTGAACCGGTTCGATGTGTTTGGTCGGGTTGGCGGATATTCCCCTACCATTAATTCAGGCTACAATACATTGGTCACCGATCTATCACAAATAACCTCACCTCCGGACCTGGACTTTTATCTGGAATCATACTGGTATGATAATCTATTGTTTGGTGTGTTAGCTTTTAGGGATACGCTGGAATCATTGGGGTATGATGTCCTGTTCACAGATTATCCTGATGGACACGAATGGTGTAGGGTCATGGGCAATCAGGATGTAGGCCTGGAATACATCTTTCCCTACCAACAATTATCCTTGGACAAGCAGGATGCATCTATCCCATTAAAATTTGGATTGCATCAGAACTATCCGAATCCATTCAATCCGTCCACCTCGATCCGTTATGATCTTCCGGAAGATGCTTTTGTTAATATTACCATCTATGATATGATGGGTCGGTCCGTCAAAATTGTTTCTAATGATCGACAAACTGCTGGTTATAAGATCAAAAAATGGGATGCCACCAATGAGCTTGGTGAGCCTGTTTCCACAGGAGTCTATCTATATTCTATTCGTGCAGGTGATTTCATGCAGGTCAAGAAGATGGCACTGTTGAAATGAACATAACATTGGTCACTTGAGACAAATTCTATCTATATGATCGAGTGTCCTCTGAATATGATCGGGATCATTGTAAAGGTGAGGTGAGAATCGGAGCGCATCTCCCCTTTTTGAGAGATAGACCCCGGCCTCTTTTAGGTCCTGAATGAGACTGGATGGATCGATCCCATCAAAGGTGGCGGTAACGATCGGTGATCGATATTTTCCGGATAAGGGGGAGGTAATATTTGCACTGCGCTTGCGCAGGCCCTCCACAAGAATATCTGCTAATAAGAGATTATATTCGAATATATTGTCTATTCCCATCTGAGCCAGATATTCAATGGACCTGGCCAGACCGAGGGCGTTACCATATGCCATCGTACTGAATTCGAATCGTTTAGCAGAATCCGGGTAATCTATTCGCTCTGCGTTCAGATCCCATATATCCTTATTACTTCGAAAACCAACCAGGCCTGGTTCCAGTTTATTTTGAAGATGTGGTGCAAGATACATGACCGCTGCTCCAAAGGGTCCGCAGAGCCATTTGTATCCACCACTTATCACAGCATCTATTGGACAATCGCCTACATTGATCGGTATAGCGCCGGCTGATTGGGTAGCATCCACGATAAGAAGAGCACCCATTTCGTGTGCTGCAGAACACAGTATTTCCAGATCGAAACACTGACCGTTTCCATATTCAACGTGCGAGATACAGACAACAGATGTATTCTTATCTATGGATCCTATGATATCATCTTCACGAACGAGGTTATTTCGTTCTTTTACAAGTCTGATAGAGCACCCTGTTGAACGTGCCACCCTTTGCCAAGGGTATACTGTGCTAGGGAAAACAATGTTAGTGCTCACTACATTCTTGTCTTCTCCAGGAGCGATCGCCCATGCTAACGAACCAAGCAATTCTGTGGTACTGGAACCAACAGAAATATCCTCAGGATCGGAGTTGAAGAGCTGGGCTGTAAAGTATCGCAATGTTTCGAAAACATTTGCTTCTGCGATCTCATCAAAATTATTGCTGCCGTTCTCAGCAAGGTCCTGTGTCCAGTCAATGATGGCCTGTCTTGCTCCATCGTACATCAGTGCAACATTGGCAGCATTCAGATAAATAAGATCATCTTTGGATGGGAAATCATTCTTTGATGTGAGTGGTCTCAAAATTGTGATCCGATCGAATAATCTATATGTACATTATTACGAGACCCATTGGATGTAACCGTAAATATTCATGGCCATGATTATAAAAGACATGACCGCTGTGGAATATGCTTGTTTATAAATGGAGAATATGCCAACCAATAGGTTACCGGCAAACCATACTAACCAGGAGGTTGAAAGCTCATTAGCGTTCAGATAATATCCAAGAATAACAAGTGATGCTCCCAACCATCCGAGCATAGGCCAGATTGTTTTTAAGAATTTTTCTTTAACCATAGTAGCTTATTTGATATTCATGTGTCATAATTCTAAAAAAATTATTTGAGAATTCTGTTCCAACTGTTATTATAGTTCAAACTAATTTCATGGCTAAATGTATATAATTTTTCGTTATCTATCACTAATTACTCTGTTTGCTATCTCACTGCGTGGGCAGTGAGCCCTGTGAAGTAACCCTTCGCTGCCGGTCGGCAGCTCTGACAGAGGCGTAGGATTATGGGCCGGACAGGTGATGTTAGGTCTGGACAACACCAATCAATATATTGATTGGTGGCATGAGGCCTTACCGGGTTCAAAAGAAGGTTTTGACCATGAAGGAACATTGATATCTATGATCATGAGGCCCAGTATCACCTTAGGAATTTCAAATTATTGGAACCTTACTATAATACAAGATATTGGGATCAGGACTATGAGATGGGAGGGTGATACGGTCACTATTCACCATCGTAATGAAGGCTCACACACGGATTATTCAAATGCCAACGGTGGTCTTTTGGGCGACTCCCGTATCATGGCCAGGTATCTTATAGTAAATGATGGTCGAGGGCCAGGAAAACGATGGTTCATTGGTACGGGCCTTATTCTTCCGTCCAGGAACACACTGACATCAGACCCATTTTTTCTGAATAATGAAGGAAAGGAAGAACATCGACACTTTAGCATCAGTGAAGGTGTTTACAAGGGGGTCTTTGAGATGCAACTGTTCATCAAACGTATGACCACTCCGGTATTCATTGGTGGTACATTGAGTGCTGTACTACCCCTAAAAGAAAATGAATATGGTTTTAAAGCATCAGAATCATATGATCTATCGGTTGTTGCTTTTAGTAAACTTATACCAGCGATCAAAGGTTCTGCTGGTGCAAATTTGGTGATGGTACACACCACAGAAGCTTATTGGAATGGGAAAGAAGCCCCTAATTCCCGAGCAACGGTCGTTACCGCAGGTTTTGGATTTTTGTGGAACATCAAGATCGGTGGGTTTGCGCTTAATATACAGAAGCCTTTCTTCATCGGAGGTTCATTTTCAGGGATAGAAGGTGAACTGGAACAAAAGGTAGGTGCGTGGCAGGTATCAATGAGCCTGAGAAGTATATTATCAAATACTGTTTCCTGGCTGGATCCCCTTAAAGATCTTTAGGCCAAGCTATTTTACCCTTATATATATAATGCCAATATCTTATGAACATTTGATCAAAATTATATTTTGCAATCTTATAATTTGATCCTATCATAACAGTTATTAAGGATGCCTGTACAACACCCACTATAACTAAATTCACATTATGATTGGTCTGGGTCATAGATTCTTCCAACTACAGTTTGGAAAGCTTCTTACCAATGAGCAATTATATCTCCAGTTCACCAATTATTTGGATGGAATTGGAAAGGGTGGTGCACTGTTACTCAACCAAATGGAAGAGGTACACGACTTTTTTGATTCCGGTGTACGCTCGCAGCGTTCAAACCTTAGGATGATATATTATATTGTTCATGTTCAGCTTGCCGTTTGGTTGTTGTTGATGTTTAACAAAGATGTAGATCAATTTTACAATGTAATGGGATTTTTATCTGTTTTGATTCAGTACGGGGTCTGCTGGTTAGCAGTATTTAATGAAAGACAGGATAAGTTTGTGATACTCCTTCAAAAATGGACGAATCAGCTGTACCAGAGGATGTTGGTACTGGATCATATTGTTCCCGAGATCGGTAGGTTTGATGAGATAGATGGCCAGTTAGATGAGAAGGAATTTGCAAGGCTCTGGCTTCGAGAGCTTTCCACGAGTATGAATGTGCCCTGGCATAGTATCAAGATCGAATTACTACGATCCGGTGATCCTTTGCTACCAGCTGTTAGAATTATAGTTAATGGGAAACAAAAGAAGCCTCAGGATCCCTTGCTCTACGGTTTAACAGAAAAAGGAAAACGCCAATTGCCAAACCAGTTATTCAAAACCTTAAGATTGTTCTCTGTTGTTAATCCCGTGCCATTTTATGGAGATTTAGATGAAAAAAAGATAATGGAAAAACAGATCGATAGGCTTCGATCGCATCTGATAGGTCTTTTTGGAAAACGTGATCAGCCTCCTATTGATGAGTATGTGGAAGGGGTAGGATGGCGTTCTCACCTAGAAATCATGGACAGGACTGATCTGAAAAGAGAATCATTAAAGCGAAGTATGAACACATTAGGCAAGATACTCTCATCCTATGCTGGACTATCAATAACCAACGATCTAAAAGATATTGCACTTGAAAATGGTTCAAATGAATAGTGATAAAATTATTCAGGGAACCATGAGAAAAATAATTTTTCTTCTGTTCTTCTTCATATTATCTAAAGGGCTCACAGGACAGAAGCTTTACTTTGTTGGTCTACCACAAAAGATACTTAAACATGGTGATTATCGACAAAATATTGAAATAGGTAAGTATTATTACAGTCGCCATAATTGGGAGAAAGCTGTAGAGCATTTCAACCAGTGTTCGGCACTAAGTAGGCGCACGAACCATTACTCCTATTTGACTCGTTCTTATCTATATCTGAATGATCTGCCAAATGCTAAACAAACGTTGAAAAAGATCAGGTCCAGGGAAAAAAAACAATTACTGCGACTTGCGATCATTGAGATCAGTTCTTATGGCAAGGACCCAAAATTCAATAAGAATAACATAGATAGGATCATTATGGAGCGCCAATATGTGATCGACAAGACAAAATCCAATATTATAGCAATGGCAAAGAACCATATCCCAAATTTTGGAGATTAATGGAATAACATCCTGATGATCGGTCTCATCACACTATTTGATCTCAGGACCTATCACTCTCAAGGATATCTCCCGTGTAAATGCTATAAGTGTTTCCTTATGAAGAAGATTATACAATAGAATGAGAAGATCTATAATCATCTTTTCTCTGTTTTGGTCACTGGTCACAGCTCAATCACGGGAGTATATCGATTTCCAGGTATTAGTTAATGACAACCCGTATTCGGCGAATATATTCATCCATTCGATGTCCATGGATAGTAGGTATATGGCCGTGATCGATCCAGCTCTCAACGTAGCATGGTATATAAATAGTGGTCCTTTAGGCTTGGATTTTAAAGTGAATCAGGAGCTATTATCTTATTTTCACAAGCCCGGCCAGTTTTGGATCCTAATGAATGAATTTATGATAGAGACCGATACGCTGGAATGTGCAGGCCAGTATCTAGCTGATTACCATGATATCCAGATCTTGGACAACGGGGGTTATTTGTTACAGACCTTTGATTCAATATTGGTTGATATGAGTACAGTATTAGAGGGTGGAGATACAAGTGCGATGGTCCACCTATTGATCATTCAGGAGTTTGACTCTATCCATAGTCTGATATTTGAATGGAACGCATGGGACCATTTAGATATCGCAGATTATACTAACCTTGACCTTACACAAAATAAAATTGTCTGGATGCACGGTAATAGTATAGAGATCGATAA
>ERZ651768.1504-NODE-1504-length-17032-cov-13.683397_pt1 | contig 17032 bp, 16 predicted proteins | sample MGYA00514754_ERZ651768 | MGnify/ENA metagenome assembly ERZ651768
GGCCCGCAGGTCGTCCACGCGGTCGCCGGGCAGCAACAGGCCGGCCGATGGGATCTCCACCCCGGGCAGCGTGCCACCGCCCGGCACGGCGACGGTGTCCAGGGCCAGTTCCGGGTCGATGGTCCGGGCCCTGGCCCGGAGTTCCTCGACCGGAGTGGTGGCCATACGCCAGAACGGGATGGCCGCACCGTCGCGGGCCAGGTAGGCGAGCGCCAGGTCCTGGAGGGCGTGGAGGACCAGGCTGCCCGGGCGCAGGGCCCTGGCGAGCGGATGTGCCGCGCAGGCGGCGACCATGTCGGCCCGGCCGGCGATGATGCCGGCCTGGGGGCCACCCAGCAGCTTGTCGCCCGAGAAGGTGACCAGAGCAGCGCCGGCCTCCAGGGTCTGCCGGGCGGCCGGTTCGCCCCGCAGCCATGACGGCGGCCCGTCGACCAGCCACGGACAGGCGGCGTCCAGCAGTCCCGACCCGATGTCGGCAACGACCGGCACGCCCAGGCCTGCCAACTCGGCGACCGATGCCGACTCCGTGAACCCCTCTATGCGATAGTTCGACCGGTGGACGTTGAGCGTCAGGGCGACGTCGGCGCCCGGCGCCCCGAGGGCGGTGGCGAAGTCGGCCCGCCTGGTCCTGTTGGTGGTCCCTACCTCGATCAGCCGGGCGCCCGACTGTGCCATCACGTCGGGGATCCGGAAGCCGCCACCGATCTCCACCAGCTCGCCGCGTGACACGGCCACCCCGCGCCCCTGGGCGAGAGCGGCGAGTACCAGGAGCACCGCCGCAGCACAGTTGTTGACCACCAGAGCCGCCTCGGCCCCACAGGCCCTGGCGATCAGGAGTGGGGCCCGCTCCTGGCGGGACCCGCGGTCACCGGTTGCCAGGTCGAATTCGAGGGTGGCGTACCGGTCGCTGCCGACGGAGGCACCCCAGGGGGCGCGCCCCAGGTTGGTGTGGAGCAGGACGCCGGTGGCATTGACCACCTCGGTCAGCATGGCCCGTCGCGTCGCCTCCGCGATCTCCCGGGCCCGCTCGGCGGCTTCGGTGGGATCACCGTCGGCCACCGCGGCGCGCGCCGCGTCGACGAGCAGGGGATGGGGCAGGCCGAGGTCGGTCAGCGACCGGGCCAGCCGGTCGACGCTCGGCGGTCGTTCGGCCGGCGTGCCCGGCATGGGATCGACGGGATGGGTCATGCGGTCGCGAGGATAGGCGGGCCCACCGGCGTGTCACCCGGGCGAGGCGAGGCGGACCCGCTCCCGCCGTAGCATGCGCAGGTGCTCCTCCTCCTCTTCCTGGTCTTCCTGGTGACGCCGATCGTGGAGTTGGCGGTGATCGTGCGTGTGTCCGGCTCGGCCGGGGTGCTCAACACGATCGGCCTGCTGGTCCTGGTCAGCGTGGTCGGCGCCTGGCTGGTCAGGCGGGAGGGGCTGGGCATCCTGCGTCGGGCCCAGCGTGAGCTGGCCGAGGGACGCATGCCCGGAAAGGAGCTGGTGGACGGCCTGCTCGTGCTGCTGGCCGGCGCCCTGATGCTCACCCCCGGCTTCGTGACCGACGCCGTCGGGCTGTTGCTTCTCTTCCCACCCGTCAGGGCGGTGATCCGCCATGTCACCACCCGTCGACTGGGCCGATCGGTCCGGGACGGTCGTACCCGGTGGCAGGTCGGAGGTAGTGGTGCCGGCGCCGGGCAACGAGGCGACGGTTCGTGGGGTGGTCCATCCGATGGCGGTCTCCTCGACGCCGACTCCTGGGAGGAGGACCCTGGAGGTGGAGGCGCCGGGAACGGTCAGGACCGGTTGGGGTCCTAGGCCGATGCCTCTGCGGCATCGAGGGCGTCCTCGGCGGCGGCCAGGAGGCGGGCGGTGCAGCCGGCCATGTCGATGGGCGGGGCCTCCTCCGTGACCAGTAGGTCGACCACGGCCCGGTAGGCGTCGGCCGCCGGACCCTCGCCGAGGGCAACCGGTCGGCCGTTGTCGCCGGCGGTTGCAACCGCGCCGTCCAGTGGGATGCTTCCCAGCAACGGGACACCGATATCGGCGGCCAGCGCCCCACCACCGCCGGCCCCGAACAACTCGTGGCGTCGGCCGTCCTCGGAGACGTAGGCACCCATGTTCTCGATCACCCCGACGATCCGGAGGTAGTTGGCCCGTCCCATGTTGGCCACCCGGACCGCCACCTTCTGGGCGGCCAGTGCCGGCGTGGTGATGACGACCATCTCGGCTTGGGGAAGCATCTTGGCCAGGCCCATCTGGACGTCGCCGGTGCCGGGTGGCATGTCGATGAGCAGGTAGTCCATCGCACCCCATGCGACGTCCTCGCAGAAGTGCTGGACGGCCCGGTTCAGGATCAGGCCCCGCCACATGAGGGCCGACTCCTCGTTCTCCACCAGGAAGCCCATGGACACGACCTTCAGGAGCCCGTCGCCCATCGGCAACTGGATGGGATCGATCTTTCCGACCTCGGGCGATCCGCTGAGCCGACCCTCGATTCCGAGCATCCGCGGGACCGAGAAGCCCCAGATGTCGGCGTCCATCACCCCGACGGTGAAGCCGCGTGAGGCCAGCGATGCGGCCAGGTTCACGGTGACGGACGACTTGCCCACGCCCCCCTTGCCCGACGCCACCATGAGCACCCGGGTGTTCGTCGGGATCTCGGTCTCGGGTGCGTTCCGGCTGACGTTGAATCTGGCCTTGGCCATGGCGGCGGCCTTCTCCTCCTGGGTCAGCTCGTCCCAGGTGAGGTGGACCGCAGTCACGCCGGGGAGGCCGCCGACCCGGCTACGGACGTCCCGTTGGATTTGGGCCCGGAGGGGGCATCCGGAGGTGGTCAGGGCGATGGTGACGTCGACTGTGCCGTCGGCGTCGACGCGTACGGCCCGGGCCATGCCGAGGTCAACGATGTCCGTGCCCAGTTCGGGGTCGATCACCCCGCGGAGCAGTCCGAACACATCCTCGACCGTGGGTAGCACGGGATCGACCATGGGTCCATCGTACGACGGCCGGGTCTGGGTTCCAGAGGAGTTCACGGTTATGCTTGGTGTCAGCAGATACGAGCACCGGAGTCCTTTGGAGGATCTGATGATCACACTGACCGACGAGGCCACCGTCAAGGTGGGAGCGTTGATCGCCAGCGAGTCCGAGGAGGGCCTGGCACTGCGGGTCGCGGTCCGTCCGGGCGGCTGCTCCGGCTTCAGCTACGAGATGTACTTCGACACCGAGAGGACCGACGACGACCTCGAGCAGGACTTCGGCGACGTCCGCGTGGTGCTCGACCAGTCCAGCGCACAGCTCCTGGAGGGCGCCACGCTGGACTACAAGGACGGCCTGAACGAGGCCGGGTTCTCGATCAACAACCCGAACGCCCAGCGCACCTGCGGTTGCGGCCAGTCGTTCAGCTGACCTCAGCGGCCCCGTAGGGGTAGGTACGCGGAGCCGGCGCCGAGGCGCCGGCCTTCGTGGTTTTCCCCGCTGCACCGGTTCCGGCGGTCGGCCCGACGGCGACCAGCGGGCACACTCATACCATGACATCCACCGATGGGCCCGACGTGCTCAGCCTGGTGGTCGACGGTGTCCAGGTCACGGTGCCCGACGACGGCGGCACCCTTCTGGACCTACTCCGCGACCGACTCGGCAACCGGTCGGTGAAGGACGGCTGCAGCCCCCAGGGCCAGTGCGGGTGCTGCACGGTGCTGGTCGACGGGCAGCCCCGGGTCTCGTGTGTGACGCCGGCCCGTCGGATGGCCGGTCGGACGGTGACCACCCTGGAGGGCCTGGATCCGGCAGAGCTGACCGCATGGGCCGACGCCTTCTGCACCACCGGTGGGAGCCAGTGCGGGTTCTGCACCCCGGGAATCGTGGTGCGGTTCGCCGGTCTGCGGGCATCGGCCCCCGAGGGGTCCCCACCCGACCGGGACCGGGCCGCACGGTCGCTTCACGCCCACCTCTGCAGGTGCACCGGGTGGCAGACCGTTCTCGAGGCATGGGACGCCTACGGGACTGCACCTACCGGAACCGCCGGGAACGGAGCGTCCGGTAGGCGGGCTGCGCTGGAGGGCCGCACCCCCCAGGTCGTCGGCCCCGAGGTGGTGCTCGGTCGCGGCGGGTTCGCCGCCGACACGGCACCCGAAGGTTCGCTCGTGGCTGTTCCCGACGGCGACGGCGGGTGGGTGGTTGGAGCCACGCCGGCAGAGGCGAGGCTGTCCGCCGGCAGGGTTCAGGGCCGCCGGACCACCGCGGGCGCCGTCCCGCCGCTGGAGGCCCCGGATGGAGACTGGGAGGCCGTGCTGCGTACACCGTGGGTCGAACCGGCCTACCTGGAGACCGATGCCGCCTGGTGCGAGCCGGGCGGACGACCGTGCAGCCCGCTGGCCAACGGCGGGGCCTTCGGCGCCAAGCTCGAGTCGGTGGCGCCCGCCGCTGCCCGGGAGCTGGCCGACGAGCACGGACGTCCGGTTCTGGTGGTCCTCTCCAGGGAGGACACGGTCCGGATGGGGGCCAAGCGTCCACCGGTGTCCGGCGGTGCACGGGCCGACGGGACGGGCGTCCTACGGGTGGTACGCACTCCGGGCATCGTTGAGGCGGTGGCCGCCGTGGCCCCCGGTCTGGTCGTAGAGGAGGTCGACGTGGCGGGCCCTCCGACCTCGTCGTCGATCCGGGCCGCCGGGTGGGCCGAAGCCGTGGTGCTGCTGACCGGCGCCGGGGCGATGGATGGGCCGGTGGTATCGCCCGACGGCGCATCTGCCACCGCAGCGGTGGGCGACGACGGGATCTCCGTCACCGTCAGGTGTGGCGATCCGCTGGACGCAACCGTGCTGCGCTCCTACTGCGTAGGCGCGGCACACATGGCCTGGAGCTGGATCACATCGGAGGCCCTGTCGGTGGACGGTGACGGCACCGTCCACGACCTGACGGTCCGGTCGTTCGGGGTGGTGCGGGCCACCGACACCCCGACGATCTCGGTCGTCATCGAGGACGATGACGGCGAGCCGGTCAACGGCTCGGATGCCGTCTTCGCCGCGGTCGCCGCCGCCACGTGGTGCCATCGGGGACGCCCCCACGAGCTGCCCACCGGATAGCCGTTCCGGCCGGGTTGTGGCAGGCTCGGCGCCGTTGCTGAGGAACGGAGCCCTCCCATGAGCAAGACCGTCGGTCCCTACACCCCGGTCGTCCGAGCCGGCGATCTGCTGTTCGTCAGCGGCCAGGTCGGCATCGTCGACGGCGGCGTCGGTCCCGTGAGTGGCACGCTCGCCGACGGCGGCATCGAAGCCCAGGCGGCCCAGGCGCTGGCCAACCTGCGGGCCCAGGTGGAGGCAAACGCGGCGACGCTGGACCAGGTTGTCAAGACCACGGTGTTCCTGACCGACATGGCCGACTTCGCGGCCGTGAACGAGGTCTACTGCGAGGCGTTCGGCGACCACCGTCCGGCCCGTTCGTGCGTGGCCGTGGCCGCGCTGCCCCTCGGGGCGCTCTTCGAGGTGGAGGCCATCGTCCACGTCGGCTGACCTGCCGGCTGATCTGGCGGCTGGAGCGGGAGTGCACAGGCCCAGGTCCAGATGGCAGACTGCGCCCATGCTCGGCGCGGTCCTGATGGTCATCCTGCTGGTCATCGTGATGCCGGTCGGCATCCTCATCAGCGGCGCGCTGGTCGCGTCGCTGCTGGGCAGGTTGTTGAAGTCCGACGTGGACGCCAGCCACGAGGGGTCGGAACTGCTCAAGGTGAGCGAGGCCAACCCCTATGCCGGCCCTGTCGGCGACTGACCCTGCCGGATCTGCGGGTCGCCTCGACGACCCGGGGGCCTACGGCGCTTGGACGCCCCAGCGGGACTGGCCGAACCGGTAGCCAACCGACCGCACGGTGTGGATGAGGCCGGCGTGCTCCTCGCCCAACTTGGCCCGCAACCGCCGGATGTGGACGTCGACCGTCCGGGCACCGCCGTAGTAGTCGTAGCCCCAGACCCGACTGAGCAGGGTCTCGCGCGTGAACACCTTGCCGGGATGGGCTGCCAGGAACTTCAGGAGCTCGTACTCCATGTAGGTCAGGTCGAGCGGTTCGCCGTCGACGGCCGCCTGGTATGTCTCCAGGTTCAGGGCCAGCGGTCCGTACTCGACCAGCTCCGGACGGGTACCCCGCCCGGTTCGGTAGAAGAGGTGCTCGATCCGTGCCTGGAGTTCGGCGGGCCTGACAGGCGTCAGGCAGAAGTCGTCGAACAGGTCGTCACGCAGCTCCAGGTCGGGCAGCTGGCCGCCTCCGACCAGCAGCAGGAGTGGCGCCAGCGGCATCTCCACCTTCCGGAGCCGACGGCACAGGGCGAACGCTCCCTCCGGGTCGGTGTCGGCAACCACGATGGCGCCGGCCCAGCCCTCGTTGGGTTCGTCGGACATTGCGGCATCCGGGTCGGCGACGGACTTCCACGCCCAGCCGTCCAGATCGAGGCACTGGGCCAGTTCCGGTGGCGGTGGGTCTGGGTAGACGAGGAGGGTGTCCATGGTGTGGGCGGGGTCTCCGCCCCTCCAGTCTGCCCGGTCGGGCCCGAACATGTCCCTGTCAGCAGGGTGGTCCCGGCCGGCGGGCACCGGCCGCCTACCAGTTGGGCAGGTAGGTCTCGAGCTCGAACGGCGTTACCTGCCGCTGGTACTCGCTCCATTCCGCCCGCTTGTTCAGGAGGAACCACTCGAAGATGTGGTCGCCGAGGGCGTCCCGCACCAGCGTCGACTCCTCCATCTCGTCCAGGGCCTCGCTGAGGTTCGCCGGGAGCCCGGCCACGCCCAGGTCCCGCTGCTCGCCCCGGCTCAGGTCGTACAGGTTGGCCCGTGCCTCCGGGGGGAGCTCCAGGCCATCCTCCACGCCGCGCAGGCCGGCGGCCAGGAGTACCGAGAAGGCCAGGTACGGATTGCACGCCGGGTCGACGGCCCGGTACTCGACCCGGGTGGAGTCGACCTTGCCGGGCTTGGGTATCGGGACCCGGACCAGCGCCGATCGGTTGTTGCGGGCCCACGACACGTAGCGCGGCGCCTCGTATCCCTCGTTGATGCGCTTGTACGAGTTGACGAGCTGGTTGGTGATGGCGGTGATCTCCCGGGCGTGTTTCAGCAGGCCGGCTATGAACGCCCTGGCGGTGTCCGACAGGCCGTTCTCCGCGTCGGGGTCGTGGAAGGCGTTCACCCCGTCGCGGAAGAGTGAGAGGTGGGTGTGCATCCCCGAGCCCTGGACGCCGTTGAGGGGCTTGGGCATGAACGTGGCGTACACGCCGCGGTCCATGGCGATCTTCTTCACTGCCAGCCGAAGGGTCATGATCGAGTCGGCCATGGACAGTGCGTCGGTGTACTGCAGGTCGATCTCGTGCTGGCTGGGGCTGTCCTCGTGGAACGAGTACTCGACCGGGATCGAAAGTGCCTCGAGCATGTGGAGGGTCTGCTTGCGGAGGTCCGATGCCACGTCGGCGGTGGTGAGGTCGAAGTACGACGCCTGGTCGAGTGGCACCGGAGCCGACGAGGTACTGGCGTCGGCGAAGTAGAAGAACTCGACCTCGGGGGCACAGAACATCTCGAATCCGGCAGCCCGGGCCCGGTCCACGTTGCGGCGCAGCACCTGCCGGGGGTCTCCCTTGAAGGGCGTGCCGTCCAGGTCGGTGATGTCGCAGAATATGGTGCCCGACGGTTCCTCGGGATCGGCCCACGGAAGCAGCTCGAATGTGGCGGCGTCGGGCCTGGCCAGGACGTCGCTCTCCTGGATCCTGCTGAACCCGTCGATGGCAGAACCGTCGAACTGGAGTCCCTCGTCGAGGACGACCTCCAGCTCGGCCGGTGAGATCGCCACCGACTTGTGCCGACCCAGCACGTCGGTGAACCAGAGGCGGATGAGTCGGACGCCCCGTTCCTCGACGGTCCGCAGAACGTAGTCCCGCTGGTCCCGTCGTCGATCCTCTGCTGTCGTGACCATGGTCCCAGCATGTGGGGAGTGGGACCGGATCACCAGAGTTGGAGCCTTCGTTCACATTGCGTTCACAGTCAGAAAACGTTCATGAAACGGCTTCCGACGTAGGTTTGTCGGTGACCGGCGGCATAGCCGGTGACCGCTGAAGAGACGAACGCCGGCCTGACCGGCCGACCGGGAGAGACCACGATGGCCATCAGGGCTGAGTACATCTGGATCGACGGCACGGAACCGCTTCCGTACGTCCGCTCCAAGACCAAGATCATCGACGACGCCGAGCACCTCCCCATCTGGGGCTTCGACGGCTCGAGCACCAACCAGGCCCCGGGTGACAACTCCGACTGCGTGCTGCGGCCTGTGTTCTCGTGCCCCGATCCGCTGCGCGGCGGCGACGACATCCTGGTGCTGTGCGACGTGTGCCTCCCCGATGGGGAGATGACCCCGCACCCGACCAACACCCGGGCGGCATGCGTGGAGGTGTTCGAGAAGTTCGCCGACCAGGAGCCGATCTTCGGCATCGAGCAGGAGTACACCTTCTTCAAGGAGGGGCGCCCGCTGGGCTGGCCCGTAGAGGGCTACCCGGCCCCGCAGGGCCCGTACTACTGCGGCGTGGGTTCCATCGAGATCGCCGGCCGCGACATCGTTGAGGCCCACACCAAGGCCTGCATGGACGCCGGCCTGGCCATCTCCGGCACCAACGCCGAGGTGATGCTCGGCCAGTGGGAGTTCCAGATCGGTCCGGTGGACACCGTGGCTGCAGCCGACCAGGTCTGGATGGCCCGCTACCTGCTGTACCGGGTGGCCGAGGACTTCGGCGTCGACGCCTCGGTGGCAGCCAAGCCCATCAAGGGCGACTGGAACGGGGCCGGTGCGCACACCAACTTCTCGACCAGGGCCATGCGCGAAGGCTACGACCCCATCATCGCCGCCTGTGAGGCGCTGGGCGCCAAGGGCAAGATCGCCGAGCACATCGCCGGCTACGGGCTCGGGACCGAGGAGCGCCTGACCGGAGCCCATGAGACACAGCGCTTCGACCAGTACAACTACGGCGTGTCGGACCGCGGTGCCTCGGTCCGCATACCGTGGCAGGTCCACCTGGACCAGAAGGGCTACATCGAGGATCGTCGCCCGAACGCCAACATGGACCCGTACGTGGTCACCCGTCTGATCACGAACACCTGCTGTGAGGCCCTCGCCGGCTAGCGGTACACACGGACCTGGCAGGCTGCCCCCGGAGCGTCAGGATGGTGGGGAACGCAATCGGGGTTCGGGTGGATAGTCCGGCGGTCGGTCGCCGGTCGACCTGAGGGCAGCCCGACCGGCCTCCGGCACGGGCCGACTTCAGGCCCGTCGGTACGCTGAGCCCATGAACCGGATCCGACTGGCGCTGGTGCAGATCGGCACCGTCGTGGGTGACCTGGCGGGCAACGTGGAACGAGTCAGGCGTCGGCTCGACGAGGTCGCCGACTGCGACCTTGCGCTGTTCCCGGAGATGACGGTGACCGGCTATCCGCTCGAGGACCTGGTCCACAAGCCCGGCTTCGTGGCCGACAGCCGGGCAGCGGTCGCCGAAATCGCCGCTGCGAGCGGTCGTTGCGCGCTGGTGGTCGGATTCGCCGATCCCGGGCCCGACGGGCTGGTCCACAATGCGGTGGCCGTCTGCCACCGAGGTCGGATCGTCGGCACGTACCACAAGGAGTGCCTGCCCACCTACGACGTGTTCGACGAAGGCCGGGACTACGAACCCGGTTCGGGCCCCCTCCGGTTGTTCCGGGTGGGCGGCGTGCGGGTGGGGGTCGCCATCTGTGAGGACCTCTGGGTCGCCGGAGGGCCGATCGAGCGCCTGGTCGACGGTGGTGCCGAGCTGCTCGTGACGGTGAACGGCTCGCCGTTCCACCGGGGGAAGCAGGCGGCCCGGGAGTCGGTGGTGACGGCCACGGCGACCTCGTCGGGTCGCCCGGTGGCATACCTGAACCTCGTCGGTGGACAGGACCAACTGGTATTCGACGGCGGATCGATGGTGGCCGACCCGTCAGGGCTGGTTGTCGGTCGAGCTCCACGGTTCCGGGAGGCCGTGGTCATCCTCGACGTGGACGTTCCGACGGTGGAGGCGGGCGACGACGACCTTCCGGTGGTGGAGGTGTCCGGGGCAGTGGAACGCGACGACCACCTCATGGCGCCGCCCTTGCTGCCGCTGGACGAGGTGGCCGAGCTCTACGAGGCCCTGGTGACCGCGACGCGTGACTACGTCCGCAAGAGCGGCTTCAGCGACGTCTGCCTCGGCCTCTCGGGTGGGGTGGACTCGGCGCTGGTGGCCACCATCGCCGCCGACGCCCTCGGTCCGGAGCACGTCCACGCCGTGTTGATGCCGTCCAGGTACTCGAGCGGCCACTCGGTATCCGATGCCGAGGCCCTGGTCGCCGCGCAGAGGCTGGACGTGACCACCCTGCACATCGAAGACGTCCACATGGCGTTCGCCGGAACCCTGGCGGTGACGCCAGACGGTGAGCCGGCCGGGCTGACCGACGAGAACCTGCAGTCCCGTATCCGCGGGGTCCTGCTGATGGCCCGCTCCAACGCCAACGGCTGGCTGGTACTGACCACCGGGAACAAGAGCGAGTCGGCCGTCGGCTACACCACGCTCTACGGCGACACCGCCGGTGCCTATGCCGTGATCAAGGACGTGTACAAGACCCAGGTGTACGAGCTCTGTCGCTGGCGCAATGCCGGTGAGCCGGGCTGTGACGGCCGCCCCGTGATTCCCGACGGGATCCTCTCGAAGCCGCCATCGGCCGAGCTCCGGCCTGACCAGCGCGACGATCAGAGCCTGCCGCCCTACGAAATCCTGGATCCCCTGCTGGAGGCCTACGTCGAGGGTGATCGGACCAGGGCCGAGCTCATCGCCGACGGTCACGACCCCGACCTCGTAGACCGGGTCGTACGGCTGGTGGACGGCGCGGAGTTCAAGCGTCGACAGACCCCGCTGGGCCCGAAGGTAACCGTCAAGGGGTTCGGCCGGGATCGCCGTATGCCCATCGTCAACCACTACCGGGGTTGAGGCGTCCAGATGGGAGATGGCCGGGTGTCGGATCCCGTGACCACCGCCGAAGGAGCGGGCGAGTTCATCGTGTTGGCCGAGCTCTCGACGGCCCTGTCCGGCCGGCTGGCCGGGTGGTCGACCGATGGCGCCGATCCCGACACGTCCGCGACCATGGCTTCGCTGGCCGCCAGGTTGGGTGAGCACGCCGGCTGGTGGATGGACCGGACACCCGAGTCGGTGCTCCTCGAGGGTGAGCGGACGGCGGCGTCAGGTGCCGGCCGGCTAACCGACATCCTTGCGCTCCTCGACGTTCCACCGTCGGACCGGCGATCGGCGGTGGCCCCGGTGCTGGATCGCCTGGTGGCGTATCTGGGCGTCTTGTCCGAACGCCTGTCACCGGTCGGTGACGCACCCGCGCTCCGGACCATCCGGCTGGTGTTGGCCGACCTCGAGGATCGTCCCCGTTGACCGGTGCGCCCCACGGTCGACTACCGGGACATCGGTGACTCGTGGGGGACGTTCCGCCATGATTCGTGACAACGGTCACGTTTCCACGTTGTGGTCCTGAGGGCTGTGGATAGGGTGACCGCCGATCGGGAGAGTGGGCAGCACCGTCGAGGTGGGCCGGCTCATCCGGTCGGATGATCGGACAGAGCGAACGATTCGGTGAGCACCAGCGAGACCGGTGCTCCCCCGGCTGGAGGAGATCGAGCGTGGCCAAGGAACGGGTCGAACGGGACGAGGAAGACCTCGTCAGGCTGTATCTCACCGACATCGGGCAGTACCCGCTCCTGACCAAGGAGGGCGAGGTCCGACTCGCCCAGCAGATCGAGGCCGGGGTCGAGGCCCGCACCGCGCTGGCCGAGAAGGGCGACTCCCTCGCGCCGGCCCGTCGACGTGAGCTGAAGCGGAACCTCAAGCGGGGCGACGACGCCCAGCGCACGTTCGTCCAGTCGAACCTCCGCTTGGTGGTGTCTATAGCCAAGAAGTACCAGGCGTCGGGCCTGCCGCTGCTGGACCTCATCCAGGAGGGCAACCTCGGCCTGATGCACGCCGTAGAGAAGTTCGACTGGCGCAAGGGCTTCAAGTTCTCCACCTACGCCACCTGGTGGATCCGACAGGCCATCACCCGCGGCATCGCCAACACCGGCCGCACCATCCGCCTACCGGTCCACGCCGGCGACACGTTGGCGCGTCTGCAGAAGGCCCGCTCCCGCCTGGAGTTGAAATTTGGTCGGCAGGCCACGCTCGCCGAACTCTCCGCCGAGGTGGAGATGCCGGAGGAGAAGGTGACAGAGGCACTCCGCTTCGCAGCCGAGCCCCTCTCCCTGAGCGAACCGCTGAGGGAGGACGGCGACGCCGAACTCGGTGATGTGGTCCCGGACCACCACGCCGAGTCGCCGTTCGAGGAGGCGGTCACCTCCCTGCTCCCCGAGGAGATCAGCCGGCTTCTGGCCCCGCTGGACACCCGCGAGCGCGAGATCCTCAAGTTGCGATTCGGATTGGACCGCGGTGAGCCCCGGACCCTCGAGGAGGTCGGGGAGCACTTCAACCTGACCCGTGAGCGCATCCGCCAGATCGAGGCCCGTGCCATGTCGAAGCTCCGCCATCCGAGCAGTGACACGGGCGCCCGTGACCTGCTGGCCGTCTAGGTCTCCGGGCCCGCGACCTGACTCCCGGGCCGGCTGATCGGTAGCCCCGCTCCGGTCCCACGGTCCGGAAAGGATCCGACTGCAGTGCACCGGTTCGCCGGTCGGCGCCCGTGCCTCGACTGGCGGAGGTGGACGGGAATCGAACCCGCCGGACGGGGATCGCCCGTCCCACCCGCTTTGAAGGCGGGGGAGCCCACCAGGTACTCAGACACCTCCACCGGTGACGGTACGGGTGGAGGCCCTCGAACACCACTCCGGGCATCTCGCCCGGTGTCGTCCGCGGCATCCCGGTCGTAACATGTGGTCCATGAAGAAGCTCGTGATGTTCGGCGCCCTGGCCGCACTGGTGGCCGTGGCGGTCCGGAAGGTCCGCTCGATCTAGCCCCGCCGGGCCCGACGACGGAGTCGTCGGATGCTGGCCACCGCGCCCAGGACGATTCCGGCGGTGAGAGCGCTGGCCGCGATCCAGTTCCGGTCGATCGGGACCCGGTCGCCCAGCGGGACCGGGTTGTCGAACTCCAGGATCAGCCATCCCCTCTTCTCCGCTTCGCGGCGTAGGTCCCGGTCCGGGTTCACGGCTACCGGGTGGCCCACCAACTCGAGCATCGGCAGGTCGGTTGCCGAATCGGTGTACGCCCATGACCCCGTGAGGTCCAGTCCCAACTCGTGGGCGAGGCGGAGGATGGCCTCTGCCTTGCCCGGGCCGTGTGCGTAGAACTCAACCTCCCCGGTGTAACGACCCTCGGCGTCGATCATCGGAGTGGTGGCCACATACTCGTCGACCCCGAGGTGGTCGGCCAGCGGGGCAACGATCTCCACCGGGGACGCCGACACGAGGACGAGGAGCCGACCCTCAGCACGATGGTGGGCGAATAGGTCGAGTGCCTCGTCGTAGACGATCGGCTCGATCACCTCGGCCAGGTGGTCGCGGGCGAACCGTCGCAGGCCCTCCTGCTCCCAGCCGGCCGCCAGGCGCAGCGCCGTACGGCGGGCACGGTCCATGGTGGCCTCGTCGGCGCCGAAGAAGCGGAAGAGCAGCTGGCCCCAGGCCGCCCGGAGCACCATGGGCGCACTGAGGTAGCCGGCACGACGGAGGGCGGGCCCGTAGGCGGCCATGGAGGCACGGGCTATGACCGTCTTGTCGAGGTCAAAGAATGCTGCCTCCACCTGGCCGAGCCTAGGGCGGGCCGACGTGGCCGATCGGTACGGGTGTCGGACCGCACCACCGTGCTCGTCCACCATGCCGCCCGGGAGGGCCCCCGGGTCGCTGCCGTGGGTGGGTCGGACCCGTCAGGTGGAGGACGCGATTGTGGGATCCAGCTGGCTCCGGCTTCCGGGCATCGACGTCGAGCGCATGGTGGCGGGCGAGGTGGTCACCGTGACCGTGCGGCACCTGGCCCGGACGGATGTGCCGCTCATCGGCATGCTGCTGCCGGACGTGGTGCTGTCGGCCACCGTCTCGATGCGGCGCGAGCGCAGGGGCGGCTGGCAACGACGTCCGGGTGGTACGACGGTCGTCTACCGTTGGGGTGGTCGTAACAGTCGGCGGCGGGAGATCAGGTGCAACTTGACGTCCACCGCTATCCACGCGACAACTGCGTGGTTCTGGTCGTCCTCGGTGACCTGGACCTTGCCGGCGCCCCACGGCTCCGGCAGTCGGTGGTGGCCGAGACCGCCACCGGTACCCGCCACCTGGTGCTGGACCTGACGGCGGTCGACTTCATCGACTCCACCGGCCTGGGCGTGGTGGTCGGTTCCCTGAGACGCCTCAGGGCCCACGACGCCGAACTTTCGGTGGTCTGTCCCGAGCAGCGGATCCGTCGCGTCTTCGAGATGTGCGACCTCGACCGGGTGTTCACGCTCCATGCCACCGTCGCCGATGCCGTGGCCGATCGGGAGTCGGTGTGAAAGGCGGCACCAGCCCGAAGGGGGCTGTCGAGCTTCTCGTGCCCCCACGGTCCGAGTACCTGCAGCTGGTACGGGCGATCGTCGGGGCGACCGCCGCCCTGGAGGACGGCCTGCACTCCGGTCGGGTCGCTGACCTCCGCCTGGTCGCGTCCGAGGCGGTCGCGAATGCCATCGTGGCCCAGGGATCGATTCTCGCCGCAGATCCGATCCTCGTGCGGTGCGAGTTGGCCGGTGACCGGATCGTCGTGGAGGTCACCGACCATGGCCCGGGATTCGACCTGACCGCCGTCCCCGAACTCCCGGAGGTCGAGACACCGGAGCGCCTCCGCCACGAGTCGGGTCTTGGGGTGTCGCTCATGCATCGGCTCTCCGACGCCGCCGAGGTGGAGAGCGGGCCCGGGGGCACGCTGGTGAGGCTCGTGATCGCCGTCGGGAACGCCTGAGACCAGCCACCGTCGGACGGTTCCGGGTGGTCGCCCGTACTGTCATCCGGTGGCATGGGGTGGGGCGACCACTACGGTTTCCCCCGGCCGAACCCACCAGTGGACGGGACCGATGGCAGGCAGGCAACCGACGACAGACCTCACGTGGCTGGGCAGCAACCGGCCCCTGGCACGCGCCATCGGCCGGCCCATGGTGCGCTTCCTCGACATTGAGGCGTCCGGTGGAATCCTGCTGATGGTGGCCACCTTGGTGGCGCTGGTGTGGGCCAACTCGCCCTGGTCGGGGTCCTACTACGACTTCTGGCACACCGAGGTCCACCTGGCGTTCGGCGACGTGGTGTCACTCGACCAGGACGGGCACTCGCTCACCCTGGTGGGGTTCGTGAACGACGTCCTGATGGCCGTCTTCTTCTTCGTGGTGGGCCTCGAGATCAAGAGGGAGATGGTCACCGGCGAACTCCGGCGACCACGGGCCGCCATGCTCCCGGTCGCCGCGGCCCTCGGCGGCATGGTGGTACCCGCCCTCATCTTCCTGGCGTTCAACCGATCGGGTGCGGCCTCGACCGGCTGGGGAATCCCGATGGCCACCGACATCGCCTTCGCCGTGGGCGTGGTCTCGCTGCTGGGCCGGCGGGTGCCGACCTCGCTCAAGGTCTTCCTCCTGAGCCTGGCTATCGTCGATGACATCGGCGCCATCCTGGTGATCGCCGTCTTCTACACCTCTGACGTCGCCATGGACTGGCTGTTTCTGGGTATGGCGACCACGGTGGCCGTGGCGACGCTGACCCGGTTGAAGGTCTGGTACACCCCCTTCTACATCCTGCTCGGATCGGTTCTCTGGTACGCCATGTTCAGGTCGGGGGTCCACACAACCATCGCCGGCGTGGCCATGGGCCTCCTGGCTCCGGCGAGGCCCCTGCTGGACAGGGCCGTGATGCCGCCGATCGAATTTGACCAGCTGGATGCCGAGGACCTGCGGGAGGCGAAGTTCCGCCTCAACGAGTCGGTCTCGGTGGCCTCCCGCCTGGAGCACCGGCTCCATCCCGTGACCGGTTTCGTGATCATCCCGGTGTTCGCCCTGGCCAACGCGGGAGTCGACATCAGCTGGGAGTCGCTCTCCAATGCCATGACCTCGGGCATCACCCTGGGCGTCGCCTTCGGCCTGGTGCTCGGCAAGGTCGTCGGGGTGTCGTCCTTCAGCTTTCTGGCGCTGCGCCTCGGTCTGGCCGTCTTACCGGCCGGTACGACCCGTCGGCACATCGTTGGAATCTCGGCCATCGCCGGCATCGGGTTCACGGTCTCGCTGTTTGTCACCGGTCTGGCCTTCGATGCCGTCGCCCTTCAGGACGAAGCAAAGGTGGGCATCTTGGGGGCTTCCATCGTGGCAGCGGTGATCGGTGTGTTAGTCCTCATGGGTGCCCGGCAACCGGACGGCGGGGCCGGTACCGACGACGGACAGGTCCACCAGGCATCGGTGACGGGAGGGTGATGATGGTTGGCATGGCGGACTGGAGGTTGACGACGTGACGGCGGCCCTCGTTATCGTCGAGTCCCCCGCCAAGGCCAAGACTATTTCCGGCTACCTGGGTGACGGGTTCGTCGTGGCATCCTCGATCGGTCACATCCGTGACCTCCCGATGCGGGCGTCCGATATCCCGGCCGCCTACAAGGACCTGCCGTGGGCCACCCTCGGCGTAGACGTAGACAGTGACTTCAAGCCGCTGTACGTCGTCAACCCCGACAAGAAGAAGCAGATCTCCGAACTCAAGCGGCTACTAAAAGACGTCGACGAGCTCTATCTGGCCACGGATGAGGACCGGGAGGGCGAAGCCATCGCGTGGCACCTGCTCGAGGTCCTGAACCCCACGGTTCCGGTGCACCGGATGGTGTTCCACGAGATCACCAAGAGCGCAATAACCGAAGCGCTGGACAACACCCGCGAACTGGACACCCACCTAGTTGATGCCCAAGAAACCCGGCGGATACTCGACCGCCTATACGGATACGGAGTATCGCCGGTCCTGTGGAAGAAGATCGCCAGCGGCCTCTCCGCCGGACGGGTCCA
>ERZ651768.1505-NODE-1505-length-17022-cov-4.306167_pt1 | contig 17022 bp, 14 predicted proteins | sample MGYA00514754_ERZ651768 | MGnify/ENA metagenome assembly ERZ651768
AATTCAGAATGAAACCTAATCCATACCCAATGATCTGAGAAGGAATTACAACCAATAAATAAGGGAATATTCTCAAATCATTTTTTTTGACCGCTCCAAATAAAGATAATAATCCCAATGGAATAAAAATAAGTAAGAATAATTGGTCTAATGGAAAATCAAGGTAAATCGCGGTTCCCACAATGCTAAATCCAACCAAGGTAGCCAATGAAGGTAGAAAATGGATTAGTTCCAACATGGATGGATCAATTTTCCCTAAATTAATACGAGCTACTCCCCAATTAAACACTTGTTTAAAAAACTGTTTTATGGATGTTCTTCTACGGTGGTAAACCACGGCATTGATTAGGAATTTGATTCTTGCACCCGATTTTCTGATTCGATTGCTTAATTCAATATCTTGCCCATGGCGAAGGTCCCCAAATCCACCTACTTTCTCATATACTGATCTTTTTAGTCCCATATTATGTGTACGAGGGAAAAACTTGGCCATCATTTTTTCGCTGTGTCCGCGCATACCTCCAGTGGTAATAAAAGAGGTCATGGCAAAATCAATAGCTTTTTGTAAAGTCGTGAAATCATCTTTTGCACCATCTGGACCACCGCAGGCATCAAATGAATCATTTAGGTATTCTTCATAAATCGTTTGGATCCAATCAGGGTGAGCTTCACAATCGGAATCAATAAACAAGATCAATTCACCTTCACTATTTTGTAGACCATGGTTTCTGGCTGCACCGGGACCCTGGTTTTCCTGGGTGATAAATTTGATTGGGAAGTTTGATTCTGTCTGCCAGTGTTTTACAGTCTCTTCAGTTGAATCGGTTGAGCCATCATCGGACACAATAAACTCAAATAGCTTCAGATCAACAGATTGTTCCTGAAGCGAATTATATAAGTATTTGAGTTCATCAACACGATTGTAGGAAGGCGTGATAATGCTGATGATCGGTGGAAGCCCAGCCATGTTTGAAAGTTAATCTCTTGAGATGAATCGGCGGATTCGGTTTTCCTGTCCTTGTGTGGATCTGGTCATTAATTCTCCCAATAAGCCGAGGGAGAAAAATTGAATTCCAATGACAATCAGCATAACGCCAAACATCAAAAGCGCCATATGTTTAGAAAAGGGTTCCCCCAAAGCATATTTGAAATAGAGGACAAAACATTCGACAATAAATCCAACATTTAGAAATCCGATCCCAAACATGCCAAACAGGTGTAGTGGCTGTTGTGTATAGCGATTTAAAAATAAGATCGTGATCAAATCAAAAAATCCATGAAACATTCGAGATCCACCATACTTGGTTTCACCAAATTGTCTTGCACGGTGATTTACCACAATTTCAGTGATTTTGAATTTCTGTTGTCCTGCTAAAGCGGGGATGTAACGATGGCGACCTCCATAAACTTCTATCGATTTTACCACAGCTTGCTTATATCCTTTTAATCCACAATTGAAATCGTGGATCTTCACACCCGTCATCAATCTTGTTACAAAATTAAATACTTTCGATGGGAGAGTTTTATTTAGTGGATCATGGCGCGTTTTTTTCCAACCGGAGACGAGATCCCACCCATCAGATAATTTTGATATTAGGTTAGGAATTTCCGCAGGATCATCTTGAAGATCAGCATCCATGGTGATAATATATTCGCCAGTAGCAACTTTGAAACCCTCTGACAAAGCGGCAGCTTTCCCATAATTCCGATAGAATTGGAGCAATTTAAAATTGGAATTCTTTGTACAGAGATCCGCCATCCATTCCGTTGAACCGTCGGAAGACCCATCATCAATAAATAAAACTTCCCATGCAGGATATGTGGATAGGCTATGCTCCAATTCCCTTACTAATTCCGGTAAGGATTCTTTTTCATTCAAAACGGGAATAACAACTGATACATTCATTTTTAAATTTGTAATAATTTCCATACTTTTTTCAAATTGAGATGTGTTTGAGTTCGAGTTCGTCCAGTAATTCGAATTTTTACAGACTGAAATGAATTGTCGTCGCTAAACGTTGCACCGACAAGAGCATTGGATTCATTGTCCAAATCGTTGTTTTCAAAATTTAGGTGAATACTTTGCTTTTCACTCATTTCTGTATTATTGAATTTCTTTTCATAATCCGGTTGAACACCCCATAAAATTTTAGTGATATGTTCTGGCTCCACAATTTGTAAAAATGGGAAAAATTCAAGGATTTGACCATAGGTATATTGTTTATGATCAATCAAATTTCGGGCAGTTACATTTTGTGGGGTTAACCACATGAGTAATGCCTTTCTACCCAATGGATCTTTGAATTGTAAAAAAGAACTGTCATGCTGTGATATAAATGTAAAAGTCAATGCACCTTGAAAAGGACCTTGTGAATCAATTTTCCCTTTTCCGGTACAGGAAATATATTCTGCCAGAAGATCATGATAGTTCCTTTGAGTTACTGGGAGTGAAAATTGTGTGCCTGAACCAGCACATCCTGCAAGAATAAGCCAACAAAAAATAATGTAGCGAAACATTCAATCCTGTTTTTCTACTTGGTGGATTTTCGGGATAGTTTCCTTGGACTTAGCTTTTACCACTTCATCCAAATGTTCCTTGATGGTATTATTTTCTGGGTCTATACTTAAGGATTGTCGTATAAAATCCACGGCCTCCTCATAACGATTCATTTTGAAATAGATCCAGCCGATCGTGTCTAAATAAGGCGCTGATTTCGGTGCTAATCGAATCGCATTCATTGCAAGTTCAAGGGCAAATTCCACATCTTCCCCTCTTTCAACCAAACTATAGGCATAATTATTGAATGCTTGGGCATCGGTGCTATCTGTTGAGATTAATTCCATATAAAATTTATCCGATCTATCCCATTCACCGGTGGTATCATAGATGAGTGCAAGATTATGTTTTGTATTTCTCGATTCAGGGAAAATAGCTAACGCTTGAGAAAGATGAATTTTAGCATTTCCATAATCTTTGAATTGGTAGTATGCTGTCCCCAGGAGATATTGCATGGTGAAATCCTGAGAAAATCGATCTAAATGGGGGCTTAATGCTAAAATCGCTTCTTCAGGCTTCTTTCCACTCAAGGCCATGACAGCATTGTTAATAAATCCACGTGGATCATCAGGGAAATGATCAATAATAAGCTGGTTATATAAAATAGCTTTTTCATTCTCTTCTTTATCTAATAATAGAGAAACGATACGATGTAACACATTCACATTCAGGCTGTCAATTTCAAACGCATCAAACATAACATTCAAAGCCTTTTCAGGATCATTTAATTCTTCATAAAGGGCACTTTTCTGTATCAGTAATTCTGTGGTTGTTCCCTGAATATTTTCGATCCGATGAATCATTTCCAAGGCCACATCAAATTTGCGGCTGAATAAAGTAAGATCTCGAATCGTTTCAAGAAATTTGATATTGTCAGGATCATCTTCTAATAATAATCCGCATATTTCCTCAGCCCGGTCAAAACTGCTGGACGTTAGGGCAATTTGAAGCGCCTGTTCCAATCCTTTGATCGACATGGAATTGATTTGATACCCTTCAATATAATAATCAATTGCCAAATCCCAATTTTTTTGAAGCCTTGCAAGATCAGCCAGAGTAAATAAATAATCCAGATTGTCAGGATCAAGTATTTTTAATTCTTTAAAGACCAATTCCGCATCGACGAACTTATTTTGGGCAAGATAAAGTTGCCCCAGCATCTCCCGAGCTTCTAAATCTTTTGGATCAAGGTCCAAAGCGATCATTAAATGGTCTTCGGCTCGTTTTCCTTTACCCAAGCGGCGATAAGCATCTGCTATTGATATATGAATGGTTGCTGCATTGGGGTCCAAATCAATCGCATCTTGAAATTCCAAGACAGCTAAAGCATAATTGCCCTGATTCATTAAGAATTCACCCTGCATAAAATGATGCAAGGCTATTTCTTTTTCCTGTTCGGTATTCGCTGATAAAAAAGCGAAACAGGTCAGAATGAGAAGAAATTTGTTAATCATTTTAGGTGGGTGCAATTGTTGCATCATCATTGCTGTGAATTTTAATCTGATTTCCACCTACTTGTTTCGCATTATACATGGCTTTATCAGCGAGGTCAATCAAATCTTTCATATTTTCTGAATGGGTTGGATACAAAGACATACCTCCCGATATAGTCATCTGAACACTTTCACCATTCATAGAATAAGGATAATCGGCAATATTATCTACAATCCTTTGAGCAACAACCAAGGCCATTTCAGGGGTAGTATTAATTAAAATTATGGCAAATTCTTCGCCACCATAACGAGCAACCACATCAACAGTACGAACATTTTCCGACATTATTTTAGCTACGGTTTGAATCACATAATCCCCATAAGGATGCCCCAATGTATCATTGACCCGTTTAAATTTATCAAGATCAAATATAAGGATAGCCATATGGTGCTGAAAACGTTTTGCCCGTTGAATCTCTTCTGAAAATCGTTCTTTATAAGTTTGATGATTTAAGAGTTTTGAAAGACCGTCATGAGTAGCATTTTGGTAAATTTTTTCGTATTCCATAAGCCAGTTCAATGATGCACCCATCACCCGTCCAATCAATGTAAGGTTTTGTTCATCTGCTTTGGTATAGGGCTGGCCTGTTATTCGTTCAATGAAGAGAGAGCCGCGACTTTCTCCATAAGCTATGATGGGGACACCTAATACAGATTGAAAATCAGTTGGTGCTTCATTTGAATTAAACCTGGCAACATTTTCATGTGATTCTTTCCAATTTTGTGATAGGACGACTTTTTCGCTCACGGTTGGTAATCCATGAAGAGTACCATGGGTGGGAAATTCAGTACCTTCAACAAACTCATCTATAACCCCATCTACCAATTTAATTATCGAATTCAACTCTTTTTCACTTTTTAAGGAAATAGTTAATCTATCATAATAGAAGAATGTCCGAATTAAATACTTGAAATGGTCCAGCACCTGTGATTCATCTGATTTGAAATTAAGTTCAGAAAGAATTTCAATAATTCGAGATTTATTTTCTTCTCCCATGATATGTTTTTCTAGAGATTCGAGGCTTCCTAATCCATGGGAGATGAATTTCCCCATTGTCTGCAAGACTGATTTATCTTTATCCGTCATATCAGAAAAATGATCAATTCTTGTTAAAACAAATCCGGCAATGGACCCATGAAGGGAAATTGGACTTCCGATGACACATTCACTTCCTCGCCAAGGTTTATCATCGAATAATTCACTCCAGCCATCTTTATCATCCTTTTGATAAACTGTAATAGTATCCTTAAGAATAGAAGAAATAATTGAATTATTTGAGGGAATTGAATCTAGAAAGTCTTCTGTGTGTGAAGCTTGTAGAGAAAAAACACCTGCTTCAGGATCAATCATATAAATTGCCGAATCAAATTTTGGGTTTATGGCCTTTACAGTTGATAAAACTAATTTTTTCAAATTTTCATAGAGATGATTGGTTGTCTTTAAATCCGTTTGATAGGTGGTGGATTCATCCGTATCCGCTACTTCTGCAGCCTGGGCTGGTGAAGATGTTAATGATCCCAAAAGTTGGCTGTAAATCATTAAGATTACAATGATACCAAGCAATATTAAATATCTAAGTATTCCAGAATAATTGGATAAAGATTCAGGGAGAAATAAAAAGATAAATAGTACGAGGCAAAAGGCAGCGAGTGCCCTGGTAAAAGTTGGTAGATTGTTTATTGTTGACATAATACAAAAATCCCCGTCTTTAAAATTAACAAGTTTAGACGGGGATTAAAACCAGTTTGGTGATGAGCTCAAAGATTAATCATTCACAAAATGCATCTGCTTTGAGAAATCTTTTTTAGATTTTACTTTATTATTTTCTATGGATGAATCTGCATCTGCATCTGCCAAATCCGGAGTACGATTTTTCACATTTTGTAAAGGTGGGTTTGAAAGACTTGGAACAGAATCTTCTGCATAAAATTGAGTTTGTGATGGGATGCCACCGTCTGCCGGTGAAACCAACTGCATCGACACAAAAACAAAAGCAATCACCAATCCAGTCATTAGAGATGCATATATAGGTGTAAATCCAAAAATAGTGCGCTGAGAAGTGATAGGAATATCAAGACGAGTATGATCTGATTGAATCCGGGCCAAAAGACGATCATTGAAATCAGGAGAAACTATCACCTTGGGTATGGTTTTCATTTGCGCCATGTTCGTTCGGATGGATTCAACAAGTCCTCTTGCATCCGGATTTTCTTCGAGATAAGCTTCGAATTCTTTCCGCTTGGAAAGGGATAATTCGTTTTCTATATATTCCGAGATTAAATCTTCAAATTGGTAGCGATTCATCAATATTTTTACTCCTATTTTATCTTAAGTCTTTCAGATCGACCTGCAATTGCAAGCGCGCCCTGTTAATTCTTGATTTGACTGTCCCCAATGGAACATTAACAATACTACTGATGTCGTCATAAGAAAGTTCCTGAATATCCCTTAAAATGATCACTGTTTTGAAATGTTCCGGTAATGCATGAATGGCAGCCTGGATTCGTTTTTCTGCGAATTCGCTTTGTACTTCCTGGCCTATTTCCGGTTGAATTGCAGGTAAGTCATAGTCCCGTTCATCTCGAGTCATCTGACTCAATAGAGTAGTTTTACGTCTCTTTCTTTTTCTTAACTCCGTGTTGGCAAGATTTCGAGCAATGGTATAGATCCATGTGGAAAATTTAGCGATCTCACGATAATAATGTTTTTTCACATACAATTTCAGCATGGTGTCTTGCACCACATCTTCTGATTGTTCCCTATCACCAAGAAATTGGAAAACAAAATTGATCAATCGATCCCGAAATCGATTCACTAGTTCGATATACGCATTTTCATCACCAGCTTGGAAGCGAGCGATCAATTGTTCATCTGTGTAAACAAAAGGTGCTTTTTGTTTATCCAATGACATGTCCGATAAATTGAATGAGTTCTGTTTCATCATTACTGTAACTTGTTTTTTGCCTTTTATCAATATTACCTAATTCATCTAAAGCACATTCCAATTTTTCCTGTGAAAATCCACGGGCATACTTTGGAATTTGCTTCTTTACCGATGGCGGTATTGGCATATAACCACGCGGTTCCCCTAAAGTTCCATTATTCATTTTAGCAAAAAGCATTTCCTGGAAAAGAGTTGTGAGGGGATAAATAAGTGAAATCATGGTATCATTTGATGTGATGATGGTCTTTCCCAATGTTATGGCTTTATCGTAATCTTGTCCTCCCAAAGCTTGCAGGAATTCCCATCGCTGCCGGTCCCGCTTCCAACCAGAAAACATATCAATATCTTCCGAATTAATGGTATCCCTATCTCCAGTCCAAAGGCACACTTTTTCAATCTCATTATTCAGATGTGCCACCGAATCACCAGCCATTTCTACCATAACATTCACGACACTGGAGTGAGCCAATTTTTCCCGTTCCTTAAAAAAGAAATTTGCCCATTTTTTCATATCCTGTGCATATGGCGTTTGAACGTCAATAATACTGATGATTTTTTCAATTTGAGTTAAATATTTGGATTTGGCCATCCAATCATCATTAATCAGTACCAAAATATGATTTTCCATAGGGGATTTACAATATTGTATTAAATCATCAATTGGTCTCCCCTTCAACTGCTGAGGGTTTCTTAAAACAAATAGTTTTTTACTTGAAAAAAGATCACTCATTGTGAGACGATCCATTATCTCCTTCCCCTTCATATCATCTGGAAGCATAAGTGTTTGATCCTTATCTGAATCACCGAAAAAAGTTTCTGATACTTTCTGAATAAAAAAAGTTTGAAGGAATTGGTCATTCCCTTTTAGAAAATAAATTGGGTGAATATTCCCAATCTTCAAGTCATTGATAGCGTCTTTAACTTTCATTTTGGGTCTGTAAACTCACAATATAAACAGCAAGGAATGCAAAAATAAAACTCGAAAGTCTTTCAGTAACCAAAGCCTTTAATGCAGGAATGTTTGCCCAGATGATCGTGGTGAGAAATCCCACCAATAAACCGGCGATGATGCCCTTGCGCGTAGTCTTTTTCCACCAGAGCGCCATAACCAAAGCAGGGCCAAATGCTGAGCCTAATCCACTCCAGGCATAACTAACCACGCCAAAGATCTTTTTGCCTTGGATTTCTGAAAATATGGCAATTCCGTACGCTGCCAAACCAAGAACAACAATCATGATCCTACTCAATTTTACCAGAACTTCCTGAGAGAGATCTTTCCCAAGATATTGATGATAAAAATCTTCCGTGACGGCAGAGGTAGACACCAGCAATTGTGAATCTGCTGTAGACATCATGGCTGCAACAGCGCCTGAAATAAAGAGCCCTGCAAGAACAGGATGTAGCAGACTTTTTGCTAAAACCGGCATGGATTGTTCCGGATCCACAGTAAGAAAATATTCCGGCCCAAAATAGACCAATGCTACAAGTCCCACTAAAAATGCACCTGTTATTCCCGGCAAAGCCCAAGCAATGGCAATTTTTCTCGCTATTTTTACATCTTTGGAGCTCCGGATGGCCATATATCGAATTACCAGATGGGGTTGACCAAGATATCCTAATCCCCAACTTAATCCACCCAATGCAGTTATGAGTGCCGCAAAACCATCTTTACCGCCAAAAAAGGAACCGTTATTATTTTTAAAAACTGAATTCGCAGCCGCTAAACTGTCTGAAATAGTCATTCCCGATTCTGATAATTCAATATATCCGGCAATAGGCAAGATGACCAAAGTCCCAATCATGAGTATTCCCTGGAGAAGGTCCGTCCACGCAACAGCGTAGAATCCACCCATGAGTGTATAAATAATGATGATGGCAGCACCGATAGAAATCCCGGTAATGGGATCTAAATCAAAAAGTGAATTTAGTACCTTGCCTGAAGCGTGAAATTGTGCCGAGACGTAAAACAGAAAGAAAAATGCGATAATGACAGAAGAAAACAGGCGGATGATATTGGAGCTATCATTGAATTTTCTGTGGAGGTATTCCGGGATAGTGAGGGCATCATATTTTTCCGTTTCTTCCCGAAGCCGTTCAGCGATTAAAAACCAAGATGCGATTATGCCAAGAATAATTCCGATTACAGCCCAGGATTCGCTTAATCCAATGGTTATAGCAGCTCCGGGCAGCGCCAATAAAAGCCAAGCTGATTCACCGGAAGCCCGTTCAGAAAAAGCAGTAACCCACGGACCCAGTTTCCGCCCTGCCAGCAAATAATCTTCCTGGGTTTTATTAAATTTGAATGTCCAAACGCCAACACCCAGCAAAAATGCCAAGTAAAGAATAAAAATAATGCCAATCATATCCATATTAAACCACCAATGTTATGAGTCCTACTACAAGACAATATATCCCGAAATAATGAAATTTTCCCTGCTCCAACCAACCAAGGAGCCATTTAAGAGCCACCACGCCTACCGCGAAAGAACTGGTCAGCCCTGCCAAAGCAACCGGGATGGGCATTTGAAATCCACCGCTTACATCCAATGCAGTTAAAAGTCCCGCACCACTTATAGCAGGGATTGCTAATAGAAAAGAAAACCGCGCCGCTTCTTTTGCAGATAAACCTAAAAATAGTGCGGCGCTGATGGTCATGCCACTTCGGGATACACCGGGAATAATAGCCATAGCTTGAGCACAGCCAATTAAGATGCATGTTAAAAAAGAATGTTCTTTATCCTGACGATTTGCAAAAGATGATCCAAAGAGAACAACTCCGGTAAAAATGAGTGCACCTCCAACAGCCGTTACATTCTCAAACAGGGAATCAATTGGATCTTTAAACCCCAGCCCAATACCAACTGCAGGCAAAGTCCCGATTAGAATGTACATAATAAATATTTGTGTCTTTTTTGAAGCAAGCGACAATATTAAGGATTTTATGTCATCAAAAAAGATGACAAGCACACTGGCAAGTGTTCCAAGATGAACAAGAATCTCAAATTCGTTTCCTGGTTGCTCGATACCCAGGATTGCCTGACCCAAGACCAAGTGTCCAGAACTGCTGATTGGTAAAAATTCAGTAAAGCCCTGGATAATGCCCAGGATAGTTGCTTCTAGTATCGTCATAAGATAAAATAAAGTGGTGGGAATTTAGACGAGTGAAATGGAATCGGGTATTGGTAACTGTGAATTAGTAACGTGTTAATAATTAATTTGTAAATGGTTTTCAGATTATTAGCAGTATCCCAATAATCCAATCATTCGTCCAGCTTTTTTTCCGTTTCGACGATATGAATGATATTTTTCTGCATCACAATAAGTACATTCGGTTAAAGTTGTTATTTTCTCACGTTTAAATCCATTTTGGACTAATTGATGCAATGCCAATTTTTGGAGGTCAATTTGATACTTTCCAGTCCCTTTCTCTTCAATAAAATTTGGATCGAATTTATTGATCACATCATCACTTACTTCGAAACAACATTTTTGAATTGACGGACCAATCAAAATATCAAAATTAGATAAAGATTTTCCCTTTTCTTCTATCTGCTTTGCGGATTGTAGTAAAATTCCATTAACCAATCCTCGCCAACCAGCATGAACCAAACCAAATACCGAATCCAGCTGATGAACAAAATAAACCGGCATACAATCCGCTACCTGGATAGAACAAACTAAATTTGGATCCGAAGAAAAAACACCATCTGTATCTAAAATCCGACCCGCTTCCATCGGAAATAATATATTTGTGGAATGTGTCTGTTTAGGAATAATAAGAGAATCAGAATTAAACCCAGTTTGATCCGCCAGATCTTTTCGCCCTTCTAAACCATCAGCATTGAAGGATTTATAAGAGAAAATAGCCTTAATATTTTGATTGGAAAAATGGTGGGAAAAATCCACCCAGTCTTTGTGAATCATTCAGAGGTATGACTATAAATAGTGCCATCATACACACCGATATTTTTCAATTTATTTTGGGTGTATTCCAACACCTGGGCAGAGCCATTTTCATTCCTGTTGGCACCGGTAAATTGGATTGATGTTTGTTCACCATGAAATCCACTATGTTTGCGAAGTTTATCCATGAATTGTCTTCTATTCATAACTCCTGAACTTATTATGGATTGCACGAATGAGGCATGATCCATAGCCAAAATGTGATAATTAGAAATTGAATTATCGTTATTAAATGAATTAGCTGAATTCACGTTCGTAATGATTCGCATACCTTGTACGTGGGGACCAATCAATTCCTGGTTCAATATAGTCATATCCAACCAATTCTCATTTCCAAAAAGCATGGTTTTCAAATTATACATGGGAAATTGAGTTCCTACATAGGTGAGTTCATCTTGTCTAATGGGAATATACATGGCATGGATAGTTTCAAGAACCACATTGGCAGAATCCTTTCTATCCATTTTCTCTTCTTCTTCAGGAATTTCATAGAAATCAGTTACGTCCACATCAAATAGCGCATCTAAACTGTCAATTGTTAAGTTCATAGCATCTTCATTGGGATCTTTCTCCGGCAAAAGTGTCCATGCTATTTTTCGAATGGATTTGAATTGGCGTAATATATTTTCCGGTTTTTCAATATACCATTCCGTTGCCACCGGGTCCACTCCCAATTGGCGACATTCCTCTAAAAAATGATCTGTCATGGCTTTTAATTTGCCATCACCAGGTGATAATACAGCGATATTTTCGAATCCCAATTCAGTGATCATTAACTGGGCGGTACGATGAGCAATAGTCCTGGAAGACGGTGATAAAAAGAAAAGGTTTGGAGCAATGTCAGACAGTCCGGGTGGCCCTGAATTAGGTATCAAGATAGGTAAGGAAGATTTGAACCCCGCCAAGGTCAGAACCTCTTCTTCTAATAGTGGGCCAATAATACCAATAATGTTTCGATTAGAGTGGAGCGATTTCACAATTTGTAAGGTATTCACGCCATCTCCTTTTGAGTCGAAAACCAAGAATCGTATGGAATGAACAGAGGATATATCGTCCAGATAATCAGCCAGTCCTAATAGATAAGATTGGCCTAACTCTTTTTCAGGTCCTGTTAAAGGGACTATTACCCCTAGAGTCACTGAGCGGGAAAAACTGATGGGTTTTGTATTTTTTATTGTTGAGTATATGTGGAAAAAGGATTGTGGAAAAACTTGCATATCAATTCCATTTAAAGCTAGGGAGAAATCATATGCATCTCCGTTTATCCAGGATAAGTATGCACGAGCCAAGTTAATAATTGCACGATTTGTTGAATTTTTTTCCCTGAAAAGGATTCCCTCTATTCTTTCCTCTTTCAGCCCATTGCCTATACAAATGATAAGTCGTTGGTCTATATCACTCAATTGAAGAGAATCTTTAGCTGTTGATCGAATCGATAAATAGTTTTGGAACGCTTCGCTATTTTTTCCTTGAGATAAGGCGATATCCCCCATCAAAAGTAACGTGTAGTCCTGGTAGGGAGATCCAGGGAAATTTGAAAGGACGGATTTAGCAGATCGAACTGCATCTTGCCATTTATTTTGTTGGTATTGAGATTTGGCTAACATGAGCTGAGATGCGGGATCTCGATAATCTTTATCGTTGATCAGAATGGATGAAAAATATTTTTCTGAAAGACGATATCTTTCTTCCTTGTAAGTTTGAACTGCTACATCGAATTTTTCGTAATAGGTCAAGGTGTCAAACCCGTCTGCCTTTAGAAGATTTAGAATTAAGATTAAGAATATAAGTTTAGGAAATTGCATTATTTATCTGGAATAAAACCGATATGAAATTATAAACTCTAACACATGGATGGAATAATTGGTTTCACTGTTTTTTCCAGCATATTATGACCTGCCCGCCCTCAGCTGCAAGGAAGATAGATTAAACTGGTGGGAAACAAAACTATATTTTATTTATTAATGAACGTTAGCTTGCCATTCTCAAATTGATAATAGACTTTTTTCCCCATTTCAACCCCGTACACCCATTGTTCGGCCATGCCATGACGGCTGGATGTATGATTCAATTCATCCGGATTCCCAATTGAAATTCTAACTTGTCTTTCAGTCATTCCAATTTCAATTCCTTTATTCAAAACTTTATCAATCATTTCTTTCCCCCATTCTCGGGGCAATGGATCCGATGTATAGTAGTGATCCTGTACCCCCACACGGTCTTCTTCTCCATTATATCGAACAAATCCATCCAATCCATTTTTAGCTTTTATCTTTAACCACACAGGATGACCAAAATCTCGATTCTGATATGGGTGAACATCCAAAACAGTTACAGATTCGAATCGTTTAAAATCATAATCAGCAAAAGAATAGAATCCTTTGAAATCCAAGGTATTATTCAGCCAAATAGTTTTCCCAATCATGGCTTTGGCTTCGACCAGTGCATCATTAAATAGAATATAACTTGGAAATTCAGGAATCTCGCCATCATCAAAATTGAACAACATTTTATAGCGGCGATCTTTCTCATCTTTAATGATCAAAAAATCATTTTTCCAGGTTTCATACGTTCCAAGGATTGTATAGGATTTGTTCTGGAACTTATGGTAAGGACGGAACTTTTTTTTATATAGTTTTGACCAAACACGATTAAAACTGGCCGTTCGTTTGTATTTATCATCCAGATCCACAAAATAGATCGTTTTCCCTGTCCACGGATTGAGGGAAACTTGAATCTCCGGTTTCTGGAAATAGGAGCAAGCAGACAAAAATACTGCTGCGGTGATTATTGTAATCTTGCCTGGCATTATGGAGCAGAATTTGAGCCTATTAATTAATAAAAAAAACCTCACAAAAGACTGGTTTCCAAAAATACCACTATAAAGGTTTCCCTTTTTTCCATTCACCAACAGTTTTTTTCCCATTTAAATTAATAAATGTTCCATGCCCGTCCATTTTGCCATCTTTAAACTCACCAATATAACTGTTCCCATTTTTATAGGTGAATGTACCCATGCCATGAAAGTTATCGTCCATAAAATCACCTACAAATTTATTGCCATTCGAGTAAGATAATATTCCAGAACCATTTTTCATGCCATCCAAAAACCTCCCGTTATAACTATTCCCATTTTGATATGAATATATCCCTTTACCTGAAATTTTACCCCTTTTCCACTCGCCCACATAGGTCTCTCCGTTTAAATAAGTGAAAGTTCCATGGCCTTCCTGTTTATTATTTTTCCACTCGCCCTGATATTGGTCTCCGTTCGCATATTGAAAAGTACCTTTACCATGAATGTAATCATCTTTAAACCCTCCCTCATATTTGTTTCCGTCTGAATAAATTAAAGTGCCATTACCGTTCATTTTGTCATTTTCCCAATCACCTTCATACTTATCCCCAATAGATGAAATGAAAATGCCCTTTCCTTCTATCCTACCATTTTTAAAATCACCTTCGTACTGGTCACCAAAAAACGTAATATCAATGCCTTGCCCATCCTTCTGATCATTTTTCCAATCACCAACATACTTATCTCCATTTGAATAAATGAGCGTACCTTGACCGTCTCTTTTATCATTTTTCCAATGACCATCATAAGAATCACCATTTTTATAAGTGTAAATACCCTGACCTGACATTTTGTTATTGTTGAAGCCACCTAGATACTTTTCTCCATTTCCAAAAGTTAACTTTCCTTCACCATCTTTTGTATCATTTGTCCAATGACCATCATAACTATCACCATTGCTGTAAGAATAGTTTCCTTCACCATCTTTTGTATCATTTTTCCACTCACCAACATATTTATTGCCATCGGTTAAGGTGTAAATACCTTGGCCATTTTTCATGCCATTCAAATATTCTCCATCATAAGTATCACCATTTTTATAGGTGTAAATACCCTGACCTTCCATCTTACCATTTTTCCACCCGCCGATATACTTGTCACCATTTGAATAAGTGAGAGTACCTTGACCGGTTATTTTATCATTTATCAAATCCCCTACATAAGTGTCTTCATTCTTAAAGGTGTAAATACCCTGGCCTGACATTTCATTATTTTTGAATTGACCTACATAGATGTCACCATTTGAAAAAACTAGAGTGCCTTGACCGGTTCTTTTATCATTTATCAAATCTCCTTCATAAATGTCTCCATTTTCAAAGGTATATTTCCCTTGGCCTGACATTTCGTTATTTTTGAATTCGCCTACATAGATGTCACCATTTGAATAAATGAATTTCCCCTGCCCTTCTTTATTATCTTTTTCCCAGTCACCATCATATTTATTGCCATTTTTATAACTGTAAACACCCTTCCCTGACATTTTATTATTTTTGAATTCCCCTATATAGGTGTCACCATTTGAATAAATGAAAGCGCCTTGACCATCCTTGATATCATTTTTCCATTCACCGATATACTTGTCACCCGCTACAGTATTGAATGTTCCTTTTCCATGAATATGACCATTTTTCCACTCGCCATCATATCTGTCACCATATACATAATTAATTGTTCCGCGACCGTCTCTTTTATCTTTTTCCCAATGACCTTTATATTTATCACCATTAGCGTAAGAGAATGTCCCTTGACCATCCTTCATGTCATTTTTCCATTCCCCTTTATACTTGTCACCTGCTGAAGTAGTGAATGTGCCTTTTCCATGAATGTGACCATTTTTCCAATTACCATCATATCTGTCACCATTTAAAAAAGTGAATTCTCCGTTTCCATCTCGCTTATCATTTTTCCAACGGCCTTTGTAATGATTGCCATCGTTGAAAGTATAAACACCAATTCCATACATTTTTCCATCTTTATACTCCCCAACATAGGTGTCGCCAGATGATGAAATAGATGATCCCAATCCGTTTAATTTTCCATCATAGAAGTTCCCTTTGTAGGTATATCCAATTGTTAGGGTATGAATCCCCTGGCCTGTCATTTTATCATCTTCCCATGCCCCTTCATATTTATCCCCATTTTTAAAGGAATAATTTCCCTGGCCTTCCAGTTTTCCATTTTTAAACTCACCTTCATATATGTCGCCATTTGGGTAATTAAATTTACCTTTGCCATTCTCCCTGCCATATTTCCATTCACCTTCATATTTTCCGCCATTAAAATAAGTGAATACACCGTAGCCTTCTTTTAGATCATTTTTCCACTCACCATCATAGGTATTACCATTTGGATATGTAAGAGTACCTTTGCCATTTTTCTGCCCGTCCCAAAAAGAACCTTTATAGGTTTTCCCTCCTTTGAATGAATAAATACCCTGCCCTGTTCTTTTTCCTTCTTTAAATTCACCAATATACTTTTCTCCATCGGAATATGTAAAGGTTCCACGGCCATCCTTTCTTCCATTTTTAAACATCCCTTTGTAGGTATTTCCATTTTTGAAAGTGTAAAGACCCATTCCGGCACTTACGCCATTTTTCCATTCTCCTTTGTAGGTATTTCCTTCTTTAAAGGTATAAATACCCTGTCCTTCCATATTCCCCTTACTAAACTCACCCATATATTTATCACCATCTATATAGGTAAACGTCCCATGACCATGTTTCAATCCATTTAAAAACATCCCTTTATAAGTATTACCGCTTTTGAATGTGTAAAGGCCATCTCCTTCCATTTCACCTGCTTTCCATTCACCAACATAAGTGTTCCCCTTTGCATCCGCATAAGAACCTTGTCCTTCTTTTAAATCATTTTTCCACTCACCTTCATATCTTTCGTCGAATTGATATATGTAAATGCCCCGGCCTTCTTTTTTATCATTTTTCCACTCACCATCGTAAGAGTTACCATAAGGATAAAAGTATGTCCCTTTTCCATCTTTTTTACCCGATTTCCATTCACCTTCATACCTTTCTCCACCTGCAACATGAAGAGTACCTCGTCCATGAAAGGATCCATTTTTAAAATTACCTACATAGGTATCTCCATTTGGAAATGTGAATGTACCTTGCCCGTTTTTATTACTGTTTTTTAATTCACTATTATACTTTTCACTAGGGCGAATGACACTATTATTATCACTATCCTAGA
>ERZ651768.1506-NODE-1506-length-16996-cov-3.156451_pt1 | contig 16996 bp, 18 predicted proteins | sample MGYA00514754_ERZ651768 | MGnify/ENA metagenome assembly ERZ651768
GCGACCGCCAGAGCGGCGTACGCCGAGCCGTTGGCAAGGGAGTCAAAGGTTCGTTGTAAGAACAGCGACATGCCCCCGAAGTCTGTCATCCCCGCGTACGTTAAGCACCCACTTAGCGGTCATACCTACTTCTAAAACCGCGTGTCAGGATGTTGCACGTGACTACCAATCGCTATCTTGCTGATATCGCGGTCACTTGCGATCAAGACTTTTCTGTTGTCTCGAACGCTGCAATTGACGTAACTCAGGGTCGGATTTCATTCATCGGACCCCGATCGGAAGCACCGCCGTGTGATGGCCCGGTTCATCACGTTGGTGGCCTAATCATGCCGGGCCTCGTTAATAGTCATGCCCACACCCCTATGACGCTGGTGCGTGGCGCCGGTGATGGGCTCCCTCTCCTGGACTGGTTAACGCAAGTGATGTGGCCGCGGGAAGGTGAAATGACTCCTGAGGATGTGCTTTGGGGAATGCGTCTCGGCGCATCGGAGATGTTACGAGCAGGCGTGACAAGTACCTGTGAGATGTACCTCTTCGAAGAGTCGGTAGTCGAAGCCTCTGCCGATGCAGGGATCCGGCTAGTTATGACACCTGGCATCATCTCGGCGCTCCATGCTGATGATTTTGGTTCGACCGAAAGCCGGATCGCCACGATCGTTGACTTCCATCAGCACTACCACGATCCGGAACATCGGGTCACTGTTGGCTTTGGGCCGCATTCGGCGTACGACCTGCCGCTCGAACTCTGCGCAGAAATAGCTGCAGCAGCTCGCGATCTAGATGCGCTTCTGCACATTCACGTCTGCGAAACTCAGGACGAAGGAATCGAACTTGAATCCGCGCACGAGGGCCGCTCGACGGTTCAGTTACTAGCTGAACACGGCATTCTTGATGGACGAGTTCTGGCCGCGCACAGCGTTTGGCTCAATGACGCCGATATCGAAACGTACGCCCAGCACGACGTCTCTGTCGCTCACTGCCCCGTCAGCAACATGAAGCTTGGATCCGGTGTCGCTAGGGTCCCTGTAATGCGTTCGCGAGGAATCGAAGTCGGATTGGCAACCGACGGGCCGGCCTCAAACGATGATCTGGACCTGTGGCAAGAAATCAAATTCGCACCATTACTGGCAAGAGTTTCAGCGCTGGATGCTTCAGCCATGAGTCCACAAGATGCGCTTCGCATGGCCACCGTTGAAGGTTCTCGAGCTATCGGCAATTTCGACGTAGGGAGCCTCGAAAGAGGTCAGAGAGCCGATTTTATTCGCATTAGCTTAGATGATCCGACCTTTGTTCCTGTCACCTGCAGCGATGAGTTAATCGCGCACCTGGCATGGTCGGGTAGCGGACGACATGTCACCGACGTTTGGGTGGGAGGGGAACAAGTTGTGGCTGACCGGCAATGCCTCAACGTCGATGTGAAACAAGCTATGGCTGAAGTTCAATCTCGCGGTTTGCGTCTAGCACAAAAGTCTGGAACTTAACGACGAAGCGATAGACCAGCCGTCAGTTGACACATGGGCTGTGAGTCGCGTGTCACGATGGCGTCATGATCGGGATCATCGCAGGTAGTGGTTACTACGAACTTCCAGGGTTACTTCAACGAAGAGACGAGACGTTCGTTACTGACTACGGAAATGCATCGGTTTCTACAGGACTATGGCACAACGTCCCCATCGCTTTCGTCGCCCGCCATGGCGGTGATCATTCGATACCCCCTAATGCCATCAACTATCGAGCAAATATCCGCGCTCTCGTCGACTTAGGAGTCGACTCGGTTTTTGCCGTCAACGTCGTCGGATCAATGGTTCCCGAACGCGGATCAGGATCACTGCTTTTGGTTGACGATTTCATTGAGTTCACCCAAGGACGCGATTGCACCTTTTTTGACCAACCAGGCGAAGTCACACATACGGATATGACGTCGGTGTATCACCCCGAACTTCGATCCGTTCTACTCAGGGCCGCCGAGATCGAGGGTATTGATATCGCCGAAAAAGCCACCTATGTGTGCACCAACGGCCCGAGATTTGAGAGCCCATCGGAGATTCAGATGTATAAAAAACTCGGCGCACATGTAGTCGGAATGACTGGCTATCCGGAGGTGGCGCTAGCCCGCGAGGTAAATCTTCCCTACGCGTCAGTCGCTGTTGTGTCCAATCCAGCAGCTGGCATGAGTGATGAAGCCGTAGAAGTGGAAACGATTTGGGCCACTCTAGAAGCGACAAAAGAACCAGTTTTTCGACTTCTCAGTCGCTCTGTTCAGCTGCAGTCATCTGGTGAATGTTGAAAACACCGCCTTTGAAAGCAGTGGACCTTGTTGCGGTCGATCCTGAACCGTTCAAATGGCGCATGGGGGTCAGACCTCTAAATCTTGACCAGTGGTTATTAGTCGACGAGGACCGCGTCGCCGACCTCAATGAAATCGGCGCACTTATTGACAATTGCCGCGACGAAATCATTTACTGCGAGCCAAGCGCGGTAGCGGCATGCCAAGAACTAGCGGCCGAGGTAGTTGAACACCTCAGACGCGTGTCTGGACTGAGCAGCATTGAACTGGACCAACAACCAGGCGTCCCTGTAATCGAATCGACTCGTCGACTGGTGCAAGAAGATATTTGTCTGCTCCAACGACGACCTGAGGGATGGGTCATGACGGCATGTGCTGTAGCGATCCCAACGCAATGGGACGTTCCTTCGAAGTTCGGCACGAATCTTGATTCCATTCACGAACCGGTACCTAGATACGACACGGACCTCTCCCAACTGATGGGAACCTTCTTCGACCGCCTTCGCGTAGATCGACCGGTATGGAGAGCGAACCGCACCTTGACCGATAACACGAGCTTGCGATTAGCGCCCCATCAACGACATGAACCTCTGCGACAAGACATCACCGTGACGAATGTTGCTGAACGGGTCTGGCTAAGGGTGGAATACCAGACACTTCGGCGCCTTCCACAAACTGACGCCATCGTCTTCACCATCCGAATTCTCCGACAACAAATAGCGTCGGTCGCCGAACACCCCACGGCTCTCGGCGAACTGGTCCAATCGCTTTCCAAACTGCCTAAAGATGTCCGAGGCTACAAAAACAGCACCGCCGCCTACGGGTCACTCGTGCAGCAATGGGCAATCGCAAACGGTTACCTCGATCCCAAAAAACATGAATAACACAAACGAACGTTCGTTTGTATAATGGAGTTGTGCGTAACTGGCGAAACATGGACGAATTCGAAGAGTTCCTCGATGAAGGCGGCATAGTCGAGCCCAACGATGACATGCCCGAGGCCTACCGCAGCGCTATTTTTAGCTTTATCGAAATGCACGCCAACAGCGAGTACATGGGCGGGCTTACCGAAAGAGACTGGATTCCGAGGGCTCCGGGGTTACGCCGGAAAATGACCGCGCTAGCAAAAACCCAAGACGAAATCGGTCACGCTCACCTGCTCTACATGGTCGCCGCTGACCTCGGGGTAAAGACCCGAGAAGAAATGGTCACCGACCTGCTGGAGGGACGCACCCATTTCCACAATGTTTTTCACTACCGAGTTCATAGCTGGACCGATCAAATCGCCGTGGCATACCTCGTCGATGCGGCCGCGCTGGCAAGTCAACAAGCAGTCTTCAAAAACTGTTCCTACGGTCCCTACAAACGAATCCTGCGTCGTGTGATCGCCGAAGAGGGATTCCACATGCGTAATGGTGAAGAGATGCTGCTTTTGATGGCGCGTGGTACTGACGTTCAACACCAGATGATGCAAGAGTCCATCGACCGCTGGTGGTTGCCCTCGATTCAACTTTTCGGCCCCGACTCCAAACCCGATGACGAGTTACTTCGGTGGCATATCAAGTCCGAGCGGAATGAGGACTTAAGAGATCGTTACATACAAAAACTCGTGCCCCAGTTGCTTGGTGGGGGGTTCAGCATCCCGGACCCAGCTCTTCGACAAGACAGCGAAGACGGCAAGTGGAAAATCGGTGAGATCGACTGGCGACCTCTAGAAGAAATCATGAGGAATGGCGGTCCAGATAGCTCCCGAAGAATTTCAGACGCTAGACGCGCCTGGTACGACGCGGAATGGGTCCGCGCCGCACTCGACGAGGCAGCAAAGGCTGATGCGTGATGATCACCGACACTGCTATTGACGCGGTTCGAGCCGCTGTCGCGTCTGTTGCGGACCCAGAGTATCCAGATCTCAATATCCAACAATTGGGAATCCTTGAAGACGTAGTCGCCGATTGTTCATCCATTCGCGTGGACCTAGTCCCCACCATCATCGGATGTCCAGCTTTGGATACCATCGAAAAAGACGTGGTGGCTGCCGCTCGGGCATCAGGATATGAAGTGACTGTTCGATTCTGCTTGGCTCCGCTATGGACTCCTGACCGGATCAGCAACGATGCGCGCGAAATACTCGCGCGGGAGTACACCGTCGCCATCCGACCCCGAAACGGACTAACGAAGTGCCCTCTGTGTGGGCACAAGGCACTGCAACACCGGAGTGACGTAGGCGCCACAGCCTGCCGATCCGTTGAATGGTGCCCGAACTGTCGCAACCCCATCGAAGTGGTTCGATCCCGTCAAATGGGGGAGCGATGAGCCGTAAGAATCGAACCGATGTGGTAGCTGCAGCCAGCGTCATGTTCGCCGAACAAGGGTTCCACGGGACGTCAATGCGTGACTTAGCCAAAAAATTGGGTCTGATGGGTTCATCTTTATACAGCCACGTTGTTTCTAAAGACGAACTATTGGTCGACGTCGTACGCGAAGCATCTTCCCGCTTTCAAACACTCGCTGACGAAGTCGCGACTAGGCCCGGAACTGCTATCCAACGACTGTCCCGACTCGTCCACGGCCACCTTCAGATTCTTGTCAAAGACCCCCACCAAGCCCGGACTTTTCTCAACGAAACCCGATTCCTCCCGGAGCCAGAACGAGATACTGCAGTCGCTATGTTCGACCGTTACCAACGGGCGTATCGCGATGTTCTTAGTAGTGGCTGCAACAGTGGTGAATTTCGATCGGATCTCGATGTTCACCTCGCGGCGAATCTGGTTCTCTCACTCTTAAATGGCACCCAACGGTGGTTTAACGCTGATGGCGCTCTAAGTGTCGAGTCTCTTGCTTCGGAGGTCCACCGCTTGTTGACACTCGGCCTGAATCCCGACCCGGAGGCAAACGCTGCGTGAACACCTACGAAGTGTTTCTCAAAAAAGCTGGGAAAGAACCGTTTAGCCATGCAGGCTCACTAGACGCACCCGACGATGAGTTAGCTGTCGCCTACGCGCGAGAAACCTATGGCCGACGCAGCGAAGGTGAACAGATGTGGGTTGTGGACAGAACGGCGCTTCTAGTTGGAGACGAAATCAATCTCGCAATGGCTGACCGCGACCATAAACACAACGACGGCCGCTTAGTCGCAGAACTTCGCCAATTTGACCGATGACAAGCGAGATAAATGACATGATTCCCGACGCCACCGCGAAAGAACTGATTCTCGCCTTTGCCGATGACGAATTGTGCGTAGGCCAAAACCATTCTTGGTGGATCGCGGTCGGCCCCTTCCTAGAGGAAGATCTGGCATTTACCTCCATCGCTCAAGATGAACTAGGTCACGCAAGAGCCCTCTACTCGCTCCTATCCGATGACATAGATCTCGTGGCCTATGGTCGGCTGCACTCGCAGTACCGGTCGGCACATATAGCGGAGCTCCTCTGTCATGACTGGCCCAGCGCGCTTGTTCGCCATGTCCTTCATGACCTGGCGGAAGAAATTCGTTGGACAGCCATGCTTGATTCGACCTGGCTGGAACTTAGAACTGTCGCCACCCGGGCCCTCGCCGAGGAGCAATTCCATGTTCATCACGCTGTATCGCTTGTAAAGCGGTTGCTCTCCACTTCAGAGGGTCACATGCGTCTTGCCTCAGTTCTGAACGAACTAGCTCCACTGGGCAGAGAGTACTTCGCAGGTTCTGATGTTGGACTCCTCGCTTCGGGAGTCCTCGATGCCTCACTCGCTGAGCAGGAGCGCACCTGGATGAAACGAGTAGAAGACCTTCTCGACGAATTCGAGTTGGACATCGATTGGGGCGTCGCCATTCCTTCACAGGGACGCGAGGGCACTCGTTCGAAGGATTTTTCGGCGCTACATGACGAGATGGTTGCAGTGTTGCGGATCGATCCACTAGCTAGTTGGTAGCGGCGCCCCTGCTGCTTGGATCGAGCGCCACACCTTTTCTGGTGTGAATGGCATGTCCAGATGTCGAATTCCCAAATGGCTTAAAGCATCAACTACCGCATTCTGAATTGCCGGCGTAGCACCGACAGTTCCAGATTCACCGATGCCTTTGGCGCCCAAAGGGTTGATGTGAGTTGGTGTTTCAAGAACGACACGCTCAAACATCGGTAATTCTGGGGCCGAAATAACCGAGTAGTCAGCGAAGTTGCCAGTCAGAGGGTTCCCGTCTTCGTCGTAGCGGAACTCTTCGAGAAGCGCTTGCGCTGCCCCCTGAGCGAGACCACCATGCACTTGCCCGTCAGCGAGAAGAGGATTGAGAATCACCCCAGCGTCATCGCAAGCAACCAACCGCTCCAAATCAACCTTGCCCGTCTCGCTATCCACCTCCACCACCGCCAGGTGAGTCCCGAACGGAAAAGTCGGTCCCTCAGACTCGAATACCTCTTCAGCGTGTAACAGCCGCGGCCCAATTCTTTGCCCCTCCAAATGATCTGCCACTTGTTCCCAAGAAACTCCGATTGAGGGAGTCCCGATCACATGAAAGTTTCCTCCTTCGGTATCGAGCGAAAGATCAGCTTCGGAAGCCTCCAGCAGTTCCGCAGCAATCTTCTTTGCCTGCTCGACAAGTACTGCGGACGCCTCCCACAATGCAGCCCCTGCTAACTGAACGGAACGCGACCCACCGGTAATTCCGCCTTGAGGAACCTCATCAGTATCGCCGTGCACTACTTCTATCTGGTCGAACTCCACTCCGGTGGCATCGGAGATGAGCATCGCCCAAGCTGTGTGGTGGCCTTGGCCGTAAGGAGATGAGCCAGTTCGAGCCAGAATTCTTCCACCGCGCAAGAGTTCGACACCCCCGTATTCGGAACGGCCAACTCCCGCGGTTCGCTCAACATAGGTCGATAACCCAATACCGAGGAGACGCTTATCGCCCATGGAACGCCGGCGCGCCTGTTGAGTCCGAAGATCGCCATAGCCGCTGGCAGCAAGCGCTGCATCCAAGCTGGCCTCGTATTCGCCACTGTCATAGTTGGAACCCGTTTTAGTTGTCAGAGGAAAAACCTCAGGTCGCAGAAAATTGCGTCGCCGAACTTCGATCGGATCCATACCGATTTCTGCCGCGAAAACATCAACAGCACGCTCAATAGCCGCGGCAGCTTCAGGGCGGCCCGCACCCCGATAGGCACCTGTCGGAGTGGTGTTTGTGACCACAGAGACAGAACTAAAACCGACACTGGCGATGTCGTAACAGCCGGTAAGCATTGCCCGCGCGTTAGCTGGCAAGCCTGCCCCACCCGCGGGATACGCGCCTGCCTCCTGCACCACGTGGAGGTGATAGGCAGTGATATCGCCCTTCGAACTCCCGCCGATACGGCAGTACTGGATCTGACCTCGACCATGTCCGAGGCCCACCATGTCATCGCTGCGCGATGGAACCCAAGCGACAGGACGGTCCACTCGTTTCGCTAGCCAACCCAGTAACGCCTCTTCAGGCGACGGTCGTGCTTTGGCACCAAAACTTCCACCGACATCGCGAGAAATCACTCGCACTTGGTCTTTCTCAAGCCCCAATATCGAAGCGATGGCGGCTCTGACAGGGTGAGGACCTTGGCCTGCGTTGTAACAGTGGAGACGACCATCTGCACCCCATTCGGCTGCAGCAACGCGTGTTTCGATCGGCGCTGGTGCGACTCGGTTGTTCACTGTTCTTACATCGGTGACGACATCGCATAACTCGAAATCTGCGTGAAGGCCTTCGGCTTCCATGCGGCAGACCACATTCCCCTCCACGGTGCCGTCAAACAAAATGATGGTGGAATCTAAAGCAGCCTCCGCGTTGACGATCGCGTCACGAGGTTCATATGTGATGTCGACCAGTTCCGCGGCATCTTGGGCAAGTGCCAATGACTCAGCAATTATCGCAACAACGGGTTCTCCCACGAATCTGACGCGATCGTTTGCCAGCAATGGCCGCGCCATTGCTTCGTCAAAGATCGGATTCGCGGAGGGATATGGTCCGATGTCAAGTTCAGCGTGTGTGACGACATCGATCACCCCAGGAGCTCGCAGCGCATCCTCTACCTTGATCGAAATAATGTCAGCGTGAGCGATGGTCGAAGTTAAGTAGTAAACCTGGGCCGCGTTTAGCAGCGAGATGTCTGCGACGAAGTTCGAAGCTCCTCGGAGTAGCGGTTCGTCCTCGCGCCGTCTTACCGCCGTTCCGCGTAAAGCCATAGCCGTTACATGCCTTTCCAGAAGAGGAGCGTTCCCCTCAACCGACTCTGATTGTGCCAGCCCCGCTATGATGTGCGACGTACGGTGCAGAGATTCAGCGAAGTCCGGTGAAAATCCGGCCCTGTCCCGCAACGGTGATGTCCTTTAGGGGAACGAGTCCGGTCGCCTGAATCAATGCTTCGCACGACGATTCTCGAGGAAGAACGTTGTGTGGCAGCTCTCCTGCCGCTCGGCCCTTGAAGACTAGGAGAGACCGTATGAGATCCATGAAGAGTTTGGTTCTCACAGTTCCGTTTATTCTTGCTTCGTGCGGAGCCGGGACAGAGGTTGATTCAGGTATTACCTACATGCCAAATGATTCTGGAGGAGCAACTGAATCACCGCTAGAAGTCGAAGCTTTTGAAGTTTTTGAGGGCTGTGTAAATCGCGATTTCCCGGTGGCGATTGTGTCGATGTCTCCGACAGCTACCGAAGTGCTGTTTGCCATCGGCGCCGGCGAACAAGTAATCGCTGTCGATAATTACAGCGATTGGCCGCCCGAAGCACCAGTAGTTAAAGATCTTGCTGGTTGGAATCCAAACGTAGAGGCGATAGCGGCGCTTGAGCCGGATCTAGTCATCTTGAGTGACAGTGGAATCCGTGAGGAACTGGGGTTACTTGGAATCGATGTCTACGTGGCTGACGCGGCCGTCGAATTTGAAGACGTATACGACCAGATGATCGAGATTGGCGAAATTACTTGCCAACGGGTTGGTGCGATGGCAGCCGTCGCCGATATGCGGGAACGGATCGCTGTGCTTCTCGATGGGATAAAACGGCCTGAGAAACCGCTCACCTATTACCACGAGCTAGATGAAACACTTTATTCAGTAACCAGCGCTACCTTTATCGGCCATGTTTACTCGCTGACTGGACTGGTAAATATTGCTGATCCCGTGGACGAAGGGGGATCCTCGTGGGGGTACCCGCAGCTAGATCAGGAATTTGTTCTTGAAGCAGATCCAGACATCATCTTCTTTGCTGACGCTAAATGTTGTGGTCAGTCAGTTGAAACCATTGCTTCGCGGCCCGGTTGGTCGGAACTCAAGGCCGTCCAAAATGGGAACGTGATCGAAATCGACGATGATGTGAGTAGTCGATGGGGTCCACGTCTCGTTGAGTTTCTTTCCCGCGTTTCTGCTGCGGTTTCTGCAGTGAAAGTCGAATAGAGCGGCGTGGTGCCAGGTGCTGGCTCCGACAGCGGCGCGGTGGTATCGGAGAGGCTTCGCGCGTCTTGGGTTTTATTAGGACTGCTCGCGATTGTGTCTGCGATAGCAGCTGGATTACTCATTGGTCCTGCAGACTTAGAAAGTTCTGGGGTCATACTGGAATTGATCGACCGTCTACCGCTGGTCACCGTCGATAGCGGATTGTCGTCAATCCACGCGAACATCATCTGGGAGGTGCGACTTCCGCGTGTCGTCCTCGGTGCCTTGGTGGGGGCAACCCTGGCCGTCAGCGGTGCCAGCTATCAGGCGGTATTCCGCAACCCGCTCGCCGACCCGTACCTATTGGGTTCCGCAGCTGGAGCAGGCCTTGGCGCGACCGTCGCCATTGTTACCGGATCGGGTGACGGGATGGGAACCTTTGACACCGTTCCACTTCTCGCATTTCTCGGTTCTCTCGCTGCCGTGGCGCTCACCTATTTCCTCGGGTACAGCTCTGGGGTACGGCGTTCGCCCGCCGCTTTACTCCTGGCTGGCGTCGCCGTCGCCAGTTTCCTTACAGCGATTCAAACTTTCATTCAGCAGCGCAACGTAGAAACAATTCGCCAGGTCTACAGCTGGATTCTTGGACGTCTGAACACCGCTTCATGGGACGAAGTATCTCTCTTGACGCCGTACGCACTGCTGGCGAGTCTGGTGATCTTGCTGCACCGCCGCACCCTCGACGTTATGCGTTTAGGGGACGCGGAGGCGTCGTCGGTGGGTATACGACCTCAACTTGTTCGCCTTATCGTGATCAGCGCAGCTTCTTTAGGCACTGCCGCGGCAGTCTCGGTTAGCGGACTCATAGCATTTGTTGGCATCATCGTCCCTCACACCGTTCGGCTTCTAGCGGGTTCGAGTAATCGAATTGTCCTGCCCCTATCAATGATGTTCGGAGCGTCATTCCTCATGTTCGTCGATCTACTCGGTCGCACGATTGCCTCCCCGGCCGAGATCCCGATTGGAGTTATTACCGCGTTTTGCGGCGCCCCCTTCTTTGTTGTTGTCCTTAGGGCAAGCAGGAGGTCACTGGGATGAGTATTTGTGTTGCAGCAAATATCGATGTCCGCTTGGGTCAAACGACCATTCTTGATGACGTCTCTATCGCTGTCTCAGCGGGGGAGTGGGTGACCATCGTGGGCCCAAATGGTGCAGGCAAGTCCACTCTTCTTTCCGTAATGGCTGGATTGTCAAGAAGTTCGGGAACTGTGTCGGTAGACGGTCACGATCTTGTCGATCTCAGTCCTCGGCGCCGAGCTCGCCTTCTAGCCTACGTCCCTCAACAGCCCGAAGTCCCACCCGGAATGTCGGTAAATAGCTACATATTGCTCGGCCGCACCCCTCACTTGTCACTGTTGGGGGTCGAGGGACCGCGTGACTTTGAAATTGTCCAGGAGGTGATAGATCAACTGGACCTCACAGGTTTCGGACATCGAACCCTCGAGTCACTCAGCGGTGGCGAACTCCAGCGTTGCCACCTCGCTCGGGCAATCTCACAAGCCACTCCCATAGTGTTCCTTGATGAGCCGACTACAGCTCTCGATCTTGGCCACCAACAACAGGCCCTAGACCTGATTAAACAACTTCGACAAGAACACCAAATCACCGTGGTGATGACGATGCACGACTTAACTCTCGCGAGTCAGTACAGCGACCGGATGGTCCTTTTATCGGATGGTCGAGTAGTCGCCGAAGGAACACCGGCTCAGGTCCTTGATCCGAATCATCTATCGACTCTGTACGGGGCGCGAGTAAGGGTTCTCGAAATCGAAGGTGACATTGTCGTTGTGCCGATTAGTGAGTAGGAGAAGTGCTAATGAGCGAAACTCCTCCGATTGCCGCGCCGAACCAATCGAAAACCAACCATTTGGGCTCCCTGGTGTTAGGCGACACCGCACACGGCGAAGGCAAGTTCTCATCGGCGTCCGGTGTTGTAGCTCAGTTTTTCAATCCGGTAAATGGCACACCGGTCAAGTTTCAGGAGCGGTAGCTCGCCTGCTGCTGATAGTGATGGTGTGTGCGGTTTTGAATGAAGTTCCGACCTCCGATGAATTTTGTGGACACACCCAATGACTTCTCTGAGAGCAGCCATCTTTTTCTTAACAAGAATTCCAATTGGACTGGGTAGACAAAGCCCGTCGCTTTCCCAACGCGCGGTCTCGTGGTTCCCAACTGTTGGGGCTCTCATTGGGTCAGTTATTGGGTTGATTTATGTGGGCTTGTTCCAGTTCCTTCCATCTGCCGTCGCAGCCGCACTCGCCGTCGGATTCGGAGTAGGTCTCACTGGCACATTCCACCTCGACGGTCATGCCGATAGTGATGGTGCCATCGGTGACCGAGCGACCATAGAACGGGGCCTCGAAAAACCTGGAAATTCGAGGTTGCGCACCTACGGAACTAGCACCTTCGTTCTAGTGCTTCTGATTGAGATGGCTGCGCTCGCGACACTCGGCCCCTGGGTGGGATTCACTTCACTTGTGGCAGCTCATTCGGCCGGAAGATCGGCAACGGTCTGTGTCATGACTCTCACGAGAAAGGCCGCTAGGGAGTCCCTAGGCATCGATGGCGTGAGCGAACTCAAACGGCTCCAAAGTTTCGTTGGGATTTGTGCGGGAAGCACCATCGTTATCTGGGTAACTGGGCCCATCGGCTTTTTGTTACTGGTCTTAGCTATTCCAGCAACTGCTCTTACATGGGCATGGTCGCATCGCGTGCTCGGTAGAACCGCCGCCGGCAGCCTCGGAGCGATCGCTCAGCTATCGCAGACCAGCGTCCTAGTCGGGGCGGTCGTCCTGAATGATGGGGCGTGTGCCTGTTCTTGGTGACCTGTTGGCAAGTACCGTGATCGCTGTGCCAGCACAAACCAACGAACTCCCAAACGAAGAACGCGAACGGCTTGACGCGCTCTTTCGAACCGACCCACTGCTGGATCAACTCGACGCGGAGTTATTAGAGTGGCATCCAGGCGGGGCAACTGTGCGAGCGACGATACAAGTGCTGCACACCAACTTTCTCGGCGGTGCCCATGGAGGCATCCTTTTCAGTCTCGGTGACATTGCAATGTCGTTCGCCTCGAACGGTTACGGCCGTCAGGCCGTCGCGACACAGATCGATATCTCCTACCACCGACCGGTACAGCCCGGTGACCTTGTCACGGCAACCGCAACAGAGATCAGTCGAACTCGACGGTTTGCACATCATCGAGTCGAATTAGCGGTGCGCGATCGACTCGTCGCGAGCGCCACCGGGACCACGTATCGGACCGATGACTGGCACTTCGGCGCCGACCTATGGTCTGAAGAGTGGCGGGCGAAACATTGAGCAGTTGGTCTAGAGCCCTTTGGTGGCCGCTAGCTATGGCAGTTGTGGTTGCCGCGTGTGGTTCCGACGGTCCTTTAGTTGTTCGGGATCCCAATCCATCGTTGGTTCAACCGACGTCTCCCCCCGCGACTGACGGCCCGAAGGTTCGGCCGCCCGATGAGAGCACCGATGAGAATGCGGGTCGATCGGATGGGGGTATCCGTTCGCGGAGCGGGGGATCAGCAACTGTACTTTTGGCCCAAGATTCACACCCGATTACTGGCTGGACACCTTGGGACCATGTGTGTGCCTGGTCGTGCCGCAACGTTCTCGACCAGGTGCTGGAAACACTCACCGTCATTCTTCCTGATGGGTCCACGTCACCTTGGTTAGCCGAACGTGTCGAATCCAACCCCACGATGCTCAACTGGACCGTCACCATACGAGAAGGCCTGAGATTCACTGATGGGAAACCAGTCACGGCTCACGTGATCAAAGAAGGATATGAAGAATTCTTAAAAAAAGGTGAAGTGACACGTGGTTTGCTTCGCGACGCGCGAATCAACGCCGTAAAGGTGCTTGATAAATACAGCCTGATGATCGATTTGGCAGAACCGAATCCTGGGTTGGATGTCGTGCTTTCGGGGCCAATTGGTCGAGTATTTTCTGTCGAGTCCGCTATGGCCGACCCAGCGGGTTTTCTTCGCAGCCCAGTGGGCACCGGCCCGTACATTATTGACGCTTGGGAGGTCGGCGAACCGCTGCTACTTGTAGCAAACCGTGACTATTGGAGAAAAGATGCTGACGGCGTACCGCTTCCCTACCTAGATCGATTGGTTTTTCGTCAAGTAGTAGACGAGAACGAACGCATTGAGTCCGTTCGTAGCCGCGATGCCGACTTCGCTTACACCCGCTCTGCACTTGCCATCGAACGGGCGCGGGACCTTGAACTCACCGTCGTGTCGCGCAACGAAAATAACGTGGGCGCAGTGCTATTCAACACTCTAAAAGCTCCTGCCGATGATGTTCGGGTGCGGAGAGCTCTTCAACTATCAACGAACCAAGAACTATTAATCAAATCATCAATGGGAGCAGGAGCTGGAGAACGCGCCACTCAATGGTTTGCACCGGAAAGCCGATGGTGGTCTGGGCTCGCCGCTGAGCGATGGCCCAAAACAAATACCGCTCAAGCGAAGGAGCTTCTGGCTGCCTACGTCGACGACGTGGATCGTTCTGATAGACGAGCGGAGGGATCGAAGGTTGTTGTCAGGCTGCAATGCACCGATGACATTCATCTTTCTTCGATGACCCGAGAATTAGCTCGACAGTGGGAAGCTACTGGATTTGTGGAAGTCGAACTCGAAACGGTCACACGTAACGGGTTAATCCAAAGAGTCTTAGGTTCGGTCACGGATAGGCCGGGCTTTAGCGGAGACTTTCTTGCTACATGCTGGCGTTTCGGAGGCGAATCGGACCCCGCGATGATGTTCGCCCCGTTATTTGGTCCCGTTCGAACCTCACCGTTGAACGTCACTAACCTTCATGACGAATCTCTAACTTTGTTGGTAGATCTGCTGCACTCAAGTCGAATTGAGACAGTTCGCCAAGCAGCGGTCGAACAACTGATGCTGGCGTTCGTTGAGCGAATGCCGATGATCTACCTTTCTCATGCTCAGTCAGCTCTGGTTGGTCATTCCGATACTGCAGGTTTGGGGTCGTGGGTTCTCCCAGATGGCACGGGGGTACTTGGTCAGGTGGCCGGAGTAGGCCGTTGGGCAGAGGTCTGGCTTCCCCATGAATAGCAGCGCTGTATCCCTCGATTTGCTTGGATGGCAAAGACGCAACAGCGGAGACCTTCAGCTACCCGCCGGGCAGGTAATCAGTCGAGTCGTCGTGGAACATCGAGGAGCGTATGAACTTTTAGGACCTCACGGGTGGTGTGAAGCTGTGCTCGATAGCGTGGCGCGGGAGCGAGCTGATGAACCAACGGACTACCCCGCCGTAGGCGACTGGGTTGTACACACTGTTGAACCCATCGACAATCGACGCGTCGCAATTGTCGAAGTCCTCCCGAGACACTCGATGGTTACGCGTCGGGCGTCTGGTGCGGCACCACTTCCACAGGTCGTCGGTGCCAACATTGACACACTGGCCATTGTCACCTCTCCGGATCAAGATCTAGATGAACATTTGATTGAGCGTTACCTTGTCACTGCGATCGGTGGTGGCGCATCGGCGGTTCTAGTCATCAACAAGACGGATCTGGGCGACGGGGACGCGATCCGGGGTCGACTGACCAGTCGCGGAGTGGAACAACAAATTTTGATGGTTAGCGCAAAAACTGGTGATGGTATGAGTGCGTTGGCAAACCTTTTAGCTGGCGGCGCGACGGTTGCATTTACAGGAGCTTCGGGTGTCGGTAAGTCGACTCTCGTGAACCGCTTGGTGGGAGATTCAGTTCTTGCTACCGGCGCTGTCGATGACGAAGGAGCTGGTCGCCACACCACTGTGCGACGAGAACTACTTGTCGCTGGGGGAGGCGTGTTGATTGATACGCCGGGCCTGAGAGAGCTTCAACTATGGAACGGTAAGGGGTTAGATCAAGTGTTCTCTGATGTTGTCCGATTCGCGGTCCGATGTAAGTTCGCCGATTGCAGTCACCGTGATGAACCGGATTGCGGCGTGGTTGGCGCCCGCGTAAGAGGCGACCTGGATCCTGATCGCTTAGCTTCATACCTTGAGTTGTGTCACGAACTGTCTGAGCTCGAAGAGGAAATCGACGAATACCAAAGGACCCGCCGGCGCCGGCGAGACGCTCGTCGCAGCTAGCTACCGGAAAAACGAGGCGTTCGTTTTGCCATGAACGCCTCGACCCCCTCTCGATAATCTGCGCTGTCAAAACACGCGTTGACTAGGTCATTAATCTCGCGAAAATCGCGAAGTGATTCAGGCTTCGCCCATTCATCGGTAGCAGCCTTAGCCGCCCTGATGGTCAGTGGTGCGTTTTGGCAGATGATGTCCATCCATTCGCTGGTCGCCGCTTCTAGCTCGGCTTTCGGAACTACTCGATTCACGAGCCCCATGTTTAAAGCTTCGTCAGCTCCGAAACGATCCGCAAGAAACATGATTCTTTTTGTCGCGGAGGGTCCAATCAACTGAACAAGTTTTCCTAATCCCTCAGAGCGATAACCCAGCCCGAGTCGCGCTGCAGGAATCGTGAACTTCGCGTCATCGGCAACAATCCGAAGATCTGCGGTGAGCGCCACAGCGAGCCCCCCACCTATGCAGTACCCGTGAATCATCGCGACTAGTGGTTTTGGCATTGTTACGAGAGCTGCGTAAGCCCGGTCCGAAACGTTGTCGTAATCGCGATTCGCGGAACTGTCTGTTCGTTTATCACTGAACTCACTAATGTCTGCTCCCGCAGCGAACGCCTTATCTCCTTCTCCCCTGATCAACACCGCTCGGATCTCTTGATCGCGGGCCAACTCCGTAGCCGAGTCAAGCAACCCTTGCCACATCTCAGAGCTAATAGCGTTATGTCGTTCTGAGTGGTCAAGCACGATGACCCCGATGTGGTCTTCGCGTCGAATATGCACTAGTCCTGTCACCAACTGAACGCTACACGGCATCGACAGCGCCTGATAGGTGGCTAGTCTCGGCTCGATGTTGAGACACAGATGGCGAGTCGTGCTGTGCATCGTGGTCGCTGTAGCCGCAGCGAGTTGCGCTGGCACTCCTCCCAGTGCGCGACTTTCTCCAACCTCGACCACGCCACAAGGCATAAACGCCCCGGATGAAACTGCAGGAGGTACCACCCTCGTAAGCTCTCAGGACCTACAACAACCGGTTGCCGATGTTGCTGCGACAACACTGCCTCCTGAACAGCGCAATATTTGGCCGCTCACTGGAATCCAAGGTGAAGATGTAGGTGACTGGCCCGCCCTCCTCGTCAAAATTGACAACCATGATC
>ERZ651768.1508-NODE-1508-length-16981-cov-6.074953_pt1 | contig 16981 bp, 10 predicted proteins | sample MGYA00514754_ERZ651768 | MGnify/ENA metagenome assembly ERZ651768
CCGTGAAACTACAGGAAATGGCTAACTCTGAAGGAAAATCACTTGGGAGTAAAATAAAAGCCAGTGGGAAAGCTGAATTAGAAGGAGAGTTCGAGCCCATAAAAAATCTGGCGGCCATGAAGAAAGAAATAGAAGAGACCATTGAAGAAATGAAAAAGGAGAACCCAAAAGGAGATCCTCCCATAGACATACAGACAAGCTCAAAGGGTTTGATCGTTAATATTAAGGGTGACTATGCGTTTCCCATAGGGAAGGCGAAAATGAAACCAGAACTTATGACGCTTCTCGATGAAGAAATCATTCCTAAGATTCAGCTTAGCGTATTCCAGGTCGAGGTTGCGGGGCACTCGGACTCTGATCCTATGCCAAAGAAATGGCGAAAGAATTTTGCGACCAACTGGGAACTGTCCGCCGCACGTGGTGCTAGTGTTGTCCGATATATGATTGAAAAGGGGATTCCCGCCCCCAGGCTGCTTGCTGCTGGTTATGGACCCTGGGCTCCAAAGGGTATCGATAGCGTAAAAAAGGCAAACCCAATGTGGAACCCGCTTACCCTAACCTGGAAAGACCCAGTAATCGGCAAAAAATCGGGCCTAGAAATGCCAACAGTTTTATCCTTGAATGCTACTGACAAAATGAAATCTCTAAATAGAAGAATTCAAATCACATTCTTACAGCCGCCGCACCATGGTAAGGGACGGTCAGCTACCGATTACGATGAATAATGAAAAATATTTTTAAAATGCGGAGTATACATATACCGAGGAGTTTCACATGAGAACAGGATTTCAAAAACTTATAAAACAAGCTGTGATTCTATCACTCTTGGGTTTTCTGGTTGGGCAGGGTTCTGGGTATTTGGCACAAAAGCTCATGGTAGAGAACAATATTCGTCAGCGGGTCCAGGATGCGCTCTCCAAGATCGTTGATAATAATAAATATGTAATCAATGTGGATGTGGATCTTGAGATCAGTGATGAAGTGGAAGAACAGATCACAATGTTGGCCCCTCGTGAAAAAAAAGTACCCCCTCCTCCGCCACCATCCTCCAGCTCGGAAGCAGATAAGAACACATCAGAGCTTCAGAAAAGCATTACAGGTGAAACAACATCAAAGAGATCGACCTACTCTGTTGGTCTGCCGATCCCTGGATTTGAAATTGAGTTTACTGAATCTGAAAAGGCTCATAAGAAAGCAAAAAAGCCAGAACCACCCGTTGTATCAGTAGATACACAAGAGCCCTTTGAAGTAACAGATAGCAAAGACCCTGAGGAACCTCGCGTAGACAAGGTATATCGTAGCACACGCCCATCTAGGGCCGAGATAAAAAAAATGTATTTAAGCCTAATTCTTCAGGAGGGCGCTGCCCCAGAACTGATCGAGAATATTCGTCAGCTAACTATGGCTGCATCCAAGTTTGATCGGAATCGTGGTGATAAACTCACGATCATGACCGCAAGCTTCAAAGAAAAACGCGACCAACGGTCTGCTGAACAGATCATGCTTAAGAATATTGCTGAAAAAATTGAGCTTTTAGAAGAAAAACGCGTTTTGCAAGAAACGCATCAGGATGCAAATTGGAAAAATGACCTGACCCGGTATCGCGAAGAAGAAACTATTCGGCGTGAAGAAGATCGTCGATTCTTTGAAGGACAGATCGGCCAGTTAGAGCAACAGGCAAAAGAAAACGCGTATGAACAGGAGAAGAAAGAAATGCTCATGCGCGATTCCCTGAAATTGAAAAAATTAAATGATGAGATTTTTGTTTTGCATACTATGCTCAGGTCCGCGGAAAAAAGAGACAGCCTGGAAACACTAAATAAACAGGCAATATTGGACTCCTTGCGCTATGAGAACCTTAGTGGTGATCTTGATAAATTGGCCCAGTCTCTCCAGAGCGCAATGGCAAAAGAATCTAAGGAAGAAGAAAAAGAAGCTGAAGCTAAGATCATGGAAGAGATCAATATCCGAGAACGTGAAAAAGAAGAGCGTGATGCAGAAATCGCAGCAAAGATAAAAGATTTGGATAATGTACAGGCAGAGTTAGACAGGCTTCAGCAGGACATGGAAAAAGGCATGGATAATAAGGCCATGGTTCTTATAGGTATTGGTGCGCTTGCTGTCGTTCTTATGATTATTCTGATTGTTGCTGTACTACGTGGGTCGAAACAACCTCCAACCCCACCTTGGATGTATCCTCCTCCTCCAAGGAGACCGCGTTCCAGGAAAAAATCTGCTAAAGAAGAAGATACACCGAAAAAGGAAGAACCCAAGGAAGAGCCCAAAGAAGAACCCAAGGAAGAGCCTGAAGTAGTAAAAGAATCCAGTGCAGACACTACAGCGGAAGCTGCTCCGGACCATCCTTCTTCTACAGAACCCGTGGAACAAGAAACAGCTCCCCCGCCCCCTAGTGATGATGACCCAGATGTAGTGCGGAGCGAGATCGAAGATATCCGTAAGTCCGTAGTATCAATGAGCGTTGGTCAGCCAGAACGGACCACGACCATTGTAAAAGAATGGCTTGAACAACCTGCCCCTCCAGAACCTGAATCACCATCGGAAGAGGCGCCGGATGAAGATGGTGAAGATGCGGTCGATAAAGAAGAGAAAAAATAGGGGTAGTCATGATTACTGATTATAACCGTTTATCCGGTCTACATAAAGTGGCCATCCTTTTCTCGGTCTTGGGTGAAAGCTTGGCCATGTCTTTGATTAAAGGACTTACAAGAACAGAAGTAAGAAAAATTCGAGCCACGATCCGGGAAATGGGCACAGTGTCCTTTTCTGTGAAGAGAAGGGTCATGGAAGAATTTTATTTTGGCTTTTTGAGCGAACAGTTTCAGGATCCCGAGAAAGAAGAAGGCCCTATTAAGCCTTTTGAATATTTTACAGAATTAAATGATGAACAAATTATCGCTCTATTGGCCAATGAAGATGTTCCTGTCATAGCTATTGCCATGGCGCAGTTACCCGCAGAGAAACGAATGATGGTATTGGACCGAATGAAGCCAGATCAAAAAGGTGCCGTTTTGATTGAATTAGGTAGCCTGCAAGATGTTCCGCTAGAAGCAGTAGTGGAAGTTGCAGGGAAACTAAGAGAAAAAGCGTCCTATTTACCGAAATCGGTAGAGTTCTCTCGAGGTGGTGCAAAGGAGATCGCCGATCTTATTGGTGAAATGGGGACGGACGAAGCCGAGCGTTATATGCAAACCTTACAGAATGAGGACCCTGAGCTTTTCAAAGAAGTAAAAATGTTCTTTCTTACCTTTGATGATATTTTAGCGGTTTTTCCTGATGGTACATTACGTGATTTGATGAACTCTGTTGAATTAGATGCTATTGCCATGGCTGTAAAAGGGGTCGAACAAGAACAAGTAGATAGAATTATTAGTAATCTTCCACAAAAAAAGCAAGCAATGTTTGAGCCCGTAGAGGGTGCGGTTGCAAAGCGTGAAGTGGATGAAGCCCGTAAAGCAATTGTTACACAGGCCAAACAAATGGAAAAGGATGGAGCATTTAATCTAGCGGATATGCTCGGCGGTGGTGATATGATTGAATAGATATTATTGCTATAAAAACAACTTTTTAGAAAAGTCCCGTTTTGGGACTTTTCTAATTATAGCTCTGCATGTGCCGCAGCCAAACGAGCAATAGGGACACGAAAAGGAGAACAGCTAACATAATCCAGCCCATTATCCCTGCAAAATTGAATAGAAGCAGGATCACCACCATGTTCGCCACAAATTCCGATCTTAATGTTTGACCTCGTATTACGTCCATGTTTCACTGCTAATGATATCAGCTTTCCAACACCATCCAGATCAATACTCTGGAAAGGATCCTGTGGTAGGATTTTATTATCAAGATAATCCGGTAAAAATGAACCAATATCATCTCTGCTGAAACCAAAGGTTGTCTGGGTAAGGTCATTTGTACCGAAGCTAAAGAATTCTGCATGATTGGCTATTGCATCTGCGGTTAGGCAAGCTCGTGGAAGTTCGATCATTGTGCCCACAAGATAATCTACATCCACCCCTGATTCTTCTTGAATTTTGATTCCCACATCACGAATTATTTTTTCTTGATTCACGAATTCTTCTACAGTGCCTACAAGAGGGACCATGATTTCGGGGAACACCTTTATTCCTTCTTTGATTAATTCTACCGCCGCTTCCAGAATTGCCCTGGTCTGCATTTCTGTGATTTCCGGATAAACGATTCCGAGACGACAGCCACGATGACCCAACATAGGGTTTAATTCATGAAGATTGGCTATACGCTTTTCAACCTGAGATTTCTCTATATTAACATGATTGGATAGCTCTTGGATTTGATTTTCTGTAAGAGTCATGAATTCATGTAAAGGAGGGTCCAGTAAACGGATGGTAACTGGAAATCCGTCCATGACCCTTAAGATGTTTTTAAAATCGTGTTTTTGGTAGGGAAGCAACTCCATTATTGCTGACTTTCGTTTTTCGCGTTTATCGGTTAAAATCATTTTCCGCATGGCCATTATACGTTTTTCATCAAAGAACATATGCTCTGTTCGGCATAGACCGATGCCTTCAGCCCCAAACGCAATGGCCTGACGTGCATCATCTGGTGTCTCTGCATTGGTTCTGATCTTCAGCCTGCGGGATTCATCAGCCCAGGCCATTAATTGTTTGTATTCTTTATGTGTTCCCGGGTCTGCTGGAATTAAGTTCAATTGGCCTATATAAATTATTCCTTTAGTGCCATTCATGGTGATCCAATCACCTTCCTTTAGAGATGTATCACCAATTTGGACCTCTTTTAATGATTCATTTATATACAGATCGCTACAGCCAACGATGCAACATTTTCCCCACCCCCTGGCAACCAATGCTGCATGGGATGTCATACCGCCCTTTGCTGTCAGAATTGCCTCCGCAACATGCATACCGTGAACGTCCTCAGGGGATGTTTCATCCCGTAACAAGATTACTTTTTCACCTTTGCGATACCAGGATTCAGCGTCATCTGCTGTGAACACTAACCGCCCTGTTGCACTACCAGGCCCTGCCGGCAGTCCTTTTCCCAAGATGGTCGTGTCTTTTTCAATTTTTGGATCTATAACAGGGTGTAACAGTTCATCCAGTTGTTCAGGTTTAACACGCAATATCGCAGTGTTTTTATCGATCAAATCTTCGTTAACCATATCCACAGCCATTTTTATGGCAGCACCACCATTGCGTTTGCCCACTCGGGTCTGAAGCATCCATAATTTTCCTTCTTGAATAGTGAACTCAATATCTTGCATATCGTTGTAATGCGTTTCAAGATTAGTGCGTATTTTAGACAGTTGACTGTAGAGACTGGGCATGCATGACTCTAGAGAAGGTAAATCTTGTGTCTCTGGTGTCTTTGTCTGCTCATTAATAGGATTAGGCGTACGCAGACCCGCTACTACATCTTCTCCCTGAGCATTCGGTAACCATTCACCATAGAAATGATTCTCTCCTGTAGCAGGGTTTCTCGTGAAAGCTACACCTGTAGCAGAATTTTTACCCATGTTGCCAAATACCATAGATTGAATATTTACTGCTGTACCCCATTTATCCGGTATGTTTTCAATGTTGCGATAGCTGACAGCCCTTGCACCATTCCAGCTCCTGAATACTGCCTCAATACTTCCCTGTAGCTGTGTTTCAGAATCGTCAGGAAATTCTGCTCCCAGGGTGTTTTTGATCTCTTGTTTATAAGATTCTGAAATATATTCCCACTGTTCTGCAGTAAGGTCTGTATCGTTCTTTAATCCGTTCTTTTCTTTAAATGTGTTTAGAATATGCTCTAGTTTCTGCCGGATGCCTTGACCATCAGGAGGTTCGATACCAGAGGATTTTTCCATAACCACATCGGCATACATACTTATAAGTCGCCTATATGCGTCATAAACAAAGCGAGGATTCTCTGTTTTTTTAATTAGTCCTTGAATAGTGTTAGTAGTAAGTCCAATGTTTAATACAGTTTCCATCATTCCAGGCATTGACTGTCTTGCACCGGAACGAGCAGAGACCAATAGAGGATTTTTTGTATCCCCGAAACCAGAACACATTATATCCTCGATACTTTTTAAGGCTTTATCAATCTGAGGTTCAAGCTCTCTGGGGAAATTTGAATCATGGTCATAATAGTATGTGCAGACTTCAGTGGTAACTGTAAAGCCTGGCGGAACCGGTATCCCCAAATGGTTCATTTCTGCAAGATTGGCACCTTTACCCCCTAAAAGGTCTTTCATATTGGCCCTTCCATCAGCCTGCCCATTTCCAAAAGTATAAACGTATTTCATATTTATTGTTCTAAGTGGAGATTAATCTTTGAATAAGGAAAGAACCAATTTAATCTCGATTTGTGATAGATTATTTATAAATATTTGAGATCCAAGGGCTTAGTTTGTATTTATTTTCAAGTTCGGTTGCTACCCGTTTTGCCACGGTGATCATTTTGTATTCGCCGTGGCGAACACGATACCATATTTCACCTTTAACATCTACACTAGTAACAATTGATGGATACCCAGCATTATTCAATCTATCAGCCAGCAGGGTTGCATTATTTCTATTTTTAACAGAACTTATTTGAATTGTGTAATACTCGGTTTTTATGCCTGTTTCTTCTTCTGTAATATCTTGATGTTGTTCTGGATAGGGAGCACCTATAATGGATACAACCCAGGGCTCTAATGGGTAAGCCTTTCTTATGATGTTAGCTGTTTTATTGGCTTTTCCTCTTGAATTATATTTTCCGATCCGTACTCTCCACCACAAACCGCTGTTGCCGTAAAATTCATTCAACTGAGTGTCAAATCCCAATGATCTGATATTATTGACAAGATCCAGAGCATAAACACTATCCTTGAAAGAACCTACTTGAACACTGAATAATTGGTGTGCATTTGATAAAGATGCAACCCCATCTGAAATAGATTTTTTGGTTTTTTCGACTAAGACCTTTTTCCTCATTTCTCCATGGTCAGAGTCTGTTTTTCGTGATGATTGTACACTGTTTTGTGCTCTCTCTGTGATTTTTGGTTTCATCTTATTGGAACGTGGGGTTCTAAGTTTCTTATTTGAAGCATTTTTTGGTGATTTTCTTTTTCGAGAATCTCCCGGTTGTTCATCATCCGAAACTTCAACTAAATATATGGCCATGGCCCAACCATGTTGTTTGTTGAATTGCACATCATAATAAACTGCCACCATTCCAGCAGATCTTTGCACTGTCATTTTCCGTTTGGCTTTTAGAGTAGTGAATTCTGGGATTTCTGCTATCACATTTCTGGCATGGACATCTTCATAAAGAAAGGTTTTTTTCTTGGTAACAAACCTTTTGTTTATCGGTGTGATCTCATCGCTCTTTTTCCAGCATCCCGTTTGATTAATAGTGATAAATAGGAGTGATACCAGTATTAATAAATTGTAGTAAGACGGATTTATCCTTTTCATAGATATAAGATGAAATAATTTTAAAGCGATGTGCTACAGCAGTATTTACTCTGCTGGCCTGGAAATTAACAAGGAAGAATAATTTAAAAAACCGGAGAGAAGTAACGAATTTCCTTTAAGTTACCTTTGTTATTATAAAAGTACCATTTATCGACCATTTTCCCATTTCTGTAAGTGCCCTGCATTTCTTTGCGTGTACGCTCTGTATTCCACCAACTGGTCCAATCGGCATCCTTTTTCCCGTTTTTATAATGTCCCTCTGTGACCCGCCCGTCGCTGAAATAAGCGGTCCATTTTCCTTCTTTTACTCCTAAGCTAAAGGTGCCCTCTTGTATTTTGTTGGTCATTTCATCATAGAATGTCCATTCTCCGTCAGCATTTCCATCTAACAATGTACCATCTTTTTCTTTCGCACCATTCTCATAATAGAATATCCACTGACCGTTCATAATACCGTTCTCATAGGTTCCCTGTGATTTTATTTGCTGATTGTCATACCAAAACGTCCAAAACCCGTGTTTCTTTCCATTTTTCCATGCTCCCTGCTCTTCTTTTCCACCACTCCAGGGTAGATCTGGTTCCGGGTCCGGAACATCAACCAAAACCACCTCCGGCAGGTCCTTACCCATATACCACCTTATCCATGGTCCATCTTTTTTCCCATTTAAGGTCCTACCGAGAAATAGATATCCCTCGTCCTCATTTTCGTCAGCGATAACACCAGTAAAAGGAATATCATCATCTATTTTGAAGTATAGGTCTTCTACGGTTTTTAATCTAGACCAACCCACATGTTCTAGATCGGTACCATAGTCAAAATTAAAATCCTCTTTGCCTTTTGTATTCCAATACGTCCAGACACCATCTGGTTTACCTAATTTAAGATATCCTTCTTTCATCTTTTCCCCGTTCTCGTAATAATGAGTAGTAAGTCCGTCACGCATACCTTTTTGATGAAATCCGTGCTCCTTGATTTGTTCGCTATTAGCATACCAAATGACCCAAGGTCCCTCTGGGGCATCTGCCTTGTAAGTGGTCATTCTGGCACGATAATTATTTTCCCAAATGGTTGTAGGTCCATCCAGCATGCCATTTTTATAAAAATGTTCCCAATCCTTTGTCTCAGTAGTTAACCATTTAGTAGATCGTCCGTTCAGTTTACCCATGTGATATGTTTTTTCTTCTACTACGGAGCCATCCGGATTGTACCACAGCCACAGCCCATTCATTTCGCCTTGTTCCCAAGCTCCTTCAGAAAATTTAATTCCCGTATCAAACCAATATGTCCAAGAACCATTTTTAGAGCCATTGATATAGTGACCTTCTTTTTCTTTGTTATCATTTAGGTACCACCACCAATTCCATAGTTCCTCATCATCTTCTGCCTTATAGGTACCACCTCTATAACTCCAATTGCCATCAGTGAACTCTAAGTTGCGGTCATTTTCATACCAAAAGGTCCATTTTCCGTGAGGTACGCCTTTTTTGTGACGTTCTTCGCGTTGCAAATGCCCGTTTGTATACCAGTATTTGTAAAGACCATCAACTTTTCCAAAATCAAATGTTCCTTGTTCTTTATGATAACCATTATCATACCAAAAGGTCCATTCACCATGTTTTTTCCCACGGTAGTATTGCCCATCGATTTCCATTTGGCCATTTCGATGCCATTGTACCCATTGTCCATCTCGCTTTCCAGAAGAAAAACGACCCAAGAGAAGCAAGCCTCGTGCCCCCCCATTTTCTTCTACAACGCCAGTATAAGGAGTGTGTCCACCAACCTTATAGAAAATACCGTCACGCTCTTCAAGGTCTCCTATACCTACCCGCTCTAATCCGGTACCAAAATCAAATTTTAACCACCTTCTTCCATCTGGTTCCCAATAGGTCCAAATACCTTCAGTCTCTTTCCGGCGAAATATTCCTTCTCGACTTTTTTTACCATTGTCATACCACTCAATGATTTTTCCATTTATTTCATTATTGACATAGGTTTCTTCAAGTTTTTTATGATGTTTGTCTCCATCAAACTGGTTCCACTGCGTCCAGACACCATGTTTAGTATCGTTTTTATAATGCCCCTCTTTATCTTTTAATCCATCCCGTCGCCACCAAGCCCAATGACCATCCTTTGTTCCTTCGTTATGTTCTTCATAGCGTTGTATAGTACCGTTATCATACCAAAAGGTCCATTTCCCATGTGGTTTGTTTTGAATATATTCGGTCTCCATCACTTTTATGTTTTCATTGTTCCATTTGACCTGCAGCCCATTTTTTAAACCATTATCATAATTTGTTTCTTCTGTTTTACGACCATCATCCGCCCAATATGTCCATTTATCATGTAGTTTATTATTAATGTATTCCCCAGTTTGCTCTTTTACAATACCATTCTCATACCAGGATGTAAAAGGACCATTCAGCTTCCCTTTTGCATATGTAGATTGTAGTTTCTTGTTTCCGTTTGGATACCAGGATGTCCAAATGCTATCTCGCTCTCCGTTAATGAATTTTCTCTCCTTTTTCTTTGCGCCATCATTATGCCATTCTATCCAGAGTCCATCCTGTTGCCCATCAAGAAAATAGGTTTGTTCTTTATTGATACCGGTCTCATAATACCAGATCCAAGATCCCTCCTGTTTTCCATTCACATAGTTCCCCTCATCTTTTTTATTGCCATTCTCATACCAGTGAATCTGGGAACTATTTAATTTTCCAAGAGCATAATTAAGCTCTTCTTTTCTATTGCCATTAGCGTACCAGGATGTCCAAGTACTATCACGATTCCCGTTAATGTATGAGCCCTCCATCTTGATTTGTGGTGGGTCATAGAATGTGTCACCGTCTAGGTCAATGACCACTGTTTCTGTAGAATCCCAGATGCCATTATGTTCCCCTTCGTCACCTGTGTTCGGTTCTTGGTCCTCACCATCATCAAGGAATACCTCACCCTCGTACCAATAGGTCCAATTCCCTTCCCGAACACCATTGGTATACCTTCCTTCGGTCTCTTTGGACCCGTTAGGATGTTTTGTTATCACTAGGCCATCATTCTGGGCTATCACCAGAGACAAAAGCATAACAGCGAAAACAAGATGTTTACGTATTTTCACGAACATATTTTTTAAAAGGGGTATGTTGGATGAACTGAGATTCATCCCCCTCGGATTCCTTTTATCTCCAGAAGTTAAGACAACCGAGGCATAAAGTCAAAAAAATGCGAAAATATTAATTTTTCTTGTTGAGGCGGAGCCAGAAGCTTTGACCGAATTTATCGTTCAGGTTAATTAATCCTTCATTGGCATTATTTGTGCCTAAGAAGGTCGTTTCTGTTTCAAATTTATTGTTGGTCCTCAGGTAACCGCCACCATCTTTCCCGTTCCCGATATAGGTGGTCATTTTACCGAACTGGTTATAGGTACGTAAATAGCCACTGCCTAAAAATGTTCCTGTTTCACCTGTAAGATCATAAATGCGCAATTGGCCTGAGCTATCAGCACCCGTACCTATGTAAACACTTTCTTGTCCATTGAAATTATAAGTTCGTAAATATCCACCACCACTAGTACCTGTTCCTAAGAAAATTGTACGCTCACCAAATTGATTATATGCCTGTATATAACCGTCTCCTAAGTATGAACGCGTTTCTCCTTCTTTATCATAGATACGTAATTGGCCAGAATTATCAGAGCCAGTACCAAGATAAGATGTTTCCTTTCCATCATTATTGTAGGTTCTGATATATCCCCCGCCCATACGACCCGTTCCGACATAGGCTGATTCGTCACCATTACCATTATAGGCCCGAAGATATCCCCCGCCATCTTTTCCTGTCCCGACGAACAAGGTGGGCTCACCGAACTGATTATATGTCTGCATATAACCATTCCCCAAATATCCCATGATTACCCCTCGATCATCTTCAACAGTGATACTTTTTACCACCAAATGACCGAGTTCATCGGTCTCGGATCTGAACCCATAAACAGCTAAGAAAAGCAGAGTAATCAGTATACCAATTATTATGCTTTTGATGTCAATGACCTTCATAAGACCTCCAGGTGTTTACTGTCATCGAGGTAACAAACGGTGAATTTACTCATATTCATAAGTTATTACGCTGATTGGTATTGTTTCATCATCTTTCCCGGGGCGTAGCATATCATAATTGTGAATTTGAATTAACCAGCCTTTTGCATCATAAGATATATTTCTTCTCTGTGTAAGGCGACTTTTATTATCAAAATATTCCTCAATAATAGGCTGTTGATACTGGTTTAAATATGTTTCTGTACGAGAAATAAGTTTTTTGGAAGAATCCGCTTGAATCTCTGTTATCCGTGATTTTGTGTCATGATATATACGGTTGAGTGTTTCTGTTAGTATACCTTCTGATTGGAAAGTGTTGACCTTGATATTACGCCCATAGAGATCGTATTCGTAGTTCTTAGATTCATGAGCTCTTCCGAACCGCTCCACACTGATTTCTTCATTCAATGATCCGGAGTCATTGTATGTGTAGGTAGTTCTGAACATCAACGATGGGTCAAAATACTCCTGTTCTTTATTGTGAAACCCAGTGCTATCAATTCTATAAGTGGTTATTTCAATAACAAAACCATCGTACAACTCTTTGTGTTCCAGTATCGAACCCGTAGAATCATAGGAAAAGATTTCTCCCCAGGTTAGGTGGTTCGAGTTCTTTACAGAATGACTTTTCTCGATATTAATAGCTTTTGATGGGTCAAATCTTATTTTTTTCCGGATTCGCATTAATTCATCAAATTTATAGAATTCTTTCCATTTTAATGAATCTTCTTCCGTGTACAATGCTTTACTAACAAGTTGCCCACTTAAATCATATTCGTATTTGAATTGCATCAACAACTGTCGCTTATGTGTCCGTATTAGTCTAGTACCACTACGAGGCCCGCTAACGTAAGCATATTTTTTTTTTAAAGGAATATTGTGTACGTATAATGTGCTATCAAGAATTTGATTGTTATTATTATAACGCACCACCGTTGAATATTCTAACTCCCTTGTTTCCGTTCCAAAACTTTGAGAAATCGAATATGTTTTAACCGTTTTTGTACGAACGCCTGTTAACGCCATTATGAGGCATGAAATGAAAGAAAGGGAAATAATTCTAATATGCTTCATCCTAATAGTTTAGCCGCCCCCTGATTTAATTCAAACTGGGAATTACACATACATGAGTTTGGACAAATATCCAATAAACAACTATATATCATTAACTTCAAAAGATAATTCCATTATTATTTAACGTAATGTATAAAATTTTTTTAAGTGGTTAATATATCAAGATAATTATAATCAAAACCTTTCATATAAAGTAAAAGGTTAATTTATGTTGAATTCTTTAAATGTCTAAAATAAAGAGAGATAGACATAATTATTTTAATATTGACATTAAAAAGAATAATGTTATAATATACGACAATCGGCTTTTGCCGGTTAAATAAAGCGGAGCCCATAATGAGAGGTAGAATAACATATCTATTACTATTTGTGCCTATGCTAACCATATTGGCATCGGAATCTGTGCTCAAAGATGTTAAGTACAACATAAAAAGTAATGGTATAATGTTGAGTTTGAATTATACGCACCCGATTCCAGATGATAATATCATTGGATGGAAATCTGACAGAAATTGGCTTTATCTAACTCTCTTAGGCGTTAAACCTCCAGAAAACCACACACCAAAACCAGTTTTCAGCGGACATATCAAAGAGATTGTTATAGATGATTTTGATGAATCTGTACAGATTGCTATCTTGATGGAAAAACCAATCCACTGGTATGATATTATCAATTCACAAGGTTCTTCATCTTCCGTGGTTTTTATACATACTGAATTGAATGAATCACAGATTGCAAACATAAAGAGACATTTAGATCAAAAAGGGGAATCGGTCTTTTCTCATGTACGGCAGCAAGGATTTCCTGCCTATAACACCAATTTTAAGAGTGCCTTTGAAAAAGCTCGTATGGAACTGGGACCTAATGCACTCTTCAAATACAAAGGGAAACTGTATCACACAAATCATCCTAATGAATCAACCGGAGAATTAATATCTGGCCTCCAAGAAAAATCAAAATCGCTTACTGATTATTTTGACCGTTATGCAATATCTTACAAAGAAGATAATGAGGCTGAGTGGGACGACGGACTGACATTCCAAACAGATGATTCTGAAAGACTTCCTGAGCAACAACCAGATGAGTATTTTGTTGAAAAGCAATCAGGTGAGGAATTAGTAGAATGGGAAAATTTTACTGAACATCAGGATGAGCCATATTCTGAGGATGAATTGATGGCTGAACTGAATGATTATTCTTTCACTAGCGATGAGATAAAAGGGCCAACAGTAGAATCTCAAAGATCATCTTGGTGGGAGAGACTCCCATTTTTTTCCAGAGCAGAAAATAATATTCTAAGGAAAAGAGCAAGAGCTAATGATAGATATCTCTTAGTTGGTCAATCTGCGATAAGAGTAGATACAAATATTGATGGGGTACCTATTTATATTGACGGGCGATATGTGGGACACACACCTTTGTCAAATGCTATCCGGGTTGAACCAGGCTGGCACCAGGTTAGCGGATTTTCACCCCAATATCTGATGTATCTGAACACGGGTACGATTTCCTATGTAGATAATGACCCCATGCTCCATAACCAAATGTTTGGGACAGAGACCGTTTATGTAGAATCCGGGAAAATCGCAAGATCGGAAATGAGATTTGATTATGTAGGACCGTCCTTGCCTGTCAAAAGGAAAAATGGTGGATGGCTTGTAGGATTCCCAGTTGTTGTTTTATTCTTTCAGCTTTTAGCCTGGGGAGCAACATAATCTTACATTAGACCTCACTGATTCTATCTTATAGTTTGTCGTATATATCGTTCCAATTTTCACCTAAAACAAACCTGCTTATTTCAAAATATGCACTTTTTAGAGTTAATGGTCATTGATGGTTCAACATATTTTATAGAACCTAATAGTCTTGGGTTTTTCAAATAGTAGGTATTTTTGAATTTGTTTTCTAAAAATCAAAAGGCTATCAGGGCAAAGACCACACCTACAACCGGAACCAATATTGAAAATATATAGCTATTTTTGTAAAATCGACTCTAATAATTATTAATGAATTTATATATAAAAAAATTGTAACATTTTATAATAGGAGAAAATATAATGGATTCATATAGAATCATTCACTTGTGAAAATAATATTCTTTATTGAATTGTAATTAATATGGTTTAGGAATGGGAGTTGACAACCAGATTTCTTCTTTTATTTTATCTCAAATCGTAAATCATCAATATCGGAAGATAGGTATGGAAGAAGAATGCATCATATATACAAAGGATCTCGACAGATTACCAGTGAATCCAACCACACAGTATTCTGCAACTGATTTATTGAATGAGATGAACCTGCTCACAGATCAGAATGGAATATATTCTTTGGAACCCGGTGGACAGCTTGAGTGGTCCAGCCCCCCATATGAAAACTTGAACGATTTGTCCATAGCACAGTTAAGACATCGCAAACTGTTGGATGATGTTACAGGTCATCATGATTTAATTGTTCTTCATTGGGGATTAGAACCAATCTTATTCCCTGATGATATTGATTTGATTCATCAGTCCAAGTACCAGCTTATGAATGACCACATGGAGAAAGTTAATACACATGGGAAATGGATGATGCGTAATACTGCCAGTATTCAAGTGAACATCGATATCACGAGTAAGCAAGATGCAGAGAAAATGGGTTTTTTAGCCGATTGTCTGCATCCTGTTTGTGCCTATCTTTTTGCTAATAGTCCGTTTTATAAGAATGAGCCAGCTGGTACAAAAAATATCCGAAATATAATTTGGGAACAAACAGATAATCATCGTTGTCGGAATCTGGTTGACCACGGTATTAGTTCCCCTAATGATTTTATAAAAAACTATATTGATTATATGATGGATATCCCGGGAATTTTTCAGCTCAATTCTAAGAATGTTCTTGAAAATACTGATGGAACATTAGGGAACCGACTAGAATATTTATATGCTAATGGTAAAATTCGGAATGCTGATATTCAGTTAGCTCTCCATCAAGTATTCACTAACGTTAGGTATAAACACCTTGTAGAAGTTAGAGGAGCAGACCGGCCGCCATTGGGCCATGAACTGGCACCAATCGCATTTTGGGCGGGCTTACTTACAACCGATAAAACGCGTGAAAAAGCTCTCGACGTGGTTAAACAATGGTCAAGCCAAGAACGCGCTTCTTGGAATAAATCGGCTTTGAACTTGGATTCATCTCAGATTGGGCCAAATGGGAAGTCATTTGAGTATTGGAACAAATGGGCTGGAGAACTAGCTTTGGAAGGGTTGGCCGAAAGGGGGAAAAATGAAGAATCACATTTTAAACCCTTTTTTGAATCTGTGCTCTCTGATGGGCCATTTAGTTTACAGGTCCAAAATGATTTTGCAGATAGAGAAATATTATTGAAAGATTATCTTAATGAATAATAAAACACTGCATAATCTGATATGGGCCCCTATTTTCCTTATTGGTCTGGTTACAGTTCTTTTAGGAGTTGGTTGGCTATTTTATCCGGAACCCTGGATTTTAGACCGTGCTCCAAATGAGGTTATTTTAAAAACGCCTTTTAAAGAACTATTCGCTGCTGATATTAATCAACATCTACCTGATTATTTAAAAATGATTTACAGATTCTTTGGTTGGTGGGTAGTTTCGATTGGTCTGCTTTTGCTGACATATGTTTACGTTACCCGCATTGGGACGCGTTTGGCAAGAAATGCTATACATACTATGATAACGATTGTACTGTCAGGTGTCTATCTAATGATTTTTCGTTTTATTCCAACAACACCTTTTTTATATGGTATTTATAGTATGACAACCCTTTTATTGCTTAGTCTGTGGGCATCTAAGCAGATTAATCAATCCTAAAAAGAATTGTTTCTTTATTCACCAGTCTAGTTCAGTTTAATTTCCATCAATGGTTTATAATGATTATTCCCAAAATATTAATTTGGTAGCCATCAAGAATATCATTTAGGATTATAATCTGATAGTAATTCATTCTTACTCTTACATGATTTTAGGTTCTTTAAAACAGTAGATTAATTCTTTTATAGATAAATAAATGAATGATTATTTAGAAAGAAAATCAGTCCCTTTTCTCTCTACTGAACGCACGGATCAATGGTGGATAGAACCATTATGGACAGGATTAGGGTTTCTTGGGTTTGTTGTTTACACCACTTGGGCCATGTTCCAGGGTGATTATTATTGGTGGAGCGCGCACCAAGATGGATTTGGTGGGTACTTGTCACCCTTTTATTCACCTCTTTTATTCATCAAAGAGGGCGTAGTAGGTGCTGCCCCTCTAGGGCATGCACTGTTTGGATCTTGGCCAAATTGGTGGCCAAACTTAATTCCAGCAACACCAGCTATTTTGATT
>ERZ651768.1509-NODE-1509-length-16981-cov-2.854295_pt1 | contig 16981 bp, 14 predicted proteins | sample MGYA00514754_ERZ651768 | MGnify/ENA metagenome assembly ERZ651768
TCAGCCTCATCACCCTGCCTACATGCGTGCTTTTGGAGATCTGGTTCCAATCCCTAAAAATGCAATCAACTAAAATCGACTGGAGCAAATACCAGACTCGGCCCTGCTCCTACCATGACCTAATCACTCCCGAACAGAAAAAAACTTCGCACTGGCCCGATGTTTATACCAGTGGCATTAGAGTCTCCTACCTACTTCACCACTAGCCGTGGGGACAATGAGCAATGGCTCTGTATACGCCTAAAAAGAGTTATCTCGGCTGAACGAGCCACATTAAATGGAGCTTGTAAATTTGGTTTGTCCACCTTTTCTTACCACCAGACTTATCTAATTTCCCATCCCCAAAATGCTGGGAAAACCATGGCCTATCAATAGAAATTTTCGGTTAAAATAGTTGAGGGGGTATCATGCGAATCTTCAGTCTATCCAAAATATCACAGCTATGGATTCAGGCCACGGTGATGATGTGTCTGGTTTTGTTTCCGGCTTGCGGCAAAGACCTGGAGAAAGAAACCTTCGATGTCTACCTCATCGACAAAGAGGGCCAGGAAAAAAAAGTCGACACCGTGACCGGCATCTCACAATGCCGGATGAAGGCGGAGAACCTTGCCCTGTATCAAAATTATATCGAATACGATTACCATTGTTGCCTCAAAACCCCTGACAACTCCTGCGCAGAAAAACTTAAATGACCGGTCATGACCACCTTAGGAAACATTGGAATCAGGTATATCCGTATATAGCTTGTTTGTCTCGTTGGCAATTTTTCCATGAAGATACAGGATCAACCAGCGTTTACCGCCTTCCTTGACAATTCCCATCGCCACATCACGAAACAGGATTGCGGGTTGTTTTTTCTGCAGGGTTTTAAAAATTGTTTTTGACCATTTCGCAGCACGGCCCACCTGATATTTTTTGGCCCAGTCGAACAGCTTGCTTTCGGCAAAAGGAACCGCCACCTCTCTCGCCTTGATTAAATAGCTCAACCGGAGGCCGAGCATTTTGTTCAGCACCGGTTTCCGGCTTAAATTTCCGACCCATTCCAGATAACCGCTTTTCAGCAAATCATAAACCCGGACTTCATATAAAGGTGCAGAGGACTGGGGATACCAAACTCTGGCAATATTTTCAGCCAAAGAAATATAGAGTGATTTCACTTCCGCCCACGGCAGGGGTTTCAGCGAAAATAATATATTTTTTCTCGACGTTTCCACGACTTCACGGACCTCATCCGGCAAAGACGGATCCAACTCATCCTGCAACTGATCCATTTCGTCCAGCAGGGTTTCCGGCTCGGGGATCTCATCCGCCCGATGTTCTCCATAAATTTTTATCGCTGATTCTCCCACAAATAGCATCCACTGAACCCACAGCGCCCGCACCGTCATCAGTCGGACTCGAAGCTTGAAGAAAGCCGGGACAAACGATGGACCGCTATTTTTTTTATTCGCTTCAAAACCAGGCATCACCTCCCGCAGACGGAATTGAGTCAGCCTTTCCAGGCCGGGAATTTCCAGCATATCCAGGATTTGCCGGTTCACCTCCAGAAAAGCTGAGAGCACGTTTCCGATCCGGGCTTTTTCCATCGGTGCCTTCTCATCGGGATAATAAATGGTGGCTACCTGAGAGATCAGGCGCAATGTATCGGGCAAAAACCGCAAACCCTCTTCGTAGAAAAGTTTTTCTCTTTGGTAACGGGAACAAGTTTCCAACACCACTTCCAATGCCTGACTCTCCTGAAAAGAAATATTCTCACACTTCCTGTGCTCAAATTGTTTTTGCCGGGCATCCATGGACCGCCAAAGGCAAAAAATTCCCCGGCCCTCCTGCCAGAAAAAAACAACGCCACAACCTGCAAGCATGAGGCCAGCAAGCCCGGTGCCTACGCCCAATTCAAAAAAAGTCATGATCGCTTTTTTCTATACGTGAGAAGAAACATTGGTATTATATGAGCAGATTTTCATGCTTTATATTTTCCACCGTTTCTAATTGTGATCGGCTCAGCCTCTGCTATGAACCGTCAAAAACTGTTTCTTAAATTTTTTCCGATACTCCTTATAGGTATGATTTTAACCCAATGCGGGAATAAGAATAGTAAAGAATATGTTCAGGAAGGAATCGAGTATAGCAAACAGGGACGATTTAGCAGCGCAAAAGAATCCTTTATAAATGCCATCGAAAAAGATCCCAAAAATATTGGGGGTTATTACGGGTTGGGAGGAATCTATAATCTTGAAAAGAAATATGACGATGCAGAGAAGGCCTTCAAGTCAGTCATCCAATTAGACCCCACCCACTTTGATGCCTGGTACAGCCTGGGCTATACCTATGAGTTGATGGGTAAAAAAGAGGATGCTGAAAAAAGCTATGAGAAATACCGCCGACTCAAGGGGGAATTGGATTCCATCATGAACAAGGAGAAGCCTTGAGGCCATTAATATTTTTTATCCTCCTATTCGCGTGGGTCAGCGCTTGCGCCCCTGCCAGCCAAAAGCATCGCAAGCGAACCCGAAGGGCTTACCCGATTGACCAACTGGCCCAGAAACAAAACCAAAATTCGAAACCCTCCAAATCGAAATCTACCCCCCAGAAGCAGAATTCTATTTTACCCGGTTCGGTGAAATCGTCTTTGCTTCCCACCATTTTGAACGAACAGGACAAGACTTTAATGATCCTGATCAATGCGGGAAAGTATCTTGTGGGTAAGAAAAAGCTTTCTACCCGTGGAACTCTAGTCAAAAACAAAGCCCCATTTACAAACCTGGCGGCGTTTTACATTGATCGGACGGAAATCACCGTCACTCAGTTCCGCAAATACCGACCCAGCTATGATGAAAAACTATATACCGGCGGAAAAGACTGCCCCAACTGCCCGGCAATGGGTATCAACTGGATTCAAGCGAGTAAGTATTGCCGATGGGCGGGAAAACGCTTGCCCCGAGAAGAAGAATGGGAAGCCGCCGCTCGGGGTGTCACCAGCTTTTCCTACCCCTGGGGGGAGGTGTTCCTTCCCCACCGCTCCAATTTACTGGGGGAAGAAGACGGACACCTTTTTTCTGCGCCGGTGGGCTCTTTTCAATCTGGCTCCAGTGCCAGCGGCGTGATGGATATGGCCGGGAACGTCTGGGAATGGGTGGACTCAAAAAAATCCACAAGGCCTCAGCCTGAAACCCGCATTGTCAAAGGCGGAGGATGGACCAGCGATGAAAAGCAGGCGCGCATTTCATTTCGCAACCATGTCAATCTTAAAATGAAGAATCCAACCTTTGGATTTCGTTGCACAAAATCCCTGGTTAAAGAAAAAGGAAATCGGGATGAAAATTAAAGGGCCAGGATGAATGCAGAGAAGCCAGCGAAGAACTCGCTGGCTGGACTCCTGCAGACATTCTATTCAGGTGGGGGGTGCTACTGAATCAGGAGCAACCCGACGTTGCTCCACAGGTCACACACTTCAAACAGGTTCCGTTTCGAACCAATGTCAAGCTTCCGCATTCCTGGCAGGCATCGCCTTCATAACCTTTCAGCTTGGCGATCACTGTCGTGGAGGTTGCGACTCCTGCAGACTGGGCCGCCATGGAACTTTTCTGAGCAATAGGAGCCATGGCACCATTACCATTTCCGTTGCCGTTGCCATTGAATGGAACCGTACCGGTTGCCGGGGAGATCTCTGCCACTGGTTCGGCTTTCGTGGAAGTTCCCGGGGACTCATTCGAATTAAATCCTACCTCATTGTCACTGGACTGCTGATTCTTTTTACCGATGGAATCGGCCCGCAAATCATCCGGAGTCACCTGGGCCAGATCGGTCCTGCCCAGATAAGTGATAGCCAGTTCCCGGAATATATAGTCAATGGTTGAAGTAGACATGGTGATCGCCTTGTTGCCGGTAACAATCCCGTTTGGTTCAAACCGGGTAAACACAAACGCATCGGTAAATTCTTCCAGCGGCACCCCATGTTGCAGTCCCAGCGAAATCGCGATGGCGAAGCAGTTCATCAAACTGCGGTATGCCGCGCCTTCTTTATGCATGTCGATAAAAATCTCGCCCAGAGTACCGTCTTCATATTCACCGGTTCTGAGATAAACCTTGTGCCCGCCAATGGAGGCTTTCTGGGTATACCCTTTTCTCCGATGCGGCAGGACTTTGCGCCTGTGCTCACGGACCACTTCAACGATCTGTTTGGCGACCTGCATGGCCGGGGCTTCATCTTCCATCTTCAACTGGTTAAAGCTTTCAACCGCCACACTGTTTAAAGGCTGGCTCAGTTTGGAACCATCACGATAGATGGCAGTTCCCTTCAACATCAGTTTCCAGCTCAGTATGTGAACCCGCTCCACATCGGCAATGGTGGCATCGTTGGGCATATTGATGGTTTTGGATATCGCGCCGGAAAGAAATGGCTGGGCCGCCGCCATCATGCAGATGTGAGCCTCAGGCCGGATAAAACGTTTGCCATACTTTCCACACTGGTTGGCACAATCGAAAACAGGATAATGGCGCTCTTTCAGATGGGGAGCGTTTTCAACCGTCATCCTTCCGCAAATGCTGTCATTGGCCCACTGGATTTCCTCTTCCGCAAAACCCAGATGTCCCAGCAGGCTGAAGCTTATGGAATCCAACTGCTGATCGGTCAACTTCAACACATCCTTGCAGAACCGCTCCCCCAGGACAAATTTATTGAACGCGAAGCTGATATCGAAAACCTTCGGCAATTCGAGTTGAATATTATCGAGCACTTCATCGGGAAAGCCTTTTTGGCGCAGGGAATTCCAGTTGATGTAAGGAGCGGACTCTAGGCTTCCCGTGCCCACGCAATATTCGACAATATCCTTGATCTCATCGGGTTTGTAACCCAGCCTTCGAAGCGCGCCTGGAACCGACTGGTTGATAATCTTGAAATAGCCGCCACCCGCCAGCTTCTTGTATTTAATGAGTGCGTAGTCCGGTTCAATGCCCGTGGTATCACAATCCATCAGCAATCCAATCGTACCCGTCGGCGCGATACAGGTGGTCTGGGCATTACGGAATCCGTTGCGTTCTCCCAGTGCCAGTGCATCCGCCCATTCTTTCTGGGCCGCGTCAAGGAGATAGGAGGGGCAGTGTTCCGCATGGATACCCTGCGGGAAAGTGGTGAGGCCGTCATACTCATGAACTTCCACGTTATGCGCCGCGCGCCAGTGGTTTTTCAGAACCTGAAGCATGGGGCTCCGGTTCTTCTCAAAGTTCGCAAAGGAGCCAAGTTCGCCAGCCATTTCCGCAGACATGGCATAAGCGGCTCCCGTTGTCATGGCGGAAATCGCGCCGCAGATAGCCCGGCCGTTTTCCGAGTCATAAGGAATCCCCATCACCATGAGCAGGGCTCCCAGGTTGGCATAACCAAGACCGAGAGTGCGGAAATCGAAACTCTTTTTGGCGATGGCCCGATTTGGAAATTGCGCCATGATCACCGAAATTTCCAGAGTGAGGGTCCACATGCGGCAGGCATGGCGATAGTTTTCAACCTCAAAAATACCCTTCTCTTCATCATAAAAACGCATCAGGTTGATGGAGGCGAGATTGCAGGCAGTATCATCCAGAAACATGTACTCGGAGCAGGGATTGGAAGCCCGGATTGGTCCGTCTTCCCGACAGGTATGCCACTCGTTGATCGTCGTGTGAAACTGGAGCCCCGGGTCAGCACTGGACCAGGCGGAATGGTTGACCTTTTCCCACAAATCCTTGGCCGGCAGGGTCTTCGCCACTTTCCCATCGGTTCTGCGGATCAGGTTCCAGTCTCCATCGCATTCCACAGCACGCAGGAACTCATTGGTAAGCCGGACCGAGTTGTTGGAGTTCTGGCCTGAAACGGTCAGGTAGCCTTCCGAGGTCCAACTGGTGTCGTACTCTTCAAACTCAATATCCTTGACCCCTTGCCGGGCCAGTTGTATGACACGATAAATATAATTTTCAGGAATAAAGCAATCCAATGCCTTGCGAATGGCTTTTCTCAAAGCTTTATTTTTCTGGACATCAAACCGGGTTTCTTCTCCTTCATCCTGGGACCAGCATGCCTTGATGATCTCTTTCAGACTCCGGCGGGTAATCCGGCTTCCTGCAGCAAGTGCGGCAACCTTGCGCTCTTCCTTGGCCTTCCATTCGATGTACTCTTCAATGTCGGGATGGTCCATGTCGAGGGTGACCATCTTTGCGGCGCGCCGAGTGGTTCCGCCAGATTTGATTGCTCCAGCCGCCCGGTCGCCGATCCTGAGAAAACTCATCAGTCCGGAAGACTTTCCACCGCCTGAAAGGCTCTCGCCATTGCCGCGAAGGTTGGAGAAGTTGCTCCCGGTCCCTGACCCGAATTTGAACAACCGGGCTTCCTGCCGCCACAAATCCATGATCCCGCCCTCGCCCACCAAGTCATCTTCAACGGAAAGAATGAAGCAGGCATGCGGTTGCGGTCGTTCATAAGCATTTTTGGATTTTTGCAGTCCCCCGATCTCCTTATCGAAATAATAATGCCCCTGGGCGGGTCCTTCCAGACCGTAGGCCCAGTTTAAGCCCGTGTTGAACCACTGCGGAGAGTTGGGCGCCGCCAACTGCCGGGCCATCATATATCGCATCTCGTCATAATAATTGCGCGCGTCTTTTTCACTGGTAAAACAATTGTTTTTCCATCCCCAATACGTCCAGCATCCGGCCAGACGGTGAAAAACTTGCTGGGATGTGGCTTCGCGGGCGAACTGCGCTGATTCAGGAAGCTGGTTCAATCCCTCTTCATCCGGTACCGATGGGCAGAGCCATTCAGGCAATCCGGGCTCGAATTTCTTTTTCAACCGGGCCGGAACCCCCGCCTTACGGAAGTATTTCTGCGCCATAATATCCACCGCTACCTGCGACCATGTGTCCGGCACCAAAACGTTCTTGATTTCAGAAACCAAAGAACCATCGGCATTAGTGATTTTAGAATCCCGCTCGACAAAGCAAATTCCCTCATAGGGATCCTGATGATCTTTGGTAAATACCCGGTCGATTAGCATAGAAACGCTCCGTATCGCTAATAAAATAAATTCAACAAATTGAATCAGTTATAGGTCAAAAGTTCAAAGGACAATTCCAACTCCAAGTTATCCTTTTCCCTTAAAAATTTTAGGTGCCTCTAACCACAAAATGTCTATATTTTGTGTCGCTCACTAAAATATATACAACATATAGGGTTGTCAACGAAATTCTAGGGTCCATGAAAAACTTTCTTTCAAGGCCGTAAAACATAACGGTTTCACCTTCCCCACCTCCCTCATATATAGACGAATAAAAAGCAAAAATCAATACCATGGCAAACAAAAACATTATTTTTTTAATATTGAGTTTTAAGGGAAATGAGATTTTCTGTGAATTAGCGGAGAACCTCCGCCTGCTAGCCCATATATTGCATGAGTATTATGCGGTCATGAATGAAAAGTATTGTCCAACACCCTCACCCCAGCCCTCTCCCTTCAAGGGCGAGGGAGCAAAAAATCCCTTCTCCCCTGGAGGGAGAAGGGTAGGTTGAGGGGGATTACATAAGATTAAGCCCACTCCTTAAATCATTTGTTTATGCTATATCCGGGCTAGCCACCCACTCCTACCCCTTACATGAGCGCTTGTATGAGTATTAAGGAAGAATATCACGGCCACCGGCCGCTGGCCGGCGCCTAGTGGACCAGTCAATCTTAAGCTTGCCGACAAACTCCATCAGGCGGAAGGGGCCTTCCTGGGTTCCTTCGGTCAGTTTGATGTGGGTGGCATCCACCACATCCTGGCCAAATGTCGGGTCAAGAGCCCGCCATTCTCCCACATAAACTTCCGGCCAGGCATGGTAGAGAAACCCGGAATATTCTTTGGAATACACCAGCCCGTTAACTATGCGAGTGGGAATCCCCACTGCCCGGGCCAGGGCCGTAAACAGATAAGTATGAGACTGGCATTCGCCCCGCCTTTCATGCAAGGCATCCAGCGCCGTCACGGTATCCACCAATTCCTTTGCCAAATTGCGGTGCACCCAGCGGTTGATATCTTTAGCTACCTGCCAGACATTACGATTGTCTCCGGCAAGTTCCCGCGCCAGAGCCCGGATCAACGGATGCCGGGCCTGGACTTGGGCCGAATCTTCCAGATATTTTGAATCCGGCTCCGGTTTTCCGAGCTCACTCGACAAGCTCTGTTCCGGTTCGGTTTTAACTTGCAACGTGGCCTGATATAAACCACTCGGCAGTTGTTCTGTCTTGATAATTTTTTGTCGTTGGTCTTGCGGAACAAAATCGGATGAACGAAGAGGCTGAAGGTGAAAGATGATTTCCCTCACCTGGTCCGACCGGTCGATCGGCCGGTCGGGTTTGACCAGACTCATGGTAATTATACTGCTGACCGTCAGCGGTTCATCGAGTTTCTGCGCCACTTGGGCAGACTCCTTAAACGATTCAAAGCCCTGGTTTGTGGTTTCCTTGATCACCGAACCGTCCCCGACCACCCACAGGGTGGTTTCGATGCCGCCGAATTTTTGTTTGATCACAAAAGTCTCAACGGGTTTGCCCTCGTACTCCAGGTTGTCCTTAAGCAGGACTTCATACTCCAGATCCACCAGCATCTGGAACGGCTCCAGAAATAGCGGCAGGGTTCCTTTTTGTCCAACTTTCAATCCGTCCGCAAGCAAGTTTAGAAGAAAGGTTGAGGAAGGAAGCGTCCCTGGGGGAAACTCAATGGACTTTTCCTTATCAAACCCCCGTGACTTAATCCGGTAGATAAGCCGATTGCCTTCCACCCTGCCTTCGACCTGTTGCCGGTGTCCGGTGATCTCCTGCAAAAGTGAGAAACCACGAAGCTTGAAATCCGGACCCAGCCGTGTCTTTTGATTGATGGTGGTCGACTGATCTATGGACTTTGAACGAATCTGAAAAAAAACCGTGGAGTCCACCTCAATGGACTTCGGGGTCCATCGAGTTTGCACCCGGGTAAAGCCCATCTTCCTGCCTTGAAAATAGGTTCCCATCCAGTCTTCCCGCTCCCCGGAACCCTGAAGCAGGGGGCCGCCCTGAAACAGGGGCTGGGCATAAACCGATCCACAAAATGCCCAAAGGATCAAAAAAATTTGCGTGAATAATTTCATGTCATTCAGGTTATCACACCCGGCGGAGCCAGCGTGACCCCTTAGCAGGGGAGGCTGGTAGTAATAGCTCTTTCAGCCGAGATAACTTTTTGCTAGCCAGATTAAGCTATTGCAGTAGCCACTGACCGTTTGACCGGATGAGTGAATACAGATGGGTGGCGAAGAAGCAGAAAGCGATGGCGGGTGCGGTAATGGGAATCAACCACGCAACCAACAACGCGACATTGATAAATCCAATCGCCATAGCTGATTTCGTCAGTGTCCTTATCAGGTAAGGCATGGGAAAGGGTGAAAGCATCGAAATGGAGTTTAGAAGTATCACTGTAATCAAGAGCGGTTCTGGAGCAAATTTATAATATTTTGCTGTCAGGAGTGATAAGAGCAGGTGCCGCATCAGTTCGTTGGTGGGCGATCCTGCAATGATTTTTTTTGGTGCCGTTAACCGGGAGGTAACACGTAGTAAGATCGCGGTTACCGCAAAAAGGCTGACTATGCTAAAGGCAATCCCATAGTGAATGCCAATTGCCATGACAATGATTATGTGAGCGACGGCATCGCAAACATTGTCCAATGCCGCGCCAAAATCACTCTTGAGATTCAGCTTGATGGCAAAAATACCATCGAGATCATCCATGATGTTGTTGTAGATGATCAAGGGAATCAAATATTGAAACCCGTCTTTAAAAAAGAGGATTGAAAGTGGCAGAACTCCGAGCAGGGAAACAATATTGGGTAGATTTTTGTATAAGAACCTCCAAATGAAGGACCTCTTCATCGGCTAATGTGGCTAGCGTTGTCGCTGGAGTGCGGTTGGGAACCGGAGCGAATTAGAAAAAAATGGTTGGTCAGTTCAGGGAAATCAATCCCCATTGCCCAAGGAATGCGCGTTATCCAAGGATTACCCAAACGCAAACCCCAGTATGCCAGATGTCCTATTATAGGAACCATTTGAAGATTCTCGGGCACATTCTCCTTCCATTTCTTGATGAGTTCGCAACCTATTTGCATGAGAATATAAGGTCCATTTAAACAGGTTTGGACCACTGTCAGATCGCATCTGTTGAACAGGCTGAGATAGGTCAGAACTGAACGGTAGACGGCTTGGTATTCTCCATCCCGTGTGATGGTTCCATTTCGCACGGTAGTTTCTCGGCATAGGATAACTCCTCCCGGATTAAGAAAAGACTTTAATTTTTTTAGCAGTGCGACAACATCATTTTCATTGAGATACATCAATAGTCCACCGAGGAAAATCAGTGAAAACCGGCCTTCAGGTTCATAGGACAGTACATCGCCTTGGATAGGGGTAAAATGATTGTAGGAAGAACAACGCTGCACCATGCTCTCAAACAATGGCGAACTGGCTTCAACGGCAATGACCTCCCTGAATCTCTTCGCAAAAAACTCTGCCCAATATCCAACCCCACTTCCCAAATCAAGCACGGCTCCAGTAGTATCAATCTTGGCGTTACGGATCAGTTGTTGGACAATAACGGACTCGGCACGGAAACGAAAACGCCCGGCACTGGCAGGGAAACCAAAACCCTCCATCATATAGGGACCCATGATGGAGGAATCTGCCTTCTTCCAATAGCTGTTAACAATTGAATAATCCAGTGTATTCGCGGCAGATTCCGTTTCACCGCTCATAGATGTTCACGCTTACTTTTGCAGGTTTGTGGCTTCAAAGTTTAAACACTGGAGAAAATATATTGATTTAGTAGGCCCCGAAACGCACATCATTTTCTCCGAAGATATCTTCAGCAATTAAAAGATCGGCTGGGGTATCAATTTCATACCAGCTGTCAAGATCAAAAATAACACCTTCCATAGAAAGACTGCCATCCGCTATCATCTCTTTGAAAACCACCTCGTAATAATCGTTCACCCTTTCAGAAGAGATACGATTGTCTAACCGTTCGATGACCTTTCGCCAACTATAATCGGATAGGCTATATATATTGACTGTTTTGTAGTGGATTGCATTTGTAGATCTATTCCCTCCCATTCCAAAGGTGCGAACTATATTCAGAGAATCCATAGTAATCGTAGTTCCATTCATCCAGGGTTGCATGTGTGAAACAGCAGTTTTATTTGGGTAGAGAAGATCCTTAAGTTGAGAGGACTCGAACACGAGATCGCTTTCGACCAAAAGAAAGGATTCCTCGATTTTGTTCCGAGCCAACCACAGGGAATAGATGTTATTGGTCGTTTGAAATAGCGGATTGGTTATAAATTCTACGGTCAGGTCCCCAGCATATTCGTTCACGAACCTTCGGATGCAGTGGTCCATATAGCCAACCACTATAACCAGCCGCTTGAATCCATTATCGCAGAGGTTATCGATCAATCGCTTAAGTATAGGGTGTCCATTGATTTCAATGAGGCATTTGGGAATAAAATCCGTCAAGGGCTGTAAACGATTTCCACTGCCCGCAGCTAACAACAACGCTGTGGTAACACGATTTCCCTTAAAATGATTATTGTTCATCATTATCCTTTTAAAGGGTTTGGAATCAATATTTTGAAAAAAACCAACTAATGCGGAGGTATGCTAAATGTCGCTGGGTAAGCAGTTTTCAGTTGCGTACTACGAAAACCCGCACCAACCCCATCACGAGTGGGGAAAGCCAATCCTTTCTTCATAATTAAGGGCCTGGAGAGTTCCAAGCCCCGCAGAAGCGCATCCAAGCCTAGAGCAGGCCGGAAACCTTAGAGAAAGATTTGTATGGGATAAAACTCTGAGGTAAATAAAGTATAGATCAAAAAGTGGTTTTTGTCTAGGGAGTCAGGCAACCCTATCCTGCGACAATAGAAGTAAATATTTTTAATACAATATAAAAGAGCTTATTTTAAGCCGCATTTATGCTGTTCTTAAAAAATTTCTCACGCCTCTTTGGCAGGCATGATAATATTTACGTTTTATCTTTTTAAGAAATTTCTGTTACAATATCTTATGATTGACCCCAAAAACGTCCCAACCTATCTTACTTTCGATGATGTATTGCTCCTGCCCGCCCATTCGAAAGTTCTGCCCGCAAACGTAAAACTCTCGACCCGGTTGACACGCAAGATCAAACTAAACTGTCCGTTGATCAGTGCCCCCATGGATACCGTAACTGAAACGAATCTGGCCATCGCCCTGGCCCAGGAAGGTGGAATCGGTATCATCCATCGCAGCCTTCCGCCGAACAAGCAACGCAAAATGGTCGACAAGGTCAAACGTTCGGTGAGCGCCATGATCCCCGATCCAATCACCATGGAGCCCGACCAGAAAATCAGTGAGGCCCTGGAAGTCATGCGGAAATACAACATCAAGGGCATCCCCATAACGCAAAACAAAAAGCTGGTGGGAATTCTGACCAACCGGGATCTCAGGTTTGAGAACAACCTCAACAAAAAAATCCGCGTCCTGATGACCAAAGACAACCTAGTCACCATTCCGGAAGGCACACATCTGGAAAAGTCCAAAAAAATCCTGCACGACAACCGCATTGAAAAACTGCTTGTGGTCGACAAAAAAGGCCACCTCAAAGGACTGATCACCATCAAGGATATTGAAAAAGCCGGGCAATTCCCCGATGCCGCCAAAGACTCCAAGGGCAGGCTGTTGGTGGGAGCCGCTTTGGGAGTAACCCAGAATCCTGTGGAACATATTGAAGATTTAATCCGCGTTGGGCTGGATGTTCTGGTGATCGACAGTGCCCACGGGCACTCGGAAAAAGTCCTGGAAACTATCCGGGAAATTAAAAAGACTTTCCCGAAACTCGAATTAATAGGTGGCAATGTGGCCACCGCTGAAGGCACCGCCGATTTGATTAAAGCCGGAGTGGACGCCGTCAAGGTTGGCATTGGCCCCGGTTCCATCTGTACCACTCGTGTGGTGTCGGGGGTTGGCGCACCGCAGATTTCCGCCATTGCCGAATGCGTTAAAGTGGCCGAGAAAAAAAATATTCCCATTATTTCCGATGGCGGCATCAAACTTTCAGGAGATATTACCAAAGCCATCGCCGCTGGGGCCAGCACAGTGATGATAGGCTCCCTGTTTGCAGGAACGGAAGAAAGTCCTGGAGAAAAGATTCTTTATCAGGGCAGAAGCTACAAAGAATACCGGGGGATGGGTTCCATCGCCGCCATGTCCCAGGGCTCTAGTGACCGGTACTTCCAGGAATGGGAGCTCTCTGGAAGCAAACTGGTTCCTGAAGGGGTGGAAGCACGTATTCCCTTCCGCGGCGCTTTATCATTCACCGTTCACCAACTGTTGGGGGGTCTACGCGCAGGCATGGGATATTGTGGAGCTCCTTCCATTGACGCTTTGAGAAAGAACGCTTCATTCATCAAGGTTACCGCGGCAGGACTTCGAGAAAGCCACGTCCACGACGTAATCGTGACCAAAGAAGCACCGAATTACAATATCGATTGAACCGCCTGAATTACTCCGGGCAGGCTAAACGGACTCCCGCATTGCCATGACCACAGACACCCTTCACGAACAGAAAATCCTCATTCTTGATTTTGGGTCGCAATACACCCAGAACATCGCTCGTAAAGTGCGGGAATGCCAGGTCTATTGCGAGATCCACCCCTGCACTCTGCCGTTCGATAAAATCAAAGATTTTAATGCGAAAGGCGTTATTCTCTCTGGCGGACCCGCAAGCGTTCTGGAAAAAGACTCGTTGCTTCTTGACCGAAGACTGTTTGAGTTGGGAACTCCCATTCTCGGGATCTGCTACGGCATGCAGCTCATCACCCACGTTCTGGGCGGCATGGTGGACCCTTCCTCGCATCGCGAATTCGGCAGGGCCGAATTGATGCTGAAAGAATTTTCCCACCTGTTCGAAGGGGTAAACAACAATTCCACTGTATGGATGAGCCATGGCGACCGCATCACAAAACTGCCGGACGGGTTCAAAGGCATTGCCTTCACCGGCAACTCGCCCCTGGCGGCCATTGAAAACCCGGTAGCACGGATTTACGGCCTGCAATTCCACCCGGAGGTGGTCCACACGGCGGATGGCGAAAAGATCCTTAACAACTTCCTGTTTAAAATCTGCCAGTGTGCGAAGAACTGGAAAATGGATTCCTTGGTCGATTTCATGATCAATGATATCCAGAGCAAAGTGGGGAACTCAAAAGTGGTTTGCGGGTTGAGCGGCGGAGTCGATTCTTCGGTCGCGGCGGTGCTGATTCACAAAGCTATCGGCGACAACCTGTACTGCCTGTTCATCGATAACGGATTTTTGCGGTCCGGCGAAAAAGATAAAGTAGAAAACACATTTCGCGACAACTTCAGCATCCACCTCGATGTCATCGACGCCGCCGACAAATTCCTGGAAAAGCTTAAAGGCATCACCGATCCGGAACAAAAAAGGAAATCTATTGGCAATACCTTCATCAAAGTTTTCGAAGAGGAAGCCAAACGCCTGGGCGACTTCACCTTTCTCGCCCAGGGCACCTTGTATCCAGACGTCATCGAGTCGGTCTCCTTCAAAGGGGGCCCGTCTGCGGTGATCAAGTCGCATCACAATGTTGGCGGCCTGCCGGAAAAAATGCAGTTAAAACTTCTCGAACCGTTCCGCGAACTATTTAAGGATGAAGTCCGTGCACTGGGGCGCGAGATGGGCATTTCGGATGAAATCATCAACCGCCAGCCATTCCCGGGGCCGGGCCTGGCCATCCGCATTCTTGGAGAAGTGACCCCTGAACACCTCGAGACCCTTTGCGCTGCCGACAAAATCATTTTGCAAGAAGTGAAAGCCGCAGGCTTGTATAACGATTTATGGCAATCGTTCGCGGTCCTGCTTCCGGTAAAAACCGTGGGGGTCATGGGTGATGCCCGCACCTACGAAAACGTTATAGCCATCCGCGCCGTCACCAGCACCGACGGTATGACCGCCGACTGGGCTCACCTGCCTTACGAACTCTTGGGAAAAATCTCAAACCGCAACATCAATGAGGTGCAGGGAGTCAACCGGGTGGTCTACGACATCAGTTCCAAACTCCCCGGAACTATTGAATGGGAATAAAGGGTCAATAGTAACTCTTTGATTTCCAAGTCGAACTAATTTCCACAAAACTTTTTCACCCAAAAGTCTGCCATTGTTTTTGCTGAACTTTTCTCATAACGTTACACAAAAAGTCACACAAAACTGTGACTACTGAAAACCATAGTAACGTAAGGCGAAAGGTTGGCTTTAAGAAAGCATAAAATACCTCCCCCATATATATTACGATTAGCCTACTACCTAAATTAGTAGTAAATATGCCGATTTACTACTAATTTAAGTAGTTGACACTATCCTTTAAAAAGTAAGTTAGAGACGCAGAGCTAATTGGTTTAATAACCAATGGGGGTAAGGTGTTTTGTTTACCTCATAAAAATAAAAATTTTAAATAAACGAGATGGCTCGAAACGGGTTGTTTCTTTTTTTATGATTACTTCCCCATTTAGGAGAATATTATGGATGCTGTTGTAGCAACCAATTATGCATTATGGACAATATCCATCCTATTTTTGTTATTAGCGATACTTACTGTTTACAAGGGGGTGCAGGTTGTGCCGCAGCGGCAGGTTTTTCTTGTAGAAAGATTTGGTAAATATCAACGCACGCTTCAGGCAGGCTTAAACCTGGTTATTCCATTTTTGGATAAGGTTGCCTTTAAGGAAGATATTCTCGAGAGGCAGCTGGATCAACAGATAATTAGTGTGATCACCAAGGACAATGTTGAAATTAAATTAAAGACTATTATTTTTCTGAGAATTGTTGATGCTTCTAAAGCTTTTTATAGGATTAGAAATTACAGCTCTGCCATAGAAAATGCCGCAACATCAATTGTGAGATCAACTGGAGGGGAATTGCAGTTAGATGAAATTCAAACTAGCAGAGAAAAACTTAATGAAACAATAAAGAGTGAACTTGCTAAGGCAGCTGAAATATGGGGGATTGAGATTACTCGGACAGAAATTGTCGATGTTGTGGTGGACGAATCAACTCGTAAAGCGCAACGAAAACAACTTGATGCAGAACGAGATAAGAGAAAAACAATTGCAGAAGCTGAGGCGGATAAACGATCTCAGGAACTTATTGCTGATGCTGAACTTTATGCAGCGCAAAAAAAAGCAGAAGGAATAAGAGCTATTGCGGAAGCGGAGGCATACCAAACAGAAATAATTGCTAAAGCAATTTTAAATAAAGGTGAGCCTGCCATTAATTTTGAAATTTTAAAAAGGCAAATAGAAGGTCTTTCTCAAATTGCCTCTTCCGGAAATACCAAAACGTTAATAATTCCTACTGAAATAACAGGGATATTGGGTAGTCTAAAAACTATTATGGAAGGAATTGACTTATCGGGAGAGAAATTAAAATGATAATTGATGCTCCTTCATTTTGGGTTTTTCTTCCGCAAACCTGGTTCATACTGGGAACGGTCTTGATAATGATAGAAATATTTGATGGGAATTTAATCGCTCTTTCATTTGGTATTTCTGCTTTAGTACTTGCCTTATTATTATGGTCTGATAAGAACTTTCTTTTAGACGATTTCATGTTCATAGAATCCATCAGAGGGCTTCTTTATACGTACGGGATAATTAGTATCTTAGCAACAGCATTGATTAAGTTTATTTTTCAGCAAGAAGGAAAGAAGGATGACAAGGATATAAATATTTACTAAAAAATGGTCAAACAGGACTATCTGTTGCTTACGATATGCCAACATTAATGGGATATGACCCCGATCATGAATTATCTGTTGGAGAGGTTGGTGTTTGTGGAGTTAATGTTGCATCACTAGAAGACATGGAAATTTTATTTAAGGACATAGATTTGGAGAAAATTTCAGTTTCTCAAACAATTA